>Ga0209611_10013431_pt1 | contig 11245 bp, 6 predicted proteins | sample S1TSphgellanicum_3_FD_187693 | JGI IMG/M metagenome (GOLD analysis project Ga0209611, IMG submission 187693) | Host-associated microbial communities from peat moss isolated from Minnesota, USA - S1T2_Fc - Sphagnum magellanicum MG (SPAdes) (version 2) | ecosystem: Host-associated > Plants > Peat...
ATCTCATGGTCACTGTGCAATACATCAAGTTGCCTTTAACATTCCTATATGGAATTTTGGCCATATTGAATTCCTCCTTTTCTGAACTAGCACCTTATTTCTTGGATAGTTTAATTCTTACTTTAACAGGGTGGTAATAGGATTGCAAGTGTCCATTTGAAATTTCTTCAGAATGCTTGTAATGTAGTTGGATTGGTTTAACATGATGATTTTTGGCTTTTGTCCCATGTTACTTACAAGCCCAAAATGAACTATTAAACCTCCCTAAATTTGTCATAGAAAATTTTTCACACAATATGTTTTTCAACCAGTGAAAAATTCATATGTGCGAAGAAGAGAAAATCATCAACACATTATATGAGAAAACTGTGTTTGTTGCAATTCATTGGATGTAACTAAAAAGTGTTTGATAAAACTAAATTACAATTAAATAGACAAGTTGCAACAAACATGATTTTCTCATAGTGACATAGATAACAATGATCACACCTTCACCTATGTTACTATAAACATTGTGATCAAATTCCAACCTAATTTGTTTTTTAGAAAAAAACTATATGGTTTTTGGTACCAAGCTTTTGAACTTTGTCTTAATTCGTACAATGACTTTTAGAGCTTGCAAATGATTTTTTCTTCACTTGCAACAATATGTCCATTTGGTTGTTCCAGGAAGATAACATTTTCGAAATTCGCATTTAAGAATGTGATTTTGAAATCAACTTGGAACACCTCCAAATCTTATGCAACTACATTAGCTAACAACACTCTTATTGAAGTGAATTTAACCACTAGAGCAAAAGTTTTGTTGAAATCAATGCCATGTTTTTATGCATAGCATTTGGCCATTAGCCATGCTTTGTGATGTACAACTTCCCCTTAAGCATTTTTTTGGTTTCAAAAACCCAACCCAATAGGTTTGCAATCCTTCGATAACCTTGACAACATTTACGTATTATTTCTTTTTAGAAATTATATTTCCTCTTCAACAATTGCCTTCCATCGATTTACATCTTCTATTTTTAATGCTTCTATCAAAGTTGTCGATCCTAAAAAAAACTTGCCATGTTTGTGTAATCTACAACAATTACAAAATATTCTAACAGTTTCAAGAATTGTTTTCCCCTACTAGGCCTTCGAGGTGTTTTTATAGACTTTGAACAAGACTTTGGAATAGGGTTGACATTTTCTTCAACAATGATTATAGATTGGAGTTCTCCATTAAGATCTCCACTATTCTATTGAACTTCAACAACTTTGTTTCTTAGGTTTCATGTGATGTTTTCGATTGAAACTATTGGAGTTAGTGGATTTTCGACCACCACATCTTTGTTAATACATAGTTTCCTTTCAACTGGAACCCTTGCTTTATATGACTTCCTTTTGTAGCCCATGAACAAACCTTGGGTGGTCTTGTTATCTAGTTTTGATCATAAATTTTTCAACATATGGACGAATGCAATGTTGCCAAAAGTTTTGAAGTGCTTAATATTTGATTTTTTTCCGTTCGAAGCTTCTAGTGGAATTATTCCTTTTAAGTAGCTATTTGGACTCATGTTCTTTAGGTATGTAACTATGGTCATAAACTTTCAGGGTAAAGTTAAAGCAATGTTTTCTTTAAGGATTTTGTGATGTACCCAAGGTGATGATCATCCAAAAAATAATTTAGCCAAATTTGGCTACATACTATGCATGAAAGTAGAAAAAATTAGAATCCTTCCATATTCTTAACTAGCTACTAGAATTTATCATACAATATTTTGCAATTTGAATTTTTCCTCAAAACTTGGTAAATTTGGGCCATTTTTCATGAGAAATCAATTGTATAGGTAGATTAAAATCATATTTTTCAAGTCAAAATTTGGTTAAAATTTGCCAATAGAAAAGAACATTACATTGAAGCTTAGATATGTGAAATATTGGGCAAGAAAATTTACTCCATTTCATCATATTCCTTTTTTACTTTGACTTTTTGGCAACTTTTTTGAATTTTGGAAGCTAAGAATTTCAAATATATTTTTCTTTCAATAATTGGGTTGTGAGAATTGGTTTTGAAAACTACTTCTTTTGTAAGTTTAGAGAATAAGCACTTGGAAAATTAACTATAATTTCTTTTCCCACAATCTGAAACTCTGGTTGGTTCTTAAATTTTTAATTAAAAATTATGATTATGATTTATAATTTTAAAATAGAAAAAAAGATTGATTTGGATTTTAAACTACAATTCAATAATTGAAACCGATAGTTCTCATGAAGAAGTGAGAATTGCCCAAAACAAGTATGCACATGATACATGCCTCTCCAAACTTAGCCAATAGAGTTATTAGTAAAGTAAGGAAAAGGCAACACCAAAATCTTGGGTTTTGTCATAAAAGGGGGTGAAATTGAAAAAACACTCCAAACAAGTACATTAGCATCCAACCGAGGGTGAAACTTAGAAACCATCCATTTTGGTAATAAACTGAGTTTCATCCTATCTTCCCTTTTTTTTTAAGTGCGTCCATTGTTGTTACGTATATTGTAGCTTCGGGTTAAGTTTAGTACATTAAAAATGAATAATCAATTATTTTCAAAAAATGCAATCAATTTTTTTTAAATATTTTTGTTAATTTAAATTTAAATTTTTTAATGAAATTCGTTTGATGTATGAATGCATGTACTTGAAATGCCTGGATGAATTATTAGTATACTCATTTTATCAAAATCAAGGTCATTGTTAAGATCAAAATCCATTTCAATAAATATAGTTGCAAGTTCACTTTTTTTTTTCTTTCCAAGCATTACAAATTTTTTTAATGTAGAATTGTTTATCATATTATTGAAAAGTCATGGCTCATCAAACCATGATTTCTGATATGTTCCAACAGATTGGAAAAATAGAGCATGAAGAGGCATTGTAGCATGAAGCAAAGCAATTAGCTATGAAAAATCAAAAAGCTTCTTTGTAAACAATAGTGGAAAGAAGCAAGCGTCGAGTTGGACGACCAAAGTTACAACCTCACATGACATTGCAATCACTTGGCAAATGCATCAAGCATGAGAATGAAGAAGGGACAAGCAACCAAGAATCCAAGAAGCATCAAAAAGGTATTTACACTCAATGGTTTACACCACACCTTTGGCCTCACATTCAGATTACAATGGAAAGGCATAAGAGTTTGACGACTATTTTACATTATTTCCGTGCATTCCATAAAAAGCCAAAGGAACATTCAAACCCATTTGATAAGCTTTCTAGATCCTCTTTAGGAGAGTGGTTTACCTTAGATGGAAATATCAAACTAGGGGTTAAAAAGTCAATAGAGAGGGGGAGAGATTTTACAATCACAAAACAACACATTCCAATACTAGATTGTAGGCTAGAAGTGAAAAATGAGTTCATGTATTTGTTACAAAAGATTAGAGCTTTTGGATAAGCCCTTTTTGGACCCATAGTCCAACCCATTATCCAAAGCTTTCTTGAATTCAAAGCTCCTAAACTCCTAAGTGGTTCATTCAAAGTTTCATTGGAGTGGTCTAGAAAGTTCATGAAAGCCAAGTTGGGTTGGTCCTTTAAAGCAACTACTTTAACTGTAATAAAACTACCAGCAAATTGGGAAGATCAAGGAACATAGATGGTGCATAGGGTGGCATACCTTGTAAAAGCATACAATGTCCCTACATCACTTGTCATAATTAAACACGGATCAAACAGGGATTCACCTTGTACCTACAGGTGGGGAAAGAACATGGAAAAGAAGGGATCAAAAGACATACATGTTCTTGGGGTTGAAAATAAAAGGCAAATTATTGTTGTAGTATCCTCTACAACTAATGGAAGTTCTTTGCCTCTACAAGTGATTTTTACACGATCAATAACAAGATGTCTTCTTTAAAATGGTCTAGGGAAGGCATCTTGTTTGGGAGTAAGGTTTCATTTGACATAGTCTGAAACTCATTGGTCTATTTTAAAGACCTGCCAACAATTTGTGGAAAAGATTTTAATTCCTTATCACAAAAACGAGGGATAGGAATTGAACTTGCCGCAAAACCAAAAGATGGTATGGCTAATAGACTATTGGTCAGTCCATAAGAACGTGGAGTTCATACAATGGATCAAGTCACAACATCCATATGTATGTTTGTGAAGCGACTTCCCGTCCCTTTACTCCTAGTTCTACAAGGTGACTATACTTGAAAGCACAAATGCTACTGGTGAAGGAAAAATGCAAGTGTATTTCTAGATGTTAAATTACGTTTGTAGTTGAAACTAAGTAGCTTACCTCCTATGCACCAATTACGATTAGAACTATATAGATATATTTTCTAATCTCAAACATTACACATCCTAGAACTTTATGTCAAATTGTCATTCATTTAAACCGACATTTAAGGGCTCAACACCATGTTCAACTTAGCTATAGACCACTAATCACTCTTCTACTTTATCTTCAACTTCCTTCTTGTGATGTTAGTTCACCTGCCCATTTTATCTTCTCTTATATGGTCAACAACAAATTGCTAGAATTATCCACCCTACTAGTTCACCACTTGCAATCTCACCATTAGGTCATCCTCTAGGTTTTTTAAGAAGCAAAGTCATGTTCATCATGTTTATTTTTTCCTTTGGTTATGGTACAAGTGATAGAGTTGGAAAAGATAGATGTGAGATAATCTGTTGGTAGCTGTAGTTCATGATCTCCAAAATCAAGCTGGTTAAACTAACATGATTTCCATTTACAATAGAAATTTTTATTAGACTAGTCTGAATCAAATGCATCACCAATCAGACTTTTCTCCATTGCCATGATTTCAGACATTACTTCATAATTATGGAAATTTGAAGGATTTTTCATTGTAACCATTTGAAGTTCGGCCTTGCCTGCATTGTGTTCATTTTTAATGGACTTTGGTAGTTATGTTCCTTCCTCTTACTTTAAATGTTTTTGCCCAACAACAATAGGATTTGCAGCATGATGAAGGTGGTCATTAAAAAACTATGAAAACTGTTGCTATGATCAAAAAAGGCAAAAGAAGAAGAAGAAGAATCACCAGGCACTTTCCGTGAATATCATCATGTCCACATGACACATTCCATTGGAAACATGCTTCAAGAGCAAGTTGAAGGAACTATAAGAAGCAGTTGACAATGAGCCTTTTAAGACAATAGTGTCAACTTCAGAAAAAGACATATAGAAGGTTGAGACATACTTAAAATTGCTCAAACTTTTCCCCATAAAGGCCTAGTTGAGATCAGAGATCTTGTTTAGTTTTGAGCAACTAGGCCATTTGTTCAATATAAATATGTGACTTAGCTTCCTCCTAAGCAAAAAGTTCATGTTGCTACTTCAATTTCACCTCAACAAGTTGTTATTCAAGTGCCTTAGTTCTTAGCTATGAAATAACCCACAACAAACATTTATGAACATAAGATGCTACTTGACTCATGACTTGAACCAAATGACATGACTAGAACATCTATAACCTTACTTTACTTCATGAGCAAGACTTTTCTTTGCATTCTTAGGCTATTCAATGTTGAGTTGAGAGGTAGCAAATAGTGGTGTTACCATACATCTCATTTTCTTTTATTTGTTGCAATTGCTCATCCCACTACTCTTCCAACTTGCTTGTGATATCTTGGATCCATTAAATTCCCCACCAAGAAAATAAAATTTGAACATAGAACTACAAGATGTTGAACATTAGATGCTAATCCAACACATGAATTTTGACTTAATTCCAAGGATTATTATAATAGACCTTGATTGTATTGTGAAATTTGGTAGAAAGCTTTTGACGCTTTTGCTGCTCTTCTATAAAAATCCTTTTGTTCTCATCTTTTCAAGCGAAATGGATCACAACAGACCCACAGTCACATTTCTAAAAGCATTATCCAAAGTAATAACACAACTATAGCATGCAAAGAAAGTTACAAATTGCGTGTGTCTTTTGAAAAGGAATAAACTAGAACCATAACACAATTTGACTAAGGAAGTCATTGCTAGACAATCAACCCCAAAGTAATTTACACTTCAAAGAGTTTATGACCACTCCATGTGACACAACAAGCAGGTTAAGATGTTTACAAGAAGTATTTTATTCTACTGTTGGAGCTCCTAACATAATGACTCTAGCTTCAACCAAAGAACACTGACCTTAATAAACTCCCCATAAACTGTAGCCAAGATATAATAACACACAATGGGTATTTTAAGCCAATTGGCACAACCTATACAACATTCTTTAATGTCATCTTGTCCAATAGTGGGTTGCATAACACAAATCACAAACACATGTTCCCAATTTAGACATTAGTTTACAACCTCAACCATTGCAATTCTCTTGGAAAACATATTAGTATCTTTTTCTTTGTTGACCTATTCACACTTTCATCGTACAACCAGTACCTCTTTCTCGAGCTGCCTTGTTTCACCCACCTAAATTTTGATCCACAACATATCCATGTTATTGTTTTCAAATCCATGTGTGGAGGTCTTGCTACCATAACTAATGTATGACAAGCCAAAAAATTAAGAACCCAATTAAGTCTCCCTACTTCCTTGGTGTACAGTTCAATGTAATGAACAACAAACATGAGATTTCAGAACCATATGAATGACTATCTGCTATTGCACAATAGATGGTGTTGTATACACCTACTATAGATATTTTTTATTCAATAGTCGTAGTTTATCATTAGCACTTCGGTTAGGTCGATCCAACATTATCTTCACTTGCTTTACTTGGCATTTCTTTGCCTTAGTTCCTCTCCCCATTCAATCCACACAATAATGTCAATATAAACTCACATCAACCATAATTCCTATCATAACTTTGTGCTATCAAGACAACCCAACCTTCATATCCAAAGTTTTTTTGTCTTCTAAAACCTTTTTCTTTCTTCATACCATCACAGACTCATCTTGGTTTCCCAAAACTTTAGTGTTTTGAGTCATCATAATTGGAACTTGTGGAGAATTGGACAACCAAACACAAAATGTAGTAAAAGTGGATTGGGCTTCTAAAATGATGATACTTCCACCTATTGCAAACATCTGCATCCTACCATCAAACAAACAATGTAATAATTATTGGCTTTGTAACAAAAAAAATTTATTTTTCTTCATATGTGATGCCATTTTGATAATCATAGCATAATAACATTTCTAGTCTTCTAACTTCACCTCCCAAATGTTTAGTAGCTGTAATTATTCTGACTGTCCCATTCCCTTGTATGGTAAAAATGTTACTTCCCCAATCATGTGCCACTTTAACATCCCTTAACCATGGTCTCCCCAACAACATGGAATAGGTAAAATCTACCACACTATTATGAAGTACAATAAATGTAACTATGTAAGGAATGCCACGAACATATATCTTCAGATCTCTTATCAACCCCACTAGTTTTGTGGGTGTTTGATCTACCATCTTTATATTATATGGTGCAAGTTTAGACTTTGGAGGCCCTAATCTCAATCTCAACTATTTTGTGATAATATTTGCTCAAGAACCTCCATCCAACAACACATCTTCTATTGTATTCTTCTCAATTTGTACTTGGATAATTACCATATGATTATTTATTGCTATAGTAGTTTTCCCTACTTTTGATACTAAAAAACCAACTTCTTTTTTTGTGGTTGCTTTACTTACATTTTGAATTTCGTTTAGTTTTAATTTCTATCAAATATATCTTTTTAGCTCAAGAGCTATTTTAAGTAATTGTCATAAGTTCAAAGTATAACTCGTTTCTAACATCTGCTTACCAATGTTTAGAAAAATATCTTCTATTGTGATCAATTTCCCTTGTGAATTCACTACTTCTATTACGTCCATAGGAGTAATATTTAACATACTTGGCTAGGTTGTGTTCCATCCTTCCATAGATGTGGATGGCCCTTCTGTCTAGGTTTTTGTTTTATGAATTTGTTGAATTGTCTCCACCATTGAATGCTTCAATCTCTTTTCTTTCTCTTAGTCAACAACACTCTTTGTTTTTCTTGGCTCTTTATCCTTGAACACTTGTTCTTTAGTTATTTTGCTTCTTGTGGTAACATTAACATCCACCGGATCACATCTTCAATGATTGTTTGTGTTTTAGCAACAAGTTGAAATTCTGTTATTATCACATATTTCCCATGAAACATTTTTTGCATTTTAACAAACTTTGGACAATCTGTCATTTTATGTCCATTCAAACCACAAATGTGACATGCATATAAAGATGTCTTCTATGTTTTTTGACTTGGTTATGCTACCTTTGTGGTTGCCATCGTGGTCAACTTTTTCTTATTTCTGCATGTCTCCACATTGTGATTTGACATCCCACAATTTGTGTAATGTTTGTTAGTCTTCCCTATATTACTTTGTGTTTTTGTTGGTGCTACCTGTTTGGTACTCTATGGTATTAACAATGCATTCCTTGCTTTTGAAGTAGTCATACTTTCTTCACACAACATTGTTGCCTCCTTATGTTGTAGTGTTGACTGCTTCATTTCTGAAGTCGCAATTTGAGGTATGATTGCAAACCCACTCTAAACACAATAGTTAGAAAACTATCTATGGTTGGTACTTATAAACCATGAGCCAACTTCTGAATCCATTCATAGTAAACCTCCACCCTCTTAATCTCCTCCTGCTTCATGTTTTTTAGCTCCATATATATTTGCTTATCATTCTAAATCTTTTGATGACCTTTGCAAAATGCTTGTGTAAGCTCCGAAAAAATACACTTAGAAAATTTTGACATGTAATTATGGCTTTAATTCAATGTCGTATCTCTTAATGTATAGCTAAATGCATTGATGATATACTTTTCAAAAGATTTTGCATTTGCTTTTATTATAGAATTGAACACTTTGACGTGAGCATCTGGATTCACATCTTTTTTGAATTAGGATAATTAAGAGCTACCCTATTTGGCCTAACATAATGGCCATCTCTATTATCAAGAATTAGTCTAATTACAACAAATGGTTTTCAATATCTTCCTCTTGGATTTGTGACATCTACATTTCTGTATCTTCCAGCAACCATTGACCTCATTAATGGTCGATCTACAATCCTATTCACATGAATAGTTGTTATCGAATTAATAAACACCCACTACACCAAAATGCATCTTAATTCACTCTGGGTTTCACTATATTTTGAGTGATTTTGGACATTTTTACCATGGTGACATTGGTTAACCTTGTAGTGAACGAGGACTAATTGTTATAAATAGTGAATTGGTTCATTAGTACCTAGTGAAACAAAGTTATTTTCAAGTGAAATACAAATTTACCAAGCCATTCATTTGTTAGTCAATTAACTAGGCAACATGGAAATTAATTAAATTTAAATTATTTAATATATAATATTATTGATAATTTCATGATTTTTAGCCTACAAGTTATTGACACGTGTCAACTTAGGTTAGGTTAAAAACCCAACCTAGGTACGTAAACCACATAATCAACCTAAGCACCTATTTTAAGAAACTAGATAAGAGAATATTCGGTCAACTTATTATTGTTGACTACACATAAACCACTTGTGAGGTTTGACCCCTTGACCTTTAAAATGGAAACAAACACCTTTACCATCAAACCACCCCGCTTGTTGTGATAATATGTTACATTGCATTCTATTTATCAACTACTTCATTTTAAACATTACAAAAACATAAAATTTGAAAATTCATATCTTATTAAAATTTTGTCCAAATGAAATGATTTGAGTTTTTTTTTTAAAAATTCAATACTGTACTTAATTACATTTATTTCTTTTTGAAAGTGTAAAATAATTTGAACAATTTGTTTTTTGAATATCACTATTTAATAACATTTCAATGACCATTCTTTTGAAAAAAAAAAATTTAATAAATGAATAATTTTTTTGTTAATATAATAATACTACCTATGCTAGGCTACTTTCAATTATTATAAGGTTACTTTTCATTAATCTAAATTATTTCAACCAACATTATTTACAATTATTTATGGTTATTCTTAAATACTTTTGGCTATTTTTGGCCATTTCACCTTAAGTTACTTTTAGTTATTCTAAGTTACTTTTGGTTATTTTATGTTACTTTTGGTTATTTTAACCTATTTCACCTTAAATTACTTTTGTCTATTGTAAATTATTTCACCCTAGATTATTTTTGGCAATTCTAAACAATTCTAATATATGGCTATTGGTGGCTATTAATGGTTATTCTATTAATGACTCTTGGTAGCTATTCTACTGGGGCTATTACTAGATATTTTATTAATGGCTATTAGTGGCTATTTTATTAATGGCTATTAGTGGTTATTCTATTAATGACTATTAGTGGCTATTCTATTAATGGCTATTAGTAGTTATTCTTTTGGTGGCTATTTTATTAATGACTATTTGTGTCTATTAGTGGTTATTAATGGTTATTACATTAATGGCTATTGTGAATATTTTATTAATGGCTATTGGTGGTTATTCTATGTTATATTACGACTATTGGTGGTGATTCTCTTATAAGTTATTGTTGGATATTCTAAGCTATATTATTGTAGGCTATTGGTAGTTACTCTACTGTAGGTTATTTTAAATTATTTGTCATAGGCTATTATTGGCTATTATAGGCTATTTTATTTTAGGTCATTATATTTTATTTAAAATTATTTAAAATTATTATACTTAGGATAAAATAATTTATAATAACTTATAATAATGTAGGGTATAAGTTATAATAACTAAAGTAGCCTAAAATAATATAGGGTATATCATAAAGTAACATATATAAAGTATTTAAAACAACATAGAAATAAACCTATTTATTACAGTAAATTATAATAATGAATTATGTTAACTAAATAAAACACGATGTTTACATAGTGATATTATAATGAAATAACTTTAACTAGGGTGAAATCACTAAAATGCAATGAATTTATTTCATTTTTAAGGTCCCATAATGATTTAGGCTAATGAAGTGCACCCCACTTTTGTAGTAATGACCATATAAAGTGTGCCAACAACTCCAATAATAGCTACTGGTAATGTCGAATTTCAATTCAAATTCCTTATTCCTAAAATTTCACTTAATCCGCTTCCCAATTTTGTTGTAGATCCAATCAATATTCCCATTCTAACAGTAGTTATGTTGAGCGCAACAACCATTTCCATTCCTATGGTTGTTATACCTACATCAAGTGATTGAATAACTCCTACTTTAATATGTTGTTTTAGGGTTTCAACATAATTTATTAATTTCCAAAAAATAAGTTTTAAAGGAAGAAAA
>Ga0209611_10013434_pt1 | contig 11243 bp, 5 predicted proteins | sample S1TSphgellanicum_3_FD_187693 | JGI IMG/M metagenome (GOLD analysis project Ga0209611, IMG submission 187693) | Host-associated microbial communities from peat moss isolated from Minnesota, USA - S1T2_Fc - Sphagnum magellanicum MG (SPAdes) (version 2) | ecosystem: Host-associated > Plants > Peat...
ATGGTTTTATTTGAACCTTCAATAATACCCAATATAAACATGAAATACAGCACGATGCCCTTCCTTCCCAAGGGAATTTCAAGATGGAAAGGTGTGTGTTGTAACTTGAAAAGAAAGCATGAAAGTAATATTTATGAGGAGAAACATTATTCATTGGTAAATTGCAATTTTCGATGCAATATGACATAGGAAGGCAGATTGCAATAATATCATTTTTTGATGCCAATGTTACAACATTGATTAAAAAATGAAAACAAGAGTTAGGTCTAAATTACTTAAGAGAATTCACAGGGTTGATTTAAAAAATAGAAACAACTTGATCTGAAAAAATGATTGAACTTTGGAGACTTACCCAATAGAAGCTTTAAATGAGAAAAATTGACAAAAAAATTCAATAAAAACTGATGGCCAAAACCATCACATGAAGACAAAAGGAAATGGGAAAAAGGGAAGGGCAAAGAAAGGTCAAAAGATGTGCAACCCACAAGAACCAAAGAAAGGAGAGAGCAGCTATCTCATCCACAGCCCCTCATGTCACTTGCATGCAAATCAAGAGATCTAATAATAATAGAAGGTCTAAAATAAGAAATTATGTATTGTAATAGCCTAACAGGTTTGGACTTTGATGCCAAATACTTAATCTATTTTCTCCTAAGATATTGGCATAATCATTCTGAAATTATTAAGGTGTACTTAACAAGTAAAAAGTACACCTTAATAATTTTTCAGAAGTCTTGAGTTTTTTTTCTCATAATTATTTATTGCCGAACACACGTTAGGTTCCTATGCTAAAGTGTATCAATAGAATGGGTTCTACCTGAGAAGTAATCAAATTACATTTTCATTTATGATTTTCAATTCTAATGATGAATTTTTTTGAAAAATTGATATATGGGCAATTTTTTTAAATCTATTCTATGGTTGTCCCACAACTCCTCTTGAATAATCGTCCTTAAACATTTTCAAAAATAATTTCAAAAACAACTATCTCATTTTCAGTCTTGACTATTTTTTTTCCCTAATAATTACCTTTTTTTTCTTATTGACTTTTCCTAATGACTATTTCCATCCTTGTAACCACCTCCCTCCTCTCACCTGCCCATCAACATGAATATGAAAAGAATGTGCCTTTTCATGTCCATGATACTTATATTAATTCAACATGAATTTGACATAAATAATGATAAACTATTGGAAATCATATGGGCACATAAGAAGAGAAATAAAATAGTTGATCATCACTTTTAGTGTGCAATAGCATAGAGTACTTCCCAAGTAATCTTTTCACTCATCAAAATACACAATTTGAGCATTTTTTAGTTGTATAATTTGAGGTAATCCTGGTTGCACTAGAGTGACAACAACATGAGAAAATTGATCCATGCCCAAACTTTGTAGTTTATATCCAAGTGCTAGTCGCCATTCCATCTTTGAATCAGGTAAGTTGGCACTAAACTCATTGAAGAAACTACCGGGCTTGGCAAAAAATTCAATACAAGTAATTGGGGTAGTAGGATTAGCAGTTGGGAAGTAAAGGAAGGCATTCAGTATGAGTGGCGAGGTTTTCTGCAACTTGAGACTCCTAATCACTAAGACCTCTTCACGGTGAAGTTGCTTTTCAAGAGGTCTTCACACACGAAAAGTGATGCTTGAATTTGCAAAAGCGGTGAAGTTCTTGGTGCTCAATGGAGGTGTGTTGAATATCATTTCATTGGTTTCTGATGTCGAAGCTGGAAAACATGGTGCAGAAGCTGCATCCGAGCCTTCATGGATCCATGAGTTGGGGACGTCCTCATAGTTGTATCTAAACAAACAAAATGGACAACCCAACAAAAATAAGAATTTAGTTCCATAATAAACCCTAAATTGTGGGTGGGGAGTTGGGGGTTTGAATTTAGTAGTTTCTTCATTTTCAATTGATGGGTAGTGACAAAAATTACAACACCAATTATTTCAAAAGTATGCAATTAATCATTTACGTCAAGCAAAAATTATGTTGCAACTTGATTAGTGCCAAATTTCAAAGCTGTCTTTAGACTTTGAACCTCTACCACAATGAGACTTTTTCAACAGTTTAGATACTTTGTCTTTTTGCAAAAATGGGGAGACATAATAAAGTTATCCGCAAATTTACCCTGTCTCTGGGCCTCCCTTCACCCCCTAACTCCTCTTTTAGTGGTATCCATAAAGTAAGGAGATTCTATAAAATCTCAGTATGAAATGCTGAAACTCAGTACGAAATGCTGAATCTTAGCATTTAATGCACAAGGTTCGAGAGGATATATAATAGATATATAATAGGTCGTAGCAGTGAAAATCTATTTAGGAGCAGTGCAGGCACTTAGGAAAAAAGAAAGACAGGGTGAAACTCAGGAACCATGATGGTTTGCTGAGTTTCATCCCCGCTTGAATGCTAATGTACTTTTTTGCAGGATTTTTTTTAATGTTACCCTGTGTATGACCGAACTCAGGGTACTGGTGCTGTCTTTTCCTGACTTTACGGATATCTTTAATGTTCCACCAGATTATAGGATAGAGAAATGTTATCAATTATCGGATACCGGTTTTATAAGTGCAGTGGCCTGAATCTGAGGTTTCTACCAATTTTTTTATTTTGCCCTCCCTAAAAATATGTTGTATATTTTACTTAGTAGGAAAAGGTTGTGGATATAGGACTTTTGGGATTTTTGGCCTCTCTAGGAGGCTGGTATTCTGGGAAAGGTTCTGGATATAAAGCTTTGGGAATTTCAAGCCCCTCCTGGAGGCTGCTATTTTGGGAAAGGTTGTGGATATAGGGCTTTTGGGATTTTTGGCTAGTATTATGGGAAAGGTTGTGAATATAGTAGGGCTTTTGGGATTTTTGGCCCATCCCAGAGGCTGGTATTTTGGGAAAGGTATCTTGGATGTAGAGTTTTCACGATTTTTGGCCCCTCCATGAGGCTGCTATTTTGGGAAAGGTTCTGGATATAGGGTTTTAGGGATTTTTGGCCCTTCCCCTTGGCCTACCAACCTCAGGATTAGACCTCAAATTCGAAAGGCCCTATATATCGGAAACCTCCTATACTAAGGCTCACTTCACTCTAGGAGTCAGGGCCGAAAAACTTGGGGCCAACTTTGAGCATTTTTGGCTTGTTGGCTGGCCCCAAGTTATTAATAAATGTTAGAACATTGACAAGTGATTTCATCAATTTTGAGTGAATTCATTGAGAGTAAGGGAGGGGACTTAATGAGGATGCAATGAATTCATTGGTCTAACGATTGAGGACTAGTGAACTGCACCCACATTTGGTAAAAGTGTAATTTTTCACGTTTTGTTCATCAAGAGAAGAAGTTGGCAACAAGTCCAGGAGCGTCCAGGAGCTGCTGAAACTCATGAGAGTAGTGAGTCCCTGACCTGAAGTTGTTGATGTTCAAAGCTTGTGAGATTTGGACCTTCACCAAAGCGGCATTCTCGTCATAAAACAGGAATTGGGTGTTGAGGTAATCAGCTTGGCTGAGATCCTTGCGATTGCCTCCTGGCAACGACTTCCAAACCTTCCACAAGCGATCGATGTTGCCATGATGTGCGTAGAAGATGGGATCCAATCCAGCATACTGCAAAATACCCATGTCAGAAGACGGGATAGTTCCATTAGGGTCTCCAGTCCATACATGTACAGTGCCATGAGGAGTCACTTCCAGAGTTCCTGCTCCTCTGCCAGGCGCACTTCCCAGCTTGTAGGACTCCCCGAAGAACAGACGACTGATGGGTGCAGCCGTGACGAGTTGAGTGTACATGAGACGGTTGTTCCATTGCCGCAAGGAAGTTTGGAGTTCTAGGGTTTGGTTTGCACACTCCAACGCCCCTTGAAGGTCGATTAGATTCGGCCATTTTGTGCATCGGTTTCGCCTCTCATCATACAATGATGATTGAACTTTGTTGTCGTACATGGGATTCGCAAATGCAAGAGGAATCACATTCGCAAGTGGTAGATCCGGTGATTGATTATCCCAATTCCAAAAGGGTAAAGCAAATGTGTCGTCGTCGCCCAAAAGCTTTGCCAGTATGCGCTCGTGAAAGTAGAGAAAGAATCGATGCCATGGGAGAAACATCCACCCATAGTGAACCTCAAACCTCATTGTACTACTCCTCCCGCTACTCGTCAAGACATCAAAGTTGAAAGCTGCGTCGCAATATGCACAATGGAGTTGAGCTTGATTCTTCCATGATCGCGGATCTGAGTCTGGTAGTGCTTTCAGAAGCCGGTATGCCCTTTGATACTTGGCAATGTAAGCATCGTCCAAGAGGTGAGCAGGTGGCCTGGTACGCATGGGAAGCTTTCTATCAAAAACGTAGAGCTTCTCGCTGATCGTCCCATTATAGGGAGCTGGGCAACATCCTTCGTAGTTATTACAGTTGTTGAAATTAGGTGCAGGAAAGGGTAGGGCTTGCACTAGTCCTTTGCAAGCAAAAACTGCCAAACTCATGATCACCACTAGCATCATCATATTCTTGTGTGCTATACAAACTGCAGCCAGGTTGCTCTGATTGTTACCTCCTTGAAACAACACCAAAGATCCTCGTACTAAGTGTAACATGCCCTCATCATGAAAACAAACAAACAAACAGACCAACCAACCAACCCTGTCACACAGCAAGCCCGAACAATCTTACCACTGAAACCAATTCTGGTGCTCAGTTCTCACTCTAGGGCTCAGCTCTCACTCTGACTACAAGATCTACTAGATCCTGATAGAAGCCTGCTGGTGATGATCTCAATTACCCACACTGCAAATCTTGAGGGGAAAACAAAAAAAAAGAGAGTATCTCAGCTGGCTGGTGTTCTAGTCAAGAGACAACACGAAAAAGTTAAGTTCTACAACAAATTCCTCATGATATCATGTATTGATTTTTAAATACTGATCTTGATCATCACGGCAACAATAGTAATATATGCATGACACAAGCTGGAACGGCATTTTGTCTGAAGGAGACGTCATCTTTTGTAGTGAAAAAGCTTGACAAGCTCTCGCTCAAATGAACACAAGTCTAGATCATGGTAAAATCTGCACATCCTTTTATCACCCTTCAGAAAATTTATTATCGCCAATTTTTTTATTTTCTTTTTTTGTTTGGGGGGGTGGGATTGGGTACCTCTGAATCAAAGCTCATCAGCTCAAATGGAGTTATAGCAAGCAAGATTGTAAAAGCTCATGGGGTTTTACAGCGGGTAAAGCCCTCAGAGTGGTGGGGCTTTACCAGAATTTGGGCTCCCTCAAGCCGCCCCTTACTGTGATAAAGCTGAAGCCCCACCCTGTGGGCTTTACCAAGTCATGCAGTATAGTACCAATTTGTTAAGGTGATGACTAGTGACGACTAGTGATGCCTCTAACTCTCACATGTAGCACTCTTCCATAATATACAACATGATAACAAATTGTTAAGTTGACAACTTGTGACTCCTCTAACTTTGTCATGGAGTCTTCTTCCATACTATGTCCCCAAAATTCTGCCCCTGCCTGTTAGCCTATGCCAAAAATGGTGACGTACAGTTTTGGAAATAGAAATTTCATGCAACCAATGGGATGGCTCAGCATGCACTCATGATTAGCCCTGGTTTTTTCTTTCTGGGGGGTGGGCAGGGGCTTGGGGGGAGTTCCTTTTTGTTTTTCTTCCTTGTTCAATTCTGCCCCTGCCATTAGCCCAGGCCAAAAATGGTGACCAACAGTTTTGAAAACCAAAAATACACGCAGCCAATGGGTAGGCTGAAGCATGCACTCACAGAAGTTTTGGGTGGGGGTGTGGGGGGAGGGTTTTTTTAGTTTTTCTTTTGTTCGCAACATGTTCCCTTCAAGTTCTCAATGGGTTCACACCAAGTTCTCAATGTGTTCCTCAAGGGTGTTCCCAATAGCACCTTGTGTTAATTCCATATGTTTTGCCCAAAGTCCTCCCCCATCTCACCTACATATAGGTGGGCCAAGGAAACTCATTGCCAAAAAGAAAAAGTTGAACTTTTGAGGCACCCCCAACTAACTAATATCAATCACAATAGATCACACTGTATTACATGATAACAAATTGTTAAGGTGACAATGAGTGACGCCTCCAACTCTGTCATGTAATATTCTTCCATATCATACAGGACAACCCTGTAAGCCTTACTGTAAGCTGACAACTAGTGACTCCTCTAACTTTCACATGTAGTATTCTTCTGTACTAAACAACTTGACAAGCATTACATATTAGCTGACAAACTATTCTTAAATTCTAGTGAGTGATGTTTTAGGGGGCGTGCTTAATAAATTGAATCTAAGGATTCTGTTGTGTCCCTTTTCTGGAGCATTTCCATGATGAGAAGGGGCCTACAATGAGGGTGGTAGCCAAGGGTCCAGCCCCGCATCTTCACAATGTCTCTCATGTGTGAGCTTCACAGTCGCGAAATCTCAAGGCCAACATTATCCTGAACTTAAACATACATAGTTCACACAGCATAGAAGGGGTCCAAGGTTTATTATATCTGCACACTTGGATTAAGAGAAATCTTACACCTTTAACTAGTAGCTCCAAATATTCCTCTTAGAAAAAAGAAAGGGCCAAGTATTGTAGTACCTTTTCAGGTTCGGCACAAATTATATTATTTTCACTTTTGTTGAATTTTTCAAAATATATATATATTAAATGTCAAAAATCCAATCAAAGCAGCCAGAATTAAACCCATGACAAGTTTAACTAAATAATGAAGCCTTTCATCAGTCTAACCAAAAGCACATCAGGAAACTGATGAAAACATTGATAATATTATTGAATTTATTTCTTACATGCCAAAATTTTCAAAATAAAAAACTCATCTCTGAATCAAAATCTTCAAAATATATTAATTATTTGACACATTAATGTCAAACCTAAAAAGGTGCTATGATAATAGGCCTATATTACCCTGAGAGTGTCAAGGATAATATGCTGCTGAAATTCACAACATCATTGCCACCCTTAAAGGGTAAAGCCTAAGAACCCTCACCGTCCTATGCCTCAAGATTTATGTATGTTTAGGTTCATGGTAATAAACATGCCAAGTGCTTTATGATCTATGTATGTTTTAAGTTTGTGATAATGTTTGCATTATTACAATGTTTAACAATCTATGTTGATCAGCCTTTTCTATTATTGGCAAAATTTCACAACAAAGCAAAATTCAAATTTTAAAATCAATTGATTTTGGAGTTTTCAATTGTTAGAAGTGGGAAAAAAAATAATTGTTAAAAATTTATATTGGGTTTTCAATGTGTATTAAAATATATATAGAAGTACAATAAAAGATTATATTTCATATTTGGTTTATAGTCATGTTTGCTTGTGGTGTTTGGGTATTGTTGTGAGAATAATTTATCGGGAGCGAAGAAGGAGACCCACAAAAAACAATTAATTGATTAATTAATTAACATTTTCATCATTTTTTATTATTCAGCATTATTCAACATCTATTTGTGTTTAGACATTACCAAGGCAATTGCAAAGAAGCAATAACACACAAACTTTCTCTCTTTCTTTCCTTGCCCTCGGCAACTTTACACTCGTCCAACACTTCAAGGCTTCTCTCTTTCTTTCAAAAGCCCTTTTTCTCTCTCCTAGTCTGCATCAGATTTACACTCGTCAAACACTTCAAGGCTTCTCTCTTTCTCTCAAAAGCCCTTTTTCTCTTTCCTAGTCTGCATCAGCTTTACACTCGTCAAACACTTCAAGGCTTCTCTCTTTCTCTCAAAAGCCCTTTTTCTCTCTCCTAGTCTGCATCGGCTTTACACTCGTCAAACACTTCAAGGCTTCTCTCTTTCTCTCAAAAGCCCTTTTTCTCTCTCCTAGTCTGCATCAGCTTTACACTCGTCAAACACTTCAAGGCTTCTCTCTTTCTCTCAAAAGCCCTTTTTCTCTCTCCTAGTCTGCATAAGGAATTCTCAGAACTGTGATATTTGAGTTGAATTTTTAACCCTAAAATATTTTCACCTATACTCAACACACAATTTGGATACCCTTCAATCCAGGCTCTTGCCACCTTTGAGAGTTAATGTGTGTTGGCTGGGACCTCTCAATTTTACTCCTCTGTACATTTTCCTAATCTACGTTGTGTTTTTTAATAAAGCTTTACAAGAATTTCATCATCTCAGTTCTAGTTCCTAACATCTTTCAAGGGATTGGTTTTGGTTTGATTTTATTTTTATTTTTTTGAATATGAGGCTTAGTTTTAGTTTTGATTATTTTATTAAATATATTTTAATGGATTTTTTTTTCTCATTTTTTTTATGAAAACATTTTTTAAGTTAGGTCGATTTTGGTTGGTCGTGAACCATAGCTCTTGGTTTTGGTTCCAGGTAATCTTTGGCTCTAGTTCCAACATTCAAAATATTAAAATGGACTATGTAAAGATAATTAAACAATTGAACTTTTATTTCAAGAAAAAAAAATGATTAATATGTTTTTAAAAACTTAAATTAATATAAATTAACTTATTTCTAAACCTTAATCTATACTAAATGGCTCTCAAGAATAAAACTTCTTTTTTTTTTTTTTTCATTGTCATGTGCTTCCATGTCTAGGGTTTCCAAACTTGTAAACAATGCTATTTTGAATGGTTTATTATCACCTTTGAAGACCCCTGATTATGTGTTAGTTCAAATTCCAAAAAATCATATTTTAAACCTTACAAAAATTATTTCAAACCCTCAAGAAAACTCTTGCTTCAATTTTGCAAGTTCAAAAAATAGATTTCATTTTTTGGTTTTGCGAATTTTTCTTGGTCTTGTGAATTCACAAGCCCTACAAATTGAACCTTGAAAAAGAAAACCATTTTTTGGACTTGCAAAAATGGAACAAGGTGATGAACTAGACAATAAGAAGGAGAAAGACTGACCAAAAGAAAAATACAAGCATCACCATCACCACAACAAAAACAAAAAATTAAATCAACTTATGAACAAGGTAGTGAACAAGAAAACCATGAGCACACTTAATACACAACTTACCTTGCTTGCACCTCAATGTATGCTTGAAGTTGATGCAAGGAGCTCAAGAAAATCACACAAGAGTTTGAAAGAAATAAAACACAACTTGAAAACCACAAAAGCTTGAACAATGTGCTTGAGAAACAAAAAAAAAAGCAAAATCAAAGAGAACAATGTGCTTGAAAAATGAAAACACTAAAAAAAAAAAATGAAACCCTAAAGGCCTTGAATGGAAGTGGAATTGAATTTTTTTGAAAAAATCAATTTGATTTCAACTTTCAATTGATCTTGGAATTAAACCCTAAATTTGGTTTCGATTTTTTTTTAATCATAGATTTCAGGGCAATTCCCACCCAATTCCAATAATTGGATCCTAAACATCTAATTCCAAGTCCATTTAGTTCCAAAAACCTAACCAGAATTGGGTCCTAGTTTTGGACCAAGTGGACGCAATTCAAGTTTGCTTCTTGGATTGGAATTGGTTCTAGGTAATTGTGTTCATCAAGGTACCTAGCCAACATTGGCCAACACCTAGAATATAAATAATGGTGGGGAATGGAAATGTTAAAGTAGCAATATTCACTTTGCCATTGACAATTGTTGATTTCTTTGGTGAGTATTATACAATTTTCAAATGGTGTCATGCTTGGGTGAGCTCTTTAGAAAACATATATATGGTATTCGATAAGAAGAAATTAGGGTGGAGAAATGTCCATTGTCCATACCCAACATACGACTATAATCATTAATGTTTATTAAATTTTTCTTCCTTCTTTTGCTTGTCAAAATTGTAGGAGAACCCAACCCATATTTTCCATCTCACCTACCAAGGGATATGGTGGATCTCAAATGTGGGTTGTGGCATATTAAGTGGAGCTTGTGTGCCACATTTTTGCTCCAAGTGAATATAATAGTCTTGTGCCCTTAGTCTAATTTAAGTGAAAATATCATCATATGACTGAAAAAGGTAAAATTGATAGTGAAATTCCTCCTTCACCTCCAATTATCCATCAATGTTCAAAGGTTGTGATGTTTTTGTGTGGCCATGACATGACTTGGGTTTGCATCCACTTGCTTGCATAATGGAACATAACATTTTTTGAAATGCCTTGCCAAGAAAAAAATACCTTGGGTAAGGTGCCCTCCAATTACACTAAACAAATCGGAGCATGCTTTTACAATCATGTGAAACACTCCAAGAAATAGGTGAGGGCCATTCCTAAAATGCAAGGCCAAACTCAACTACCTATTGCCTTGTCCAAATACCCTTATTTTGTATAATACCCTCCACCCTGGGTCTGGGGGGGGCAGCTTATGTCATTTTTGTGACATATTATATCACATAATCCTTTGTTGATGATCATACATTCATAATAGTGATCAAAATGTTTATTGAGCACGAATTTTATATAGAAATTGTTGAATATGCCTTCCTAATCAGTCTTGGGCAGTTCTCAAATGCTGATCCAGTTCTAAACTCGGGTTTTAGCCCAGTTTTCATAATGAGAACCAATTGACACTTTTACATGAGAAAATCGAACTGAAATTCAACCTCAGTTCTCCCATGAATGAGATCTGGTTATGAGAACTGGTTCAAATTTTATTTTATTTTTAAATTCTTTGTGAGAATTGAACATGTTCTCTCATAGAACTCAGATTCAGTTCTCAGGGTCTTTGTATCATTTATTGGTTCCTCTCATTCTTGTTCTCACGTGGGGCTGCTGCTATTGGTTCCTCTTGATCTTCTTCTCACTTGGGGGATGCTACTTTTTCCCTTTTACTGCTATTTACTCTTCTTTTTACTGTTATTACTCTTCTCTTTTTATTGCTATTACTCTTTTCCCATTGCTCTTCTTCTTTTCCTGTTGCTATTACTCTTCTCACATGGTGTTGCTCTGTTCATGCGATGAAGTAATTAAATTATTTAATTATTAAAACTGATTTTAAGTAATGAAAAACTTAATAATCAAGTTGTGAAAGTCAGATGTGAAAACCAGTTGTTGTATATATGAGAATCGCCCTATTTGAGAATTGGGTGAGTTTGAAAAGAATAAAATTCTGATAACCTGACCGGTTCTCACCAGCCCAAAAAAATTATATATTAAAAAACTGATCAGGTTTTCATTACATCATAAGAGAATCAAAACCTCTCGATTTTCACAAAAAAGTGCAAATCTACTAACACTGTTGTAGACCTTAATGTCATACAATGGCCTTGCCCTTGCCCATTATGTTGGGTGCATTGCCTAGCTAGCCCTAATTTTGGCTAC
>Ga0209611_10013435_pt1 | contig 11243 bp, 4 predicted proteins | sample S1TSphgellanicum_3_FD_187693 | JGI IMG/M metagenome (GOLD analysis project Ga0209611, IMG submission 187693) | Host-associated microbial communities from peat moss isolated from Minnesota, USA - S1T2_Fc - Sphagnum magellanicum MG (SPAdes) (version 2) | ecosystem: Host-associated > Plants > Peat...
TTCCCCCAAGTTCGAGTCGTGGTGAGTCAAGTGAGTCCAGAGTTGCCCGTGGCTTATCTTAGCACCAAGGGTGCTCCAGAAAGTGAACTAACTAACTTGTTCGTTGGTTTTGATGCAAGTTCAAATAAGTGAATAGCTTGTCACTCTTCCTAATCCCATCCCGGAGCTTCAGCACGCCCCTCTACCCCTTTTAGTGTTAAGAGCTAGGAGCGTGCCTCGAATCCCCCACCATTCCGCAACTTGAGTAACTTAGCCCCAACTTGGGACTAACTAAAGACTTGGGAATGCGTCAACAATAGGGTATAATGTTGTTTGTCAAGCAATCGTGGATGACCAAAAACGATTCACTAACATCTTTGTGGGTCTTCTAGGAAATGTCAATGACTCCAAAGTTCTTAAAAGGTCTACAATTTATTATTTTGCTCAATCTCAAGGACTATTCAATGCAAATAAAGGTTAGGAAGGTTTTTTTCTTTTTCTATTAAAAGATAAAGGGTATCCCTTATTATCTTGGTTGATGACACCACCCAAAAAAGGAAATCACAACCTCTTTGAAATGTTGTACAATAGAAAGCAGAAGCAAGTGCGATCTATTGTTGAAAATGCTTTTGGCATATTGAAAAAAATATTTCATGAGCTTCAAGGGAAGATAGAAATGCACATTAATTTTGCTCCCGATTATATCACTTGTTGTTGCTTGTTGCATAACCTATTAATATGTCACCATGAAATAGATGTGGAGTAGATCATGATTGTGTTGGATGAAGAAATTGTTGCTATTCAAAATTTTACTATTTAAGAAGGTGTTGTAGCAATTGAAGATGGAGAAACTTCTAGTGAACAATGACATGCTAAGCTTGAAGTATATTTAAGACAACAAAAAAACTTGGTTTAAATAATAACATTGTACAAACACATTCTACCCTTGAAGCTACAACACTATTTTCCATGAAGTAAAAAAAACACAATGTATCTTTTCATGATTCTTTGATTAATAGTTATCTAATTTAAAGTATTGAATTCTCATACTTGTTGATCTATGTTCTTGCTTTCTATAGTATTTATGTTCATATTTTCTATAATCATGGTTACTTTAGTCATCTTTTGTGTTTTTGTCTTCTGTAATAGAATCAGAACTAGTTGGCGGTTTGCCGTTTGAATACATTGTGCCCATTATTTAAATCAATCCAAATATGGCTTGGACCATACTTTTCTAAATGTTGTTGATTTCAACATCTTTAGACTTGAAGTAATCGGTCTACTCACTTTCTCTAGACTTGAAGTAGTCAATTTGCTCTTTCTGAAGCTTTTCTTGAGTTTGTGTACTTTGTTGTAATGGCAAAACACATTCAGGTTTGTCTTCTTTTATAGGGTCAAATTCTAATACCTTGTGTTGTTTCATGTTGAAGCCATGTAGTCAAAGTGCACTTGAAGTCTCCATAGATTGCACCCCACTTGTCTTTGCAACTAGCATTGTTTCTTGGCAACGACAAGTGCCCACTTGCAGTCATTGCATTTGCAATCTTCTGCCACTTACAACTTGCACTTTCAAACTAATCTCTTGGATCAACCATGGCCAATCCTACATGGTATTCATTTCACTTTGCTTGAGTTCATGCTATCACTTCTTAATACTCTCAATTTGGCTAACTAGATTTCTTTGTGCTATTCAATCCGTAGGTGGATTTAAACTCTTCTTTAAGAACAACAACATTCTTAGAACTCATTTGGATCCTACCCCTTCAACTTTGTGGTCTACCTCTACCTCTCAGTCATGCTTTTACATTCTCCTTAAACACATGAATTTCCAAACCTTTTGGATATGAAATGTTGTGTTGAATTTGAATTAATGCTAATGAAATTGAATGAACTTTGTAATGAACTTGAAATTTCTAGGTACCTGGATTCTCTACATTTTTGTGTGTTAAGAAATTGTCTATACTTTTTTTATCCATTTATAAAGATGATGTTGTAGTCAATAAGTTCCCATTATAAGAAATCACAACCTTTTTGACAGAGAATTTCAGTAAAAAAAAACCCTACATGGTTTTTTTACCCCAATGTCCAACTTGACCAAAGTGCCATTTTGAACAAGTTGTTTTGGACTCGATCATTTCAATTAGGTCTTTTTGGTTAGTTTTTTTTACTAAGTTTTTTTTACTAAGTTGTTTTTACTAAATCACTGTGACAATAATATAATTTGGGCAGCATCCAAAAATATATATTATTTAAAATTTATATGAAAATATTAATTACCTATCCTACCTAACCTACCTACCTACCACCTAATTAATAAATTTAATAATTAATTGTGCCAAAAAATTATTTATTTATTTACCTACCAACCCTATGTCCTAAACCTAAGCTAGGCCACCTAGTTTAGCCACCTAGGTTAAACACTAGAAGAAATCTTGTAAATATATGTTATCATTAAATTTGTAACTACATGTGACTCCATGGAACTACCTATCATTTGCAACTTTATTTTATCATTTTTACAACTAGTCATCATCTTTTAAACTTCATGACTATTTTCACAACTATGGTGCGACTATTAAATTACACATCCTTCCATATTGACTAACTTTTTGGATATTTCATCCAAAAATATGTTTTTACGTACATTTAGTTGTAAAATTAGTTATAATTTGGTTACTTATTATGGTGTGTTTATACATTTACTAACATACACTAAGGTTTTGTGGACTACAATAAACTCTCTCTAAACTAATATACTTGGGACCGGCTGGAAGATATTAGTTTATGGAGGATATTAGTTTACACAAATTATATGGGGGGTAACAAAAATCATTCCAGAACTTGCCAGAGCAGCATGGAAGGTCATGGAGGTTAGTAGAAGGTCATGGATCATCGCCTCACAGAAGATGAAGGATAGTGTGAGTATGATCAGGACAAAGCAGTTGGTATAGAGGAATATTGATAACTTCTTCCAACGCATTTAGCTCTATACTTTCGAAGGTGTTTCTTCTAATTTCATCGTTTGTTTGGTGCCATATGTATGATGTATTAATTTATAAAATGCTATGGGACTAGAAAAAAATATTGAATATCAGTTTATGGAGAATTATTAGATTAAGTATGAGGCCCGCCACGGGCTTGTGCCCGCATATTAGTTTAGAGAGAATATTAGTTTACACAGTATTAGTTTAGAGAAAGTTTACTGTAAATTAAAAGAATATCATATAAATTATATTCAAGGTATATTAAACATCTATTAAATTTTTTTAACATATCAAAATGCATTTAAATTATATTCAAAGTATATTAAACATATATTTGACTATATTATGGCCATATTGAATTGAAAAAAATCATTGTGATTTTATATGGTTCATTTAAAAACATATCATATTTATTAATATATGATTAAATTATAGTAACAAAGTTATATAAATATGAAATAACTAATATATTAAACGAACATTAGTTATCTAGCAAATATTATTTTCAATTTTCCATTAGTTAGTATAAAATATGAACCAAATAATTTTATATAACCATTTCATTTTATTGAAAATAATAACAATTAATGAAATAATAAATTACTATTTATTAGTTATTTCAAAAACATTTGTTGATTAATTAGATATATAAATTGTAAATTCATACAATAATTAATCATTATTCATGAATAATTTTTATTTATTTATCAAAAATAATAATAATAGTTAATTAACTAAAAATTACTTTACTTATATCAACAAATCAGTAAGTTTATAAATAAATAATGCATATTTGATATTTATTAACCAATGATTTACCAATAATTTATTAAATATTATTTTAAATTGAGATACTATGAAAAAATAATTTATTGAGATAATAATTATCTAATTATTCCTTATTTAATTCATTCTGAAATATATGATTAGTTTTTTTTAATATCTCAATAATTTGATATAGGTAGTTAATGAATAGTTATGGTTAATAGCTAATGATTACTAAATAGTAACTATTTAGTCTGCCAATGAATAATAAATAGTAAATTCTTCACAAATTAAATTTTCTAGTTACTATTAGTGATTAATTAAAATTTATTTTATTTTTACTTAATAAAAATTTATGGTTAATAGCTAATAAATATTAATCAGTTAATGTTACTGGTTTATTAAAATTCATTTAATATCTACTGATTAAGTTAATAAATTAGAAATTTAATCATTTATAGTTAATATTCAAATTACCAATTAATTAATAATTTATTTTGTTAGATAATCAACTAATACCTTTTTTAAAAATTTAATTAGTTGATGATTAACAAATTAAAAGGTTTATTTTTAGAGGTGAAAATAATGTTTATGTTTAAGTAACTGAATAAATAAAAATTTATCAGTTTAAAAGTAATTGCCAAATAATTAGATATATAAAAAACTTAAATGATTAAATTAACACTTGATTAATTAACTAGATATAAAATAATTATTTCTTGAAATAATTTATTATTAATTTTGAGAACCAATTGATTAGTTATTGGAAACCATGAAAGAATAATGATTAATTTTATTTCTAAATTTAATAAAATAATTAAACAATAATATGTAATAAGTAGTCTTGTAAGTGGGTGGGTGGGTAGATAATTATTTATTAGCTAATTAGTTATTTATTTTTTACCTATTTAATTGTATAATTCTCAAAACTAAAAACAAGCACAAAACTTGTCGAAGAATCATTTTTAGTTGCAATTGAATTTATGATTAAAATGTAACTAGAAGGTTTAACCCATATGTTTTGTTTTTTAATGTCATCTTACAAAGTATATAAAAAAGGTGCTTACTCCTTCGATTTCACACTAAAAATCATGTGCGATTTGTAATGAGCTCAAAAAAGTTTAACCTTAAAAGCAAAACATAAAATAAAATAAAATAAAATATTTACATTGTTACTTTTCAACCGACTTATTTTTCTACCTTCCTACCTATTGATTTATTTAGGTAGCTAGGTGGGTAAGTAAGTAGCTTAGGTAGATATGTATCTTAAATAGGTAGGTATTTTTTATGTACATATATAAGTAATTATTTGTTTTAATTTTTTTCCAAAATTTAATCATTATGCCATGTGGCAATTTTTGATTGTGCCACATGTCACAATATAAATACATTTAAATTGAATAATCATAATGGATGGTTTAAACCAAAATTTAAATAAAAAAATATTTTACATCAAAATTTATTACAAGTGCCACATGTCAAATTTTCTTTTGTCCAAGTGTCATCATGTAAATAATTGAAATTGGACCATGTTTTTTTTCTCATTATATATTATATAAAATCATATATTAAATAATTCCAAGTTTTGCCATGTGTCAAAATTTGATTAAAGTATGTGTTGAAATTTATTGTCATCCATAATGGATGGCCTAGATTAATGATCACAAACTTCATGGGTCATGATTTCGTAATAATAATCGTGTGAAATTTGCTTTTCATAGGTTCGTATGAAATAAACACAAATGTCATTTATTTACTTGTATTATTTGAACATCAATGTTGTGTGCATTATTTAAACGCAAGTGTCATATGCCTGTTCGTATTGTTTAACATAAATGTTATGTGTCTATTCGTATTTTTTTCATATTTAAATAATGCATGACATTCATGTGTAAAGGATATGAAAGCATGAAATAACAGATTTCACACGGATTTGGAACGAACCCATGAAATCTATAAATTTGTGATGATATTTCAATAATTAAAAAAGTTTGCCCAAAAAATTATTATGTTGATAAATGGCAATTAGTGATAGGGTTATTTATTAGTTGTAAAAGAATGGTTAATAGTTGCAAATGTTATACATTAGTTAAATGATAGAAGTGTATATGTTGATAGTATGTTTCATCCATGTGAAATGTGCTAACATCACATTAAGTCGTCATTTGTGACTAAAGGTTCAATGTGACTTCACTTATGCAACTAATTATAGAGTTGATTGTAATTGTTTTTTAGTCACAAATTGTAATTGCAAATTAACATTTTTCTACTAGTGAAGCTAAGTCATTTAGGTTAGGCCAAGTAGCTTAGACTAGGTGGTCTAGTAAGTTTTATAACTTAAGCAATTTAATTAGGTTACGTAAGTAGCCAAGGTAGCTTAAGTTGCAAGTGTGGGGACTTGAACTCTTCACTTCCACATTGATCAAATCCTTAACCATTGCTCCACCACCCCATAAGGTGATTTTTTTGGACAACATATTGTAATGAACATGATTTTGGAACAACATATTATAATCAATTTCCATGAATTGTTTTTCAACATGTTGCATTAAATGAACTTGAATGTTTTTACACTACTTACATAAATAGATAAGTTATAGGTAGGTTAACCTAGGTAGGTAAGAATTACATATTAATAAATGCATGTACTTGAATAACATGTAGGTTATAGTCTACTAAGCTTAATAAGTACCTACTAAATTTATGTTTATACCTACCTAATAAACTACCTATGCTTATGTTATTTAATAGGTTACATAAATTCCTATTAACCTATTAATAGATTGAGCCTATGCATATTAGGTAAGTAGCCTAATCTATTGAGTAGGTTTAAGTTTAAGCTACCTATCTAATACTAAGTTGGGCTACCTACTCGGTAGCCTAAGTGGTTTAGCTTAAGTTAATTACATACCTACCTAGTAGGCCTACATCACAAATTCAGCATGTGACAAATTAATAATGAAAATCTTGCAAAACTTGTTCATTCATAGGTTTATACATTTTATGCATGAATATCATACGTTGAAAACAAGTTTGACACATGGATAAATGTGTTAATGAATGAAGTATGAACCTATGAATGAATGAATGTCACACAAATTTTGCATCTTTTAATAAATCCGTGTTTCAAATGTGTTTTCAATACACGATGTTAATGCACGAAACATACAAATTATGATTGAACAAATTTTGCATGATTTCCATTACTAAATAATGAAATATTAAGTTTATGATGTAAATGGCCTAGGTAGCTTATGTTAGGTTACATATTTTGATGCATTCCCAAGTTCATAGTTAGACCCAAGATGGGTTTAAGTTATTCACATAGCGGAATTGTGAGGAATTCGGGGCACATTCGCAACTCTCAGCACTAAAAGGGGTAGAGGGACATGTTGAAGCTCCGGGATGGGACTAGGAAGAGTGACAAGCTATTCACTTACTCGAACCTACATCAAACCAACCAACAAGTTGGTTAGTTCACTTTCTGGAGCACCTTTGGTGCTAGGACAAGCCACGGGTAACTTTGGACTCACATGACTCACCATGGCCCAGACTTGGGGGAAGTCACCACCTTCCCCCATATAGTATATTCTATGCCTCCTCACGGCACCCACATCTGAATGACTTTTTGTCCCATGATTCCGAAGGAGGAGTCCCGAAACTATCCCGGCTTGGACGTCTAGGATTTTGCGAAGTCATAACTTTTTGCTCAGACCTTCAATTAGGATGAGGTCTAAAGCAAACTTGTAGCTCTCCTTGAGAGCTTTCCAACAGTGGATCACACTCCACCTGCACGCCCCCGGGGTTGGGTCGATTCCTAACTTTTAGTGGTCAGGAATCAAACTGCCAATTTGACTCTTGGCCCTTCTTTTAGCCATAACTTGTGTTCTAGATATCCAAATGGCCCATGCAAGGTGATTTTTGACATCTACACTTTGATAGCTTTCCAATTATATAAATAACATCATAATGCAAGGTGTTTTGACCCCTGCAATCGGATTCTGAAGTTTCAGGAGTCCCAGAGAACTCCCAAGTCCCAATTTTGGGAGTGTGAGTTTCATCCTCACACTCTCTCAAAGTGGGGTTGTGACATACTTACTTAGTAGACCTAATTTGGGTTAACCTAAACTACTTAGGCTTAGGTTAGGCTATGTACCTACCTAGGTACCCTAAGTTTAGGTTACGTACATATGTAGCTTAAATACCTACCTATAGGTTTAGGTAGTTTAGGTTAGGCTACCTACCTACCTAATAGGCCTAGGTAGCTTAGGTTAAGCTACCTACCTACCTACCTAATTGGCCTAGGTTAGGCTACATATTTACTAAGTAGGTTTAAATTAGGCTACCTATTTTATAAGCCTAGGTGGCTTACGTTACATACATAGCTCTACCAAATAGACTTTGATAGCCTAGGTTAGGCTACCTACTTAATAGGTTTAGGTGGCCTAGGTTACTTACCTAGCTAGTGGGATAAACTACGTACCTACAAGGCCTATGTTATTTACCTAATAGGCCTAGGCTACATACCTATGATAAGCCTAAACTAATAGGCTACCTACATGGTTAAAAGTTTACTTAATAAGCCTAGGTCACCTAGGATACCTACTTAAAAGGTTTACATTACATAATTATAAGCTACTTAGTAGTCTTAAACTATGTCCTAGGTAATCTACTAAATAAGTCTAGGTTGGCCTGCCTAGTTAGGTTAATAACTAAGTTATTACTTAACAAGTAGCCTACTAGCTTATTAACCATGTTAAGTTAGATAGGTAGTCTAGGCCTAGCCTAACTTACTAGAACTATGTTAGGTTGGATAGGTAGTCTAAGCTTAGCCTAACCTATTAGTTGTGTTAGGTTAAATAAGTAACCTAAGTTTAACAAGTAAGTTAAATCATTAAATAAGCCATGCTCATTTGATGAAATGTCAAATCATAATGGTTTATTTGACTAAAGGTCAAATCATGATGGTTAATTTGACTAAACCTTATCCATTCAATATGGCCAATTTGACTATGCCATGGCCATTTTGATGAACATATGTCTATTTGACCAGATCTTCGGCTTAACACTTGGTAAAAAAGGTCATTATAGTTGAATGTATTGGTCAAATGTAAAATGTGTTTTTCATGCCCCAAACCTTTAGTCAAAATGGACAATTGGTCAATGTGGACACTTTGGTCAAGTTGGCCTTTTCAAAGGTCGTGATTTCTTGTAATGTTCAATGATGGCATATGTGTAGTTACATTGCAATCAAGAAGATTTGATGATGGGATTCTTACAATTGTGTTATAGTTAGGAAGTTTTGGTGATGGCATTCTTGTAATCATGTTGCAATTAAGAAATTCCAACAATGGCATACATGTAATTACTTTACAATTAGGAAGCCTTGGCAATGGCAAATGTGCAATTATGTTGTAGTTCCATTAGAGCTTTGCTGAGAAGCTCTAACAATGGTGCTTGGATTCCGAGTGTAGTAAAAGTTTTTGAAGTTTCTAATTTACCACAAACTTATGGTCAACTTTGGGCCAAACAATTTAACATTCTTCCATAGTTCATTTTTCATTTATTTCAGTAACATTTTACCACTCTTTGTTAGTTTACTTCTTTTGTTAATAATGTATTGTCATTGAATGCAATGTCAAATGCCACATCATTTAATGGTAACCATAACATTAGGTGTGGATGCTAGTATTTTAACATTTTCTTAAAAAACAATTACCATTGTTTTAACAATAGGTGTGAACATACCTTTATTAGACAATGTAAAAAGATATATTAAGATAGAGTCAAATATTTGGGCTACACAACATAATGAGCCAACACATAAACTTTCCCCCAACACATAAATTAATAAGCATGTTTAATAACTATTGAGAAAAAATAAACAAATAATTATTTAATGAAAAGAACAATAATTCATAACAATGGTCTATCCATGAAAGGAAAAACTCAAACTATAGTAACAAGTGAAGAGGTGGAAAAGAAAAGAGGCATTAGCTAATAACAAACCAAGAAGATACTAGAGATTAGTCCAATCATTTGCAGGTGAAGAATTTAATTAATGCTCCAAGGTGAAGGAAAAAGGCTATGATAATGTGACATGGTTATTGTAGTCCAAATTGAATTTATCAATGGAGATGTAAAATTATTTATTTATTTATCAAAATGCATTTCAACATATTGTAGTATCTTTTCAAATTCAACATTTAAGTGCCAAACAGTTTTTTCATTTTTCAAAATCCACGTTGGCAACAAAAATAAATTTTATGGAATTTTGACAATATATTTACGCAATTTTCTTGGCAAGTTCTTTGGACTTTGAACCTCTAGTTCATAATGAAACCTTTTATTGCATATTTTATTACTTATTTTTGCAAAAATGAGGAGAGATAATGTTCCACCAACATACATGATAAAAAAATGATGTGAATTACTAGATACTTGTTTTTCAATGGTGGATTGACCTAAAACAAAACGATTTTGAGTTTTCACCATTTTTTGTAATTTTTCTTCCCTTGTAGTTTCCTTAAATTTTGACATTTGAAATGAATAATTTTTTTAAAATTGAACATTTTCAAAATATATATATGTACTACTAAACCTAAAAAGTACTATAATATAATATAAAATTTTCAAGATTTTTGGTTGACATTATAAAAATTTGTAATATGTTTGGTATGAATGAAAATATCAATCATTTCTCATCCATTTTGGTACATAACATGGACAATTTATTATGTTTTTGTTTTTGTTTTCATTTGTCTTGATATGTCTTTATTCTTGTTTGCCACCTTTCATTTCATTTCTATAGACTTCAAAAGGAAGTGGATTTTGGTAGGGATGCATGGGTTCAAATTTTGACACTTACACAATACTGTTCACCAAACTTTTGAACCCACAATATTCCATTTTGCACCAAAATTCAAGGTCATATTATTGATCAAACAAAACATAAACATTAAAAAAGAAAAGATGAAAAACATGCTAATGATTAAGGCTTATCACCCTTAGGTTTCTAAAAATTATCTTGACAATAGGTCATTCAAAATTTCAAAATTTTTACCTTTCATATAATGAAAATCTCCAAAAAAATGATAGTTTAAAAGATAATTGAATTATTACCAAATCTAATCATGTATTATGATATACATAACATCATGGAAACAAATTAGATGTAACTAAAAATTCAATTTCATGTCTTGTTTTTCTTATATATTTTCAATTACTTAATATGTTTGTATCATAACATTTGGGCTATTTTTATGCACCCAAATTGAAGCTACCTTACATTTTATATAAATTAATTCATTTATAAGGCATTGTGATAGATTTTTAATTCCCTCACAAAAGTTTCGTTACAGGTTTGAATTGATTGTTGAATGGTTTGAATCTCTTCAAGTAAGCTTATGAAATGAGTATTAAAACAAAGGTCTGAAATAATTGTTTTCATCCATGTACATTGGAAGGATGAAGTTGAGAAACTTGAAAAAAAAAAAAAAAAGACAATTGCAATTT
>Ga0209611_10013436_pt1 | contig 11242 bp, 8 predicted proteins | sample S1TSphgellanicum_3_FD_187693 | JGI IMG/M metagenome (GOLD analysis project Ga0209611, IMG submission 187693) | Host-associated microbial communities from peat moss isolated from Minnesota, USA - S1T2_Fc - Sphagnum magellanicum MG (SPAdes) (version 2) | ecosystem: Host-associated > Plants > Peat...
TACACATGGGTCCCGACGCCGTCACATGGGTCCCGTGGCCGTCACATGGGTACCCGAGAAGCGTGCAGGGCAGGGCCCAGCCGGATGCTCGCTCACGCCCCTCGGGGGCGCGGCAGCCATTCACGCCAGGCACGTATGAGCGGGAAATAGAGGGCGAGGCGGACGGGCTCCGGTCCCAAAGCCTGCGCAAGGTCGGCATAGCGCTGCAGCTGGGCGGCGTAGCGCTCGACCTCGCGATCCAAAAACTGCGCCATGCCGCCGCCACGATGTTCGCTGGTCTTGTAATCGATGACCCAGCGCACGCCGTCCGCGTCGATGAAGCTGCGGTCGAATACGACCCGGATCACCCCCTGTTCGGTGCTCCCGGACAGCGCGAGTTCGCGGCTCTGCTCGCGATGGCCGGCATCGAGAATCCAACGACCGCGTGGATCCTCGAGCACCCCGACGAGCGCCGCTTGCACGCGTCGCGCCGCCTCGGCGCAGCGCTCGGCCGGCACACCGCGCAGCGCGAGCCAGCGTTCGAATTGCGGCACGCGCCGCCGCACGTCGGCCGCCGCATCTGCTTCGAGCCGCAGCTGCTGCAACTCGGCATGGACGAGACTGCCGACCTGCCGCGCCGTTTCCCCGGCCCAATCGAAGATCACCGCGGGCGTGCGCCGGTCGACCGCGAGCGGCGGCTCGGCGCGCAGTGGGGGCGCAACCAGCGGCGCCGGCGCCCAATCCGTCGGCACTCGCCGCAGCGGGGCGCCGCGCAGCAGCGGCGGCGGCGGCACCGCGGGCTCCGGCGGCTGCGGCGGTGCCGCGGGCTCCGACGCCCGCGGCATCGACCACTGGGCGCCGACGACCGGCCACAGCACCCCGAGCAGACTGGCCGCGCGCGGTTGAAATTCCCGCCCCGCCGGGCATTGCCCCACGGTGGCCGTCAAGCGCAGCTGCCATTTCGCCCGCGTGCAGGCGACATAGAGCAACCGCTGCGCCTCGAGGCCGGCGGCATCCCGGGCCTGGGCCCGCAGAAACTCGAACAAGCGCGCCGCGCGAGCGCCGACCGCGGGCCGCGCCGCCATGATGAAGGCCTCCCGCTCGGGGCGGGCCAACTCGAGGGACAGCAGGAATTCGTCGCCGCCCTGCGTGATGGTCCGCTCGAGCGCGGGCAGGATCACGAGATCGAACTCGAGACCCTTGGCCTTGTGGATCGTCATGATCTCGACCGCCGACGCCACGGTGTCGCGCGCGAACAAGGCATCGAAGGCGGCATCGAAATCCGCTGGGTCCGGCAGACCGCGCCTCTCGAGCTCGCGCAGGCGCTCGAACGCCGCTGCCGCATGCGCAAGATCGTTCGGGTCGGTGGCGCAAGCGGGACCGCCGAGGGCGAGCCAGACCGACTCAATCCAGCGCACCGGATCCTGACCGGCCTGTGCATCGCGCGCCGCGTCGAAGATTTCGCGGACGCGCTCGCAGCGGCTTCGGCCCGCAGGCGTCAGGCGGGCAAGAACCGCCGGCTCCGCGAGCGCTTCGCAGAGCAACGGCGCTGCGCGTGCCAACACCCACAGGTCGCCAAGTTCGACGCCTGCCCAAGGCGCGCGCAGCACCGCGAGCCAGGCGATCCGATCGGCCGGATGGTACAGCGCGCGCGCGAGCATGACGAGGTCGCGCACGATCGGCCGGTTGCCCAGCGGCTCGATGTCGATCGCGCTGAAGTCGATGCGCCGCTCGCCCAGCGCCGCGGCGAGGTCGATCGCATGCGCCTTTGCGCGCACCAACACCGCGATGCGCCACTCGGGATGTGTGCGGCGCGCAGCGGCGATCACTTCCGCATTCGCCAGAGCCTCGCCCCGCCGAGTCGCGTAACCCGCCATCGACACGCCGGCATCCGCTCCGGTCGCCGAGCCGCGTAGTGCCCGACTCGGTCGATAGGCAATCGCGCCGCGCTCGCGGTCGTCCGCGCGGGGCAACAGGCGCGCAAAGCTGGCGTTGACCCAGTCCACGATCGCCTCGGCGCTGCGGAAGTTGCTGGTGAGCCGCTGTACCTCGAAGCGCAGATCGCCGATCCCATCGTCGGCGAGTTCGAGAAAGGCGCGCACTTCGGCCTGGCGGAACCGGTAGATCGATTGCATGGGATCGCCGACGCAGAACACCGTGCGGCCATCCCCGCGCTGCCATCCGGCGGTGAGCATGCGCAACAGCGCGAGCTGGCTGCCGGAGGTGTCCTGAAACTCGTCGATCAAAATGTGCCTGAGCCGGTAGTCGAGGCGCAGCGCGAGATCCGTCGGTTCCAGCGGGCTGCCGAGAGCCCGGCGGGCCGCGAGCGCGACGGCCGGGAAATCTGCCATGCCCTGTTCTCGAAAGATCTGCTCGAGGTGGGCGACCGCCAGCAGCAGACAACGAGCGACGGCGCTGACGTGGGTCCAATCGGAATCGAGATAGGCGGGGTCGGGCAACCGCGCGACTGCCGCGAGGCGCGCTCCGATGGTCGCATCGCGCGCGAGTTCCGTGAGCAGGGCCTGCATGGCCTGCTTGTCGGGACAGCCCGGGGGAAAGCCGTGATGCTTGTTGACGCGCGTGCGCAGGCTGCCCCGCTGGGTGAGCAGGATCGACAGCAGGCCGCGCCAGCGCTCGAGGTCTTCCACGGCGCAGGAGATGGGCCGGGGGCCCGCAGCGAGGTGCCAGCCCGCGAGACCCCCGAGGCGCCGGGCCGCGCCGTCGACCAAGTGGGCGAGTGAGTCGAGCCGCTCGGCGCCGAGCGCCGCGCTGGCAGCGTGCAGGCTGCGCGCGACCAGCAGCCGCAAGTCCTCGTTACAGCACTCGCGCAGCGCCCGCAGTGCGGCGTCCGCCTGATCGCCGTCGGTGCTTGCAAACCCGCCCGCGAGCAGCGGGAGCCAGCGCTCGCGCTTCGCGAGCATGGTTGCGATCAGCACGGAAACGCGGGACCAGCGCTGATCGGCCAGGCTGAGCACGCGTTCCACGGCCGCCCCGAACGAGTCCACATCGTCGTGGGCGAGCGTGCGCCGTGCCGCTTCCGCATAGAGCGCCGTGGGATCGGACTGCAGGGCAAGACCGGCGCCGGTCCCGGAACCGACCGGCAATTGGCGCGCGATCCAGGCGTTGAACGCGTCGATGGTCTCGATGCGCAGGCGCGCGGCGTGCCCGGCAAGATCGATGCCGACGCTGCTGCAATGACCGTGCGCCGCTCGCGCGAGCGCGAAAGTGGCGGCGCTCATGCCGTCGGGGCAGCGGCCGGCAGTGGCCGCCTCGAGCGCCTGCACCACGCGTTGGCGCATCTCCTCGGCGGCGCGCCGAGTGAAAGTGAGGGCGAGGATCTGCTCGGGCAGTTCGACTTCAGCGAGCAGGCGTAGATAGCGTTGCGTCAGCAACGTGGTCTTGCCCGAACCGGCCGGCGCCTGCACCAACACCGAGCCGCGCGCGGCGACCGCCGCTGCGCGCGCCACCGTGTCGTCCAAGGGATCGGCGGCATTGCCCTCGGCCGCCGCCGCGCCGCCTGGGAGACCCGCGACTTCGCCCTCGGCCGCCGCCGCGCCGCCTGGGAGACCCGCGGCATCGCCCTCGGCCGCCGCCGCGCCGCCCGGGAGACCCGCGGCTTCGCCCAAATGACCCGCGACAGACTTAGGTCTCATGGGGCTCCCCGATGCGGCACAGGCCGTGCAGGTCGCAGCTGCGGCAGGCGGTCGCGGTGGGGGTCACGGCGGCGTGACCGGCCGCGAACTCGGCGGCGAGCCGCGTGATGCGCTCGCGCCAGACTGCGACGAGTTCGCCGAACGTCGCTGCGCCTTCGAGCTCACCCGCGGGACTTGCGGGCCAGAAGATGCCGCGCCGTGCCGACTCATGGACGAAGCCGGATTCGCTGGCATTGACCACTGCATAGGCGACAGCGGCGAGCGCGTCGGGATGCAGCAGCGCATACACCGGCAGCTGCGGATTGTCCGGCCTGTCCCCTCGCCAATCCGGCTGTTGCGTGCCTGTCTTATAGTCGATGAGCACGCGCGAGCCATCGGCGAGCCGGTCGATGCGGTCGATGCGGCAGCGAAACTCGAGGCCGGCGAGGCGCAGCGCGCTGGTCTCGGACTCGATGATGTCGACCGTAAAGGGCGCGCGCAGCCGTTCGACCACGAGCCAGCGCGCGAGCAGCGATTCGAGGCGCTCGCGCTCACGGCGCTGCCACACGGCACCCGGATCCCGCCGACGCACCCCGGCCGCGACGGCCACTGCCGCCCAGTGGGCGAGCAGCGCGGCCTCCTCGTCGGGCGCGAGCGCGTGCAGGACATTCGAATCGCGGAGCTGTCCCCAGACTCCCTCGAGCGCGGTATGCACGATGATGCCGCGCTCGAGCGCATTGAATCCTGGCATCGGCCGGGTCAAACCTTCAGCCTCGAGTCGCGTTGCGGCGAAACCGCGAAACGCGCAGCGCGATTGCGCCCGCAGCGTCGCCACACCACGCGTGCGTTCGGTGCTCGCGACCGGCGGCGCCGATTCATCGCACAGCGTTTCAAAGGGCGGCGCCGCGCTCCACTCGCGGTGCCAATGGGGCCGCGGCCGCGCCACCCTGCGATCCGCGGCCAGCCCGCAGAGAAGCGGGCCGCTCTCGGCGCCGGGCTCGCCCGTGTCCGCGCAGCTGTAAACGAGTTCGGCAGCCCGCTGCGGCCAGAGATCCTGCAACACCCGAGCGGCCGCCAACTGCGAGGCCGCAGCGGCACTCACGACGCCGTAGCGGACCTGGACAGCGACCGGCAGCAGGGGGACCGGCTGCGCCGGCAGCGGCCAGCGCTGCGGCGCGAGGCCCGCGATCCAGATTCCGTCATAGGCGAGCCACGGATCGATCAATCGACTCGTGACCCAGATCGGTGCGACGCCGGTTTCCGGTTGAAACGGTGTGTCCCGCGCCGCGCTCACGAGCAGCGCCTCGGCGGATGCGCGGTTCTGGCGGCCGAGCGACGACTCGGCTGCGGCAAGCCGCGCGAGCACTTCGCGGAATCGTTCCGCCGCTTGAAACTCACTGCTGCTCCAGCGCTCGGCAAGGGCCCAGGGTCCCGCCTCGAATAGCGCGATCCAGTGCCGGGCCCACTCGCTCGGCAGGCCCACGGCCGGGCCGGCAGCGAAGCAAGCCTCAACGCGGCCGAGGCGCAGCAATGCAGCCACCCCGGCCGGAGCGAGCCCTGCCGCGAGGCGCCGGCCGAGCGCAAGCCACTCGGTCAACGGCATTTCGCTGCGCGCATGGGCCCGCAGCAGGATGTCCAGGCGTGCGGCTGCCATCGCCTCGGCGGCATCGTGCTGCAGCTCCGGCGAGCGCAAGACCGCGCTGAAGCGCTCGAAGGGCACGGGTCCGCGGCACAGTGTCAGCGTTTCGAGCGCCGCCCGCACTGGCGCGTAGTCGGCGAGCGGCGTGCCACCGGCGAGCGCATATACGGCGCCGTCCGAGCCGGACGTGCATGCCGCGCCGCCGAGCGCGAAGCGCTGCGGCGCCAGGACCGCATCGAAGGCATCGATGAGGGGGGCGCGGCGCGCGTCGAGGTCCGGTACGCAAATCCACAGTCGGCCCGCGGGCCGGGAACGCAGGCTGCCGTGGGCCCAATCCGCCATCGCGGCGAGTTCCTCGCTCGACGTCGCCGCGCACAGCGCGCGCGCCGCCACGGCAGGGGCGGTAGGTGCCGGCAAGGGGCCTCGATGCGCGTGCGTGTGCAGCCAGCGGCGCAGCACCGGTCGCCAGCCCGGGCTCTCGATCCAGGCGATCTTCTCCGCCGGCATCCCGAGCGTCGCCAGCAATGCGTCGGGCGAGATAGCCGAGAGCGCCCGGCAACGGGTCTCGAAGCCTTCTAGCCAGTCGAGCAGGGCCGCCGTTTCATCGCCGGGGTGGTCGGCCAGCGCCGTCGTGGGAATCCCATGCTCGAGCATGGTGCGGCGCGCGCGGCGCGCGGCCTCGGCCGCACCCGTCGGCTCGAGCAAGGTCTCGCTCCAGCGGCTCTGCAGCACCACGCGTCGCCACAGCTCCCGCTCCTCGATGGCGTCGAGCACGCGCGGCAGGCGAGGATCCCGCAGTTGCTGCTGCACGTGGCGCTCGACGAGCCACGAGCCGATGTCCCGCACGCGCGGCGTCGGCCAGACCCGCTCGCCGGCGTCGCGATGCTGCCGCTGGACCGCATCGAAAATCGCAGCCGTCTGCTCGGCAGTCGGCGCTAGCACCGTACAGCCGGAGGCCAGTGCGGCGTGCAGATGCGCGAGGCTCAGTGCTGCTGCACCTTGCCCGCGGCCGCGGCGACGACTTGAAGCGCGGGTGCGGCGGCGCCGCGCGCATCGAGCAGCTCCTCGATGCGTTCGAACACCGTGGTCAAGACCTCACGCTCGGGCAGATTCGTGATGCGGAAACAATTGCGCTGCGGGAAATTGAAGCTCACACCTGGAGCGACCAGCACGTGCTTGGTTTCGAGCAGATCGAGCGCAAAGCGCTGGTCATCGAAATCCGGCAGCACGTCGCTACGCACCTGCACGAACGCGTACAGCGCTCCGCGCGGCGCGGCAAGCTCGAGGTACTTGCTGCGCGCGACCCCGTCGAGGATCGCGGCGCGCGACTCGTAGAGCCGGCCCCCTTTGCGCGTGAGCTCCTTGATGCTCTGATAGCCGCCGAGCGCCGTTTGGACGGCCCATTGACCGGGCACGTTGCTGCAAAGACGCAATGAGGACAGCAGTTCGAGCGCACTCAAGTATTCGCCCGCATTTTTCGTATCCCCCGAAAAAGACGCCCAGCCGACTCGATAACCGCAGGCCCGATAGACCTTCGAGAGGCCGCTCAAGGTACAGCACAGGCTGTCGTGCACGAGCGTCGCGAGCGGCACGAATACGGCATCGTCGTAGAGGATCTGATCATATATTTCGTCGGACAGAACGACGAGATGGTGTTTTTCAGCGACTCTCGCCAGCGCCGCGAGCGTCTCGCGCGGATACACGGCCCCGGTCGGATTGTTCGGATTCACGACCACGAGCGCGCGCGTTCGCCGCGAAACCAACGCCTCGAGATCCGCAGGATCGGGAACGTAGCCGTTCTTGGCGTGACAGGGATAGTGAACCGCGCGGCCGCCGTTCAGGTTCACCGATGCCGTCCAGAGCGGGTAATCCGGAGTCGGCACCAGGACCTCGTCGCCGGGGTTCAGCAGTGCCCGCAGCGTCAAATCGATGAGTTCGCTGACGCCGTTACCGATGAACACCTCCTCGGCCGTGACACCGCGCACGCCGCGTTCCTGCTGCTGCATGACGATTGCTTCGCGGGCCGGGAATATGCCCTTCTGGTGCACATACCCTTCGCTGTTGCGCAGGTTCTCGATCATGGCCAGGCGCATCGTCTCCGGGGTCCGAAAGCCGAATGCGTAAGGATTGCCGATGTTCAGGGAAATGATCTCGTGACCCAGGCGCTCGAGTTCGAGCGCGCGGCGCGCAAGCCTTCCGCGGATCTCGTAGCGGACGTTGCTCAAGCCCTCGCTCGGGCGCACGGGTTGTCGTTTGCTCATGGTCGTGCCGGGGTTTGGATGTTGGCGCGGGGTTTGGGTGTAGGCGCGGGGTTTGGGTGTAGGCGCGTATTTTGGGTGTAGGCGCGTGGTTTGGGTGTAGGCGCGTGGTTTGGGTGTAGGCGTGTGGTTTGGGTGTAGGCAGGCGCTGTTCGCGCGAGGAATCATAGCCCAAACCGCAGCGAGGCGCGGCCTGACCGATAGGTGGACAAGCCGCGCGCCGGTCCTTAAACTGTCGCGCCGATTGATTAGCGTATCGAACGTATTCGCGCAATCGGTCATCCAAATCTCGAGGTTTCATGGAATCCACACGTCCCATTCGTGCTCTCATGCGCGGGCTCGACACGCTCGCCGCTCTCAATCTACGGGACGGCGCGACGGTGTCCGAAGTCGTGCATGAGATCCGCCTGCCGCGAACCACGGTCTACCGGATCCTCGAGACGCTCTGCGATGCGGGCTTCGTTTATCGGAATGCGGCCGACGACCGCTACCGCCTCACGATTCTGGTGCGTGGCCTGAGCGACGGATTCGACGACGAGGCCTGGATTACGCAGATTGCGAAACCGTTCATCTACGAACTGAACCGCGAAGTGGTCTGGCCGGTCGCCATCGCGACGCCGTCGGGGACCACGATGTTGGTGCGGGAGACCACCGACCACGTGAGTCCGCTCGCCGTCGAGCGCCATTCCGCAGGATTTCGGGTGCCCCTGCTCACGAGCGCCCCCGGCCTCTGCTATCTCGGACATGCGACCGAGAGCCAGCGCCGCACGCTGCTCGACGTGCTCGAGCGCTCCGGCAAGCCCGACGAGCGCAGCGGCGAGCGCAGCGACGAGCGCCGCGTCGAACTCGATCGGACCTTGCGGGAGATCCGTGTCCAGGGCTATGCCTTGCGTTCGCAGCAGCGGCGCGGCGCCGAGGAAATCACCTTGAGCGTCCCGGTCGCCTTGCAGGATCGCGTGCTTGCCGCGCTGACGATCCGCTTCTCGGCGGCCGTGGTGCCGTCGACGACGGCGGTCCCTCGCTTTCTGCCGAAGCTCATCGCGTGTGCCCACAAGATTCGCGACCACGTCTCGGACCGACAGGACTCGGACCTACAGGACTCGGAACGACAGGACTCGGAACGACAGGATTCGGAACAACAAGCCGCGGCGCTGCAGACGGGCGCGCCGGAAGCGGCCGTCTAGGAGTATTCGATGCAGAGGATCATGGTGTGCATCAAACGCGTCGTTGACTACAACGTGCGCGTTCGCGTCAAGCCCGATGGCAGCGGCGTGATGCTGGACGGTGTCAAGATGAGCGTCAACCCGTTCGACGAGATCGCGCTCGAGGAAGCCTTGCGCATCAGGGAGCGGGGCCACCCGAGCGCCGAGATCGTCGCCGTCAGCATCGGGGTCGCCGACACCCAGCAGCAGCTGCGCACGGCGCTCGCCATGGGTGCGGACCGCGCGATCCTGGTGCAGAGCGACTCGGCCGTCGAACCGCTCGTCGCGGCGCGCACCTTCCTCGCGCTCGCGCGGCAGGAGAATCCCGATCTGATCCTGCTCGGCAAACAGGCCATCGACGACGATGCGAATCAAACCGGGCAGATGCTCGCGGCGCTCTGGGAACGGCCGCAGGCCACCTATGCGTCCAAGCTCGAGATTGCGGACGGCAAGGCCACGGTCACCCGCGAAGTCGACGCAGGGCTCGAGACCATCGAGGTCGACCTCCCGGCCGTGATCACGGTGGATCTGCGCTTGAACGAGCCCCGCTACGTGAAACTGCCGGACATCATGAAGGCCAAGAAAAAGCGCCTCGACACGACGAGCCTCGAGGCCCTCGGCGTCACGGCCGGACAGCTGCTGAAGACCGTCAAGACCGAGCCTCCGGCCCAGCGGCAGAAGGGCATCATGGTCAAAGACGTGCCGGAGCTCGTCGCGGTCCTCAAAAAAAGGGGTGTGATCTGATGGCCAAGGTGCTGATTCTGGGTGAGCACGACGGAAAGACTCTCAATCCGGCCACGCTCAAGTGCGTGACCTGCGCCAAGGCAATCCCGGACGCCGAGATCACGGTAGCCTTGTTCGGCGCCGAGACGGCCGGTGTCGCGGCCCAAGCCGCCGCCATCCAAGGCGTCGCCGGGGTGCTCTGCATCGATCGACCCGAGAACGCTCATCCGCTCGCGGCGATTCTCGCTCCCCAGGCCGCGGCCCTCGCCGCCGATTACACGCACGTGTTCGGACCCTCGACGAGCTTCGGCAAGGATCTCATGCCGCGCATCGCCGCGCTGCTCGGCGTACCGCAGGTCAGCGATCTCATGGCCGTCGTGACGGCGCATAGCTTCCGCAGGCCCATTTACGCGGGCAATGCGATCATCACCGTCGAGGCCGATCCGGCCCGGACACTCGTCGCTACGGTGCGCGTGGCCTCTTTCGAAGCCGCTCCCGCGACGGGCGGCAAGGCCACGATCGAGGCCCGGAGCGTCGCGGCCGCGCTGCCCAGCCACACCCGCTACATCGGCGCACAGTCGGGCTCGACGGAACGGCCGGACCTGCAGACGGCGGCACGTGTCGTGTCGGGCGGCCGGGCGCTGGGCAGCGCCGAAAATTTCAAATTATTGTTCGGCATCGCAGACAAGATCGGCGCCGCGGTGGGCGCATCCCGCGCGGCCGTCGACGCCGGCTATGCTGCGAACGAGATGCAGGTGGGCCAGACTGGCAAGATCATTTCTCCCGAGGTGTACTTCGCGTTCGGCATCTCCGGCGCGATCCAGCATCTGACCGGCATCAAGGATGCGCGCACCATCGTCGCCATCAACAAGGACGGCGAAGCGCCGATCTTCGAAGTGGCCGACGTCGGACTGGTGGGCGACCTGTTCCAGGTCATTCCGGAACTCGAACGGCTGGTTTGAATGGGAACACGGGGGCTGCACCGGTGCGCCGGGTCTAAAATGGGAAGCAGCGCATGGGCAGCGTTACGCACGACCGGCAGGCGCAGCGCTTCTTGACCGAAGTCGAGGGTCAGTTCGCGGTCCTCGATTACCGGCTGTCGGGCAAGGTCATGACCATCATGCATACGGGAGTGCCGGAACCCATTGCCGGGCGCGGCGTCGCGGCGACCCTCATGCGCGAGGCCGTGGCGGCGGCACAGGCCGCAGGCTGGCAGATCGTACCCGCCTGCTCCTACGCCGCCGCCTACTTGCGCCGGCATCCACTCGAGGCGCCCTAGAGGCCGGACGCCGGCCTCTAGGGCGCCAGCCACACGGCACGCTGCACCGTGACCGCGCCACCTCAGCTGTGCGTCTCGTTCGCCCGATACACGGCGCTCAAGCGCGGGCTGTCGATCGCGCCGACCGCCCGCGCGAGTGCCGCCGCGCGGCACTGCTGAACGGCCATTGACGGGAACAGTTGCGATTCGACAGGTTGCGGGCACACCTCTCTTGCCGCCGCGACGAGGCGCCGAAACAGCAGCGCGGCACCTCGGTCCGTGGCCAGGCTCGCCGGATCATATTTGACCACGGCGCGTGGAACCTCGATGCTATCGGTCGCGAGGGTGTCGGCGCCGGCTGCTCCGGCCGCCGCGCATCCGCAGCACAGCAGCAAGAGGGTGGTCGCGCGGCGACCGGCTACGCGGGTCAATGCTTGCAGGGTTGTCATGGAACTTACTCCGTTCGGGTTTGAGGACGGCTACATCAGATACCCGATGGGGATCCTTGAGACCCCGGAGCCAGACGAGTTCGTCCCTGCCGCAAACGAGTT
>Ga0209611_10013437_pt1 | contig 11241 bp, 11 predicted proteins | sample S1TSphgellanicum_3_FD_187693 | JGI IMG/M metagenome (GOLD analysis project Ga0209611, IMG submission 187693) | Host-associated microbial communities from peat moss isolated from Minnesota, USA - S1T2_Fc - Sphagnum magellanicum MG (SPAdes) (version 2) | ecosystem: Host-associated > Plants > Peat...
ATAAATTTTCATTGTTTGTTTAATGTACTTAGAGGTTGAATTTTGAATAAGTTTGGTAGAACTAGTGTATTGTACTTTGGTGTGTTGTAATTCAAGTTTTTGTATTCTTGAAATTGTCTTTTCCATTATAGATTTTTGTTTTTCTTTTTGAAGTTGTATTTGCTTCATAAATTTAAGTATTGTCATTTTTATTTCCAAGACTTGTTACTTTGAGTATTTGTAAGAATTGGATAGTCTATTTGTAATACTACTTTTTGAAATTTTATGATTATTTGTCATTTTAAAGTTGCAAAAGTGTATTTTCATTTCTTGCTTTTATTACTTTTATTTTTCAAGCCTACAATAGTACCAAGTGGGTGCGGATTAATACAAATGAGCCAATATCATCATCAACATGAACCTTTCTGCAATTATTGCTAATATCCCTATGTGGTGCCACTTTAGTGGCATGTTAATCATGGAAAGTTGTGTTTATTGAATAATAGAATATTGAAAAATCTAAAATGAATCACAAAATTTTCCAATATCAAGGTTTAACAAAAAGATGTTTAAACAACTTCGTTAATGTGAAAACATGGGAGATGTTAATGACTATTGAAATCTTGTTTGAACTTCTTGCAAAACCAAAAAAGTCAATAGATTCCAAAAAATAGACATCAATTCCGACTACTACCACAAAAATGGGCACATTACTTGGATAGGTTCCATTTGGAAGCTAAATAATCCCAACAATAAGTTAAAAGAAAATTTTAAAAATTTGTTAAATGAAGTGTATGCCCAACAATCCAAGGAAACCAAAAATTAATCAAATAAACAAGGTAATTGGAACTAATGCAATATGGGTGGTCCAACCATTTATCATTGTTTAATTTGTGGATCAATTGATCACAAGATTTATGATTTTCCACATAAGCATGTAGCACATGAGATGTTCAAAGACAAAATATCAACTACAAAGCCCAAAAGAGGATGTTGCTGTTAGTATGGTCCTAACAAATTTAACCACCAAAAGCAAGGTACCGAAAACCACCCAATTGGTCTTCAAGGATAAAAATCCACAGAAAAATTAAAATTTTACCTAATTGAAACAAGGATGAGAAGCTTCAAAAATCCTTTGAAGCTATCATTCAGTAGATATAAAAGAAGGAGCCTTCCTTGCAAATGAAATAGGAAAACCCTAAAAAACTACCTTGTCAAAAATTACTACAAGAGATGTTACATAAGATGTTGCAAAAAATGTTGGAATTGTAGGAAGTGTTGAAGTTACTAAAAATGTTGGAGCTACCAAAAATATTATAGCTACATGAAATGCTAAAATTATTGAAATATTGGATCTTTAAAAAATTACACTAGTGGAATTTTAATAAACCCAAAAACTTCAAGAAATCTTCCAAAACCTATTCCAAACTTCAAACAATATGTTATTGTTAAACTATCACTTGTTAAGAAGCCTCTAACTTTTACAAAAGCTACTCCCAAAGTAGGTTCAATAGCCATAAACCCTCACACATTAGTAATCCAAGTACATGTGGGCAAACAATTAATGGATGATGTGTTATTGGAATGAGAATTTAAGGTGAACATAATCACTAAGGACTTAAGGAAGAAGTTAGGGTTACTTGTCCTTAGACCAACTCATTACATTCTCAAGATCGCATATCAAACATCAACAAAGTTGATAAGGTTGATTAAGAACCTAAATTTCCACATTCATGGTTTTCTTTACATTGTTAGTTTTATAATAATGAACAATAATGTACTAGATGTTAGTTATTCCATGTTGTTAGGACATCCATGGTTGCCTAATGCTAACATTAACCATGATTCAAATAAAAATTTGATCACCATCGATAGTAATGGGGTCCAATACACACTATAGCCATCACCAAACATTTGGACAATAATAGCAAGTGACCAAAAGTGTTCCTTTGCTATGACTTTGTCAATTGAGTCACTAATGAAGAAGAACATGTTTTTTTAAAAGAAAACCTAGATTTGTTCACAATTGGAACCATTACACTACAAAAACTACAAATTTTGATTGCCATTTCAGCAAATTTGGAATTTGGTAATGATGGTTTCACTTTTAACCTTCTTCATACCCCTAGTAAAATTCCAATATATTTAAATCCTATTAGAATTAAGGTACATGATTCAAAAATTATTAAGTGGACACTACTAAAAAAAGTCCAAGTTAAAAACCTTAATTTGGGGATTGAAATAAAACCACATATGGTCAAAATTAATGTAAACTTGGATTCCCAAAAACCTTAAAATGCAAAGTAATTACGTAGATAGTACAAAAACATTTTTGCATGGACCTTTAATGATTTCAACACATTTAGCTTAACACTACATTGAACTTGATACCACCATTCCACCAACCCATCAAGCTAGGTATTAAATGAATCCCAATTATGTAACAATGGTGAAACATGATTTAGATAAATTACTTGCTACATGATTCATAACCCTAATAGAGGAAGCCACTTGACTTTCCCCTATTGTCATAGTGTTGAAGAAAAAGAGGAAGTTGAATATTTGTGTAGACTTTCAAAAACTCAATGTAGCTACCAAAAATAATCAATATCCTTTATCCTTCATTAAGGAGGTTTTGGAGATGGTGGCTAATCATGAAGAATATTCCTTTTTGGATTGATTTTTTGATTACCACCAAATTATGATAGCCCTAAAAGACAAGAACAAATAACTTTCATCATAGATTGGGGAGCTTTTGTTTAGCTAGTCGTGCCATTTGGCTTGAAGTCTAATGTTTCACTTATGTACCAATGAATAGTCTATTTGGTTTTTTAAAGGTTTCTTGGAATGTTCATGAGTTTTTAGACGATTCCAACATGTTCAATGACTAAAAACACATTTGGGCAAACTTTGGTTGTGTTTTAACAAGTCTAAACAATTCCCTAACCTTTAAGAAATGCATGTTTTTAATTTACTCAAGGGTGATATTAAAGTACATTATATTCAAGGTTTAAGCAATTTACCAAATCCTAAAAAAAAGTTAACAATTGGCAACATGCCACCTTTAAAATTTCCCAAGGACATACAAATTCTCAATGGTATGGGGGTGCAGTCATACTAACATAAACCAAAAACAATCATAACCACTACTTAATTTTTTGAACTTTGGATTGTAAAAAAATTTAATAATAATAAATAGAATTTTTATTTAAAAATGTTATTGTGAATACATTATGTACATATCATAAAATTTTGGAATCAATCCAATGAGTGAAAAATATGTAAAAGGACTTTTAACCTCTTGTAACCATTATTTTGAAAATTACATAAAAAACAACTTAAAAATAGTTTTGACACTAAAAGCACAGTTTGAAAATATTTTTTAATGACATATTTTTAGATATTTTTAATTATACACCTTAACATAATAGTATTAAGAAAAATTAAAGATTTTAAATGTTTTTTAAAGACATATTAAAAAGATTCTACTTGAATATTTTAAAAATAAAGCAATGGTGCACGTGTGGCTCCTAATAATGTGGTTGGACCCATGGTTCAATTTTACTAATGTTTTATCTACGACTTTGTTTTCATCATGGCCCCAATTACCAAGCTATTGAAAAAAGTTGAGGCATTTGATTGGATGTTAGAATGTCAAATAGCATGGGACATCATGAAGAAGAGGTACATGGACGCCCTAATTTTGATTGCTCCAAGGTGGGATCTAGAATTCCATGCACAAATAGATGCCTTTAACCTAGTAGTGGGAGTTATGTTAGCCTATAATCCTATCGAAATATGTGATCATACCATTGCTTATGCACTTTATTTTCTCAACAATGCAAAGAAAAAATTCACCACCATTGAAAGGGAGGCATTGGTTGTGGTTCATGTTTTGCATAATTTCAAGCATTACCTATTGGGCAACAAGTTTTTTTTTAATGTGGATCACATGGTTTTATTGTATCAAATAAAAAAACCACAAATTTTTTAAAGGATAACTAAATGGTTACGCCTCTTTCTAAAATATGATTTTTGATAGTTTACAAACCTTGATGGCTCACTAAGTTGTAGATGCTCCTCAAGGCTACCAAATGTTTTCAAAAGTCCAAGAGTCCTAAATCAAATTACATACACCTCCTTGTTTCTACTATAACCTTTTTGGTTATAAAAAATTCAACCCAATATCAAAAATATTTTAGTACAATTTTCTCTTGAACAAAGGAAAAAAACAATAGTCAAGGTCATGCCTTTCACATTGATTCAATGACATTGGTATAAATAAGGGCATGATCATGTGCTAAGGAAATGTTTGCATGCAAACCAAGTCTCTACTATTTTGCAAAATATGCACTAAGGTGTGGGTGGAGGCCACTTTTCTGCAACAATCATTGCCGAAAAATTTATGGATGCCAAGTATTGGTGGCCAACCTTGCATAAGGATGTTTTGTAATACTATCAATTAGGTGATGAATGTTAACGTACTAGAAATTTGGTAACCACCAAAATTGCCAAAATAATTACCACTTTACCAACAAGACCTTTCATGAAATGGGGGTTCGATTTTATACGCCGCATCAAGCTTGTTGGATGATATATTCAATTCAAGTAGATTCTAGTAATTATAGATTATGCTATCAAATGGATGGAAGCAAAAACATTTTGGACCAACACATTCACAGTCACAACAAAATTCATCTATGAATTCATACTTATTAGGTTTGGATGCCCACTTACTTTGGTGAGTGATCAAGAAACACATTTTATCAATGAAACAATAGAAATCCTTACCACTCATTTTTTGGTAAGACAAACTAGCTCCACTACCTACTACCAAGTTCTAGTAAGGAAGCGAATAAGCAAAATCCACCAATAAGGTGATTGGGTTGTTGTTTACCAAATTGGTCTTAAAAAATTGAACATATTGGGATGAACACCTTCATATCATTATGCCTTTGGGCACAACAACATTACAAGAACAAATCCTTTTCCATGGGGGATTTTGTCTTGTGGTTTCCAAAGGCTAAAAAAACACACACACAAAGAAGTTCAAAAAATAATGATTTAGCCACTACATGATTCAATATTGTTTATTGAAAAACATTGTTTTACTAGTCATCATGGACAAGTTTAATCCCAACCCCATCCTTGTCAACATCAACAAATTGAAACCCTACATATTTTTTGATTTAACTCTTAAAGGATTAGAAGTTCAAATACAAGGAGAAAGAAATGGGACTCCAAATGAAAACATTTCAAGGATGCCACTACAAGAACTAGAAGTAATTACCAAATCCACATAACCATAATTTGCAACTACATATGCACCTTTAATAAAATCTAATGAGAACAAAACTAACAATCATAATTTTGGATGAGATTACAAAGGAGTCTAAGGGATTTCATTCTAGTCAAGAAGAACCAAATGGGATCTACATTAATTTCTTTTAAAATCAAGATCCAAAATTTGAAAACATGTGTATTTTTGTTGAAACAATACCTACCAAATAGCCATTGAAATTGAAGGACTAGATTCCTATCTTGGGAGTTAAATAGGATACAAGGACTATCATGGAGGTGGATTCAAGAATTGGAAATCCTACAAGGCCTTTTGCAATGATAAAATAAGTTATTGTTTTTGTTTAGGCTATTGATCACAAGGTTATAATCACAAATAGGAAGGAGGATGATGTTAAAGGTTAGAAAAAACTATTAGGACTTTTTGTATTATAATCACAAATAAGAGGGAGGATGATGTTAAAGGTTAGAAAAAACTATTAGGACTTTTTGTATGGAAATATGATGGTAAAAAGTCGCTATAAGAGTTGACAGCAATAGGTGAAAATAGGATATGATGGCATGAGATGACAATAGAAGAAGACTACATGATTAATTAAATGAATCATTACATTTGTTATTTACTTTTAATACCAAAAATCTAAGGGTAAGATACAAACTAATATTTAAGACTTTTAAACTATAGATAAATTTTACTTTTGTCAATTTTAAAATAATTTTAGGAGATCAGTTATTTTGAATGGAATCATAGTTTTCAATTCAATTTTCCAGTGCTATCTTTGATGTACTTTGGGTGTGGGCAAATGTTGTTTTTAGCAAAGCTTGTTTTTTTGTGGTATTACATGTTGGAGGGATGCAACTTTTTATTTTTTACTAATTGATCTATCTCCATTACATTTTTTTTTCTGTTTTTTAAAAAATTTGTATATTCAAGATTTGTAATTTTACTCCAAGTTTATTCCACATTTAGTCATCTTAAGAAATCAATAATATAATTTTACTATTTTTACCATAAATTATTTGTCATTCCAAAGTTATAAGAAATGTATTTCCCTTGTTGTTCCTATATTTTTCTTTGTTTCAAAACCCAAAATATTATTGGGTGGCTTTAATAGTCACAATATCCTATTCATATTTGTTAATGTTAAAAATGAAACTTGCTTTGAACATTTGATGTTTTCACCAAAATGTTGGAATTTTTAAATTTTTGATATTTTCACATAGATTTATTTCCAAATGTTGAGTATAACACAAGAAATATGATTTTATTTATTTGTTTGTTTTACACTATGAAGTGGACTTGGAACTTTCAAATATTTTGTTGTACAAAAAAAAGTAAGGATCAAAAACACATTTTTATTGAATCATATGATGCAAAAACCTACACAAGAACCAAGCATTGGAAATGAAAATAATGACAATCCTATTTCATTCAACAAACCTTTTATTGCTTAATAAAATCTTGATGTACATTCAAGTTTTTTGTTTGTCCGAAATCATTAACTACCAATGTTTTAGGGTCAACATTTTCTTATATTAAAAATATTTATAAAGTAAAGGAAACACAACATTAAGACCAAAGTTTGGTCATAAAGTGGAGTGAGATTTTTTATAAAAAATACATCGCTATTAAATTGGGAGTGAAATTCAAATTACCAACAAATTCAAAAGTAATATGAGTTTCACCTTGCCTTTTTTATTTATTAGTTGTTATTTTTTTAATGTGTACTATTATTATAATTAAATATTCTCAAAGCTTGTGCATTAGATGTTAACATTAGTAATTCATAACATTAGATTCCAACATTTTATACCCAAATTCAATATTTAGAAATTCACTTTGTGAATACCAATGTTTCAAGTTGAAAAATGGGTTTGAAGATGAAAGGAAGGCCCAAAGATAAGGTTATTTTGTACATTTCTCTATTATATACATTTCTTTTTCTTTGGTTAAAAGTTAAAACCATTTTTTGGTGATTATATGGACCTTGAGTGAACATCTATTAAGTTATAAACCCAAGTATGCAATGGCATGACCGATGAGGATTGTTTGAGAAAAAAAACCCAAGATGACCTACTTGGATGAGTTTTTCACTTATATAGAGCATTAGGGTTTAGGGTGTAAAAATTATAGGTGTGAATGACAATTAATAACCTACATGTACAATGTAGGTTATACTCTCTTAGGTTATTTTTTTAATAAAATAAAACTCATCTTGTGTTACCTTCCTAACATTATAAAGTTCCATAAGTTTCCATGGTTTTATTTGAACTTGTTGTATAAAAATTAAATCTAATGTGTAATAAACCATTAGTTATGAATCATGTTATTGCTTATTCTCCAAGCTTTTTTAAATATTTTATTATATTTTATCTTTTTCTTTAAAATCATTTTACATTAGCATCCCAATGTTAGAAGGTTCCATTGGTTTCTTGCTAGGTCGTGTGGTTGATGCGTTGGGAGTAGCTATTGATGGAAAAGGTGCTTTAAGCACTACAAAACAAAGACATGTAGAAGTTAAAGCCCCTAGGCTCTTAGTCTGCCATTGGTAAATTATGGTAAGACCAAACTGGGAAGAAAACCCCTACGAGCATTGCAAAGCCTCAATGAAAGAACAGATTACCCAAACTACAAGGGACAAGAGAAATCACTTTTTGTATATTTTTAAAAGCATTGGAAATAAAGGGTATTTTTAAATATGTTATGGAATAATGACATAATTCAGATATTTTAGATATATGATAGATATTATAGATATATTTTAATTATGTTTTTGTAATAAATTTTGGGCACCCCATTTACATTTTAAAAATTAAAAATTATATATATTTCAATAAGTTGCACCCTATAATGTTTTTAGTTTTTACTCACCATTTGGAATAAAATGGAAATCACTTTCTTGAAATTGGTTTTCATGATTTTATTTGAATTTTTTGTGAAAGGGGCAAATTTGGTACACACATGAACCACAAGTCATTGCCATAATATATATAATATTCATCTTACATTAGCCTCAAGATGTTACAAGGTTCCATTAATTCTCATAATTTTATTTGAACTTGTTGCAAAAGGGTCAAAGTTGATGGACAATGAATGATTGGTTATGAATTGGGACAAGTTTTGGTTCACCCACAAGGAATTTTGTTGACTTTCATTATGCCTTCAAGTGACTCATTAGGCCAAGACCAAATTATGGATGTGTATCATATTTGATTTTTTTATCATCCATGTGTTTTTCTTGGAAAATGATGTCAATTATGAATATGTTTATCCATCCACATGCCCATGTTCATGTTGTGCATTCCTATTATGCATGGGCTTTACATAAACATAAAAGCAAATCTATGTCCATGCCCAAAGGGTTTAAGTTTGCGAAATTTACAACAAGCTTAGCCCTCTAGGCTTAACATATATTTTTCTAATTTGAATGCCATGTCAATTTGGTATCGCTAAAAATGGATGCCCACCCAACCAATGTTGTGCAAGTATATTGTTTTTATATATTTTCAAGTAAAGATGTATAATTTTTTCAATTTATTTACCCATTAAGGGTTCAATAATTTCCATCAAGTTAAAGTCCAGGTACCTCCATATCATATCCCCTTATGTGGGGTAAAAAATTGGATATTATGTATTAATTTATTTTAAAGTGAATTTTTTTAAAAAATTAAGGACAATTTCTAGAAGCCAAATCCAATGTTAGAATACATGAAGCAAAATGTTTGATTCATCCTTCATGTGCTCTTATCATATGTTAGCCATCCTCAATTTTATTTCATATGGTTTACCCAAAGTTCTCTCTCATAACCCAAAGAGGGAGGCACTACATTTTCACATACAAACTTTTATTTTAAAAAGCTTCTAAAGTTTTGGGATTTTATTTTTTTGGGTTATGATGGGCTAATGTCTCGTAAATATTTATTTATTTATTTTTTAAACTTGGGAGGCATCTTCATCTAATGAATAGAGCTAATAAAGTTTAGGGTTTAAATCATTCTTATCCTAATTTGTTTTACTTGGATGCCACAACATATCCAATTTGGAGTACATTTATTTTTTGCATATATTCAAGGTTATGAATAGGACATAATTTTTCAACTGATCATTAAGGTATATTAATTTTAAGAAATTAAATTCTGAAAAATAATATACCCTATTTGTAATCAATGGGTATACCCAAGTAAAAGATATACCCAAACAACACTAGTTAAAACTCCATGTCAATTAGTGGATAATTAATGACTAAATGACCAATTAAGGTTAATCAATCAAATCTAATGGATATCTATGAAGTTTGCACTAGATGATGAAGTGAGGTTAATCAATCAAATCTAATGGATACCTATGAAGTTTGCACTAGAGGATGAAGTGAGGTTAATCAATCAAATCTAATGGATAACTACAAAGTTTGAACTAGATTACCAACCTAGGTTAAACAATTAGATCTAGGATGACAATTAGCTCCTAGATTACCAAAGTTGATAAAAAAAAACTTAAGCTCTAATCACATCTAGTGTTAATGCTAACACTAACATCACCCCTAACATTTCCTTAACATTAATTTTAACATTAACATTCTTGTTAACATTTATTAAGATGCATTCACACATGTGATAGTTTAGGTTTTAAAAAAATTTAGGGTTCAAAAAACATACCTTCTTGCCATCATGGACTCGCACCAAAATCAATGATCACAAGTTAAGGTAGCTTTTTGCCGTTTTTTTAAAAGTCATTCACAAATTGAAGCTATTCACAAATTGAAAAAACTTGTCATGAACTTTTTGCCAAGTTTTTAAGAAAAGTTATTCACAAATTGAAGATAGATTTGTCCAACATACTTGCAACAAGACATACAAATGCTCAGTTGGCTCAAAAGGAAGATTTCCTTCTTGACTTTGTTTATCATTCTGGTTGGAGAAACAAGTCCCTAGAAATTCCATTGCACTATTGAATACTTGCTATAGCTTCTAAACTATTGTGAGCAATAGATTTTGCAACTATGTTCTTATTTTTCCTTTAAGCAACTTGTAGCAAGGATAAAAAGGGAACAAAAAAAACGGAAGAAATAGAGAATGGCAAAGGAGGGGAGATGAAAGTGGAGGGGAACATGGAGGGTGAATAGGAGGAGAACAAGTGTAGATTCTTGGGAACGTTTTGAATATATTCACGTTACATTATCGTTGAATTAAAGTCTTGTTTTAGGGGCTGATAACTTACCATTGAACTTCTCATACAAAATCTACATTTTTTGAAGACTTGATGTTAAATATGCATTAACTTAACATTCAACTAACATCCTCGTAACATTGACTGCCACCTAGGCAACCATGTAAATTTTAGTGTTAAACTAACATTGCAGGTCTAAATTCATTGTTTGTCATGCACCTCTTACCTTTGACTTAAAATTCACTTATGATAAAGTGTGAATCAACCTTGAGTGAGGAAAATTAATTAACTTTAGAATGGGTAGGTAAGTAGGTAAATACTACTATAAATAACTTGGTATCACAAATACTTACACATTTATTTATCTACCCAATATTCCATGAGTTTTACGACTATGTGTTCTTTAAGTTTGTTATGAACAACAAGTTTCTAGAGGACCTAATAGCAATCCTAATATTCACTCATTCTAGAAACCCAATAGAAACCCAAATGAATGAATAACAACCATGTTAGGGTTTGTTCTAGAAGACCCCATAGCAAACCCTAATATTCACTCATTCTAGAAACCCAAATGAATGAATGATAACCATGTCAGGGTTTGATCTAAAGGACCTATTAGCAAACCCTAATATTCACTCATTTTAGAAACCCAATAGAAACCCAAATGAGTGAATGATAACCATGTTAGGGTTTGTTCTAGAGGACCTAATAGCAAATCCTAATATTCACTCATTCTAGGAACCCAATAGAAACCCAAATGAGTGAATAATAACCATGTTAGGGTTTGTTTCTAGAGG
>Ga0209611_10013438_pt1 | contig 11241 bp, 5 predicted proteins | sample S1TSphgellanicum_3_FD_187693 | JGI IMG/M metagenome (GOLD analysis project Ga0209611, IMG submission 187693) | Host-associated microbial communities from peat moss isolated from Minnesota, USA - S1T2_Fc - Sphagnum magellanicum MG (SPAdes) (version 2) | ecosystem: Host-associated > Plants > Peat...
GAGATGTATATATTGTTCCCAGCTCCAAACTCTAATAAAATGTGTTTGTATAGTATGTATATTATGGTCCTTGCAGATGCAAGAGATTGTTGTTTTGTTATGAATTTTTTGTCTCAGGTTTTTTGACAAAATCAAAGAACCATCCAACAACTCTGGAGAAAATCACACACCAGTCTCACTGCTCAGTCCTTTTTGCCATTCCACTGGTGTTCTGCACATGCTTGAGATTCAATATTTTACATCAATGTTATAGAATTTGCATTGTCCAAAATATTGATCTGTTTGTTGAGATAACAAACAGGTGATTTTACTGCATACATATAATATATTTGCATGAATCAATATCTCATGCTCCTGCACATGGTAAAGAGGAATTCAAATCTAATCCATATAAAATCAATATCTCTTGCTTTGAGTTTCATGAGCTGTTTGTGTGAGCCCATAATTCAAATTTCTCTTGTTTTGTTTTGTTTTGTTGAAGCCCGGTATGTGATTTTCTCCAGAGTTGTTGAATGGTTCTTTGATTTTGTCAAAAACCTCTGGCTCAGGGTTTTTAAAATCCTATTGATCAAAGAACCTCTGGTTCTGCTTCTTTACATGTTCAGAATGAAAAGAACCTCTGGTTTCTGGGTTCTGAAAAATTTCAAAAGACTTGCCAGTTCTCGTGAGACAACCAATGGCTTCAGGAAGGTTCTTTGACATGGATCTTTGAGTTTTCAGAAACCAGGTAAGGGTTAAAACTGGTTCTGTGATAATTTAGAACCTTCAGACAAGGACGAGTTCTTTGATTTTTGAGATCTGTTGCTCAAGGGGAAACACATACCCTACATTTACCCACTGGTTTCACGTTCCAAAAATTGACAACCTCCCAACACTGGTTTTTCCCTTCATGATCATCAGCCAACTAACCTCTCCTTGCTGAGAACCTTTCTTCACACAAAGTGGCAGAATCATGTGATTGAGCCAGTGGAGCATAAAGGGTATAGAAAGTAAGAAAGAAAAAGATGAGACCCAGGAAGAGCCAGAGGACAGAATGGCATCTTGTTAAGCAGCAGACAGGAGACAAAGGTACAGAAAGAAAGTAAGTAAGATTAATTAGAAGGAAGTGAAGAAGTTGGGACTGAGAGAGAGAGAGAGGGAGGTAGATGGACATAACATCAACATCAACACTTCAGTTGTCCTCTTGAATTGTGCACAAAAGACACAGATGAGTCCATGTCTGCTAGAATGTGTGTAGATGTGAAATCTGCAGTCAACTGCATAAATGCCCAATTTACAGACTGGCAAGCATTAGATAGCTTTGCAGATTTTTGAAGAAGTTGAAAGAGATCGTGCAGAAGCTCAGAATGTGTGGTGAGCTTTGCTGTTGAAAAACTAAACTGTACCAGCACTTCCAACCAAATGAAATGAATGTCCTGAAATGCTGAAGAAGAGGACAGGTTGAAAAGGGGTGAAGGGGAATTATGGCAACTGCCATGGGTTCAGGGTGAACATGTTACCATATGAAGGAATTCTGCGGGGCCATCCAGTCTAGGAGCTTGATCAGTCTTTGAGTCCAAAGATTATCACCTTCAAGATTTTTTGTGCAACTTAATAGCTTGACTGGGTAAGCCAAGAATGTGTCTTTGTGATTTTTTGTGCAACTTACTAGCTTGACTGGGTAAGCCAAGAATGTGTCTTTGAGATTTTTTGTGCAACTTAATAGCTTGACTGGGTAAACCAAGAATGTGTTGATGGCAGCTTCTCTGTGCTTCAAGGACATCTTGGATGATCTCTAGTGTTGGGTGGTTCATTACTTTTATGTAGACCCTCCAGTTCAAGTTCTAAGAAAAAATTAGAACAGTTCAAGTTCCATGCATAAATGGAAGGAGTCTGGTTCTTCCAAAAAATAACTGTCTGGTTCTAGTTCTGGTTTCAAAAATCAGACCTGGTTTTTAGTAACCTAGACTGGAACCAACAATTAACTGTCAGTTAATCTCCAATTAACCCACAGTTCTAGTTCTTTTTCCAGTTCATTCTTTTCTTCAAAATTCCCGATTCCAGTTTTGGTTTCACACGTAAGTTCAATATTTAACCTCTGATTAACCCTCGTTTCTATTTGCTTTTTCAATTTTATTTTTTCAAAAATCTCAATTCCAGTTTTGGTTCCACACGTAAATGGAATCCAGTTCTGCATCTAATTCTTCAAAAGCATAATTTTGGAGCTGGTTCCAAAAATCAGACTCAATTTTGGTTCAGTTTTTACTAATCAGAATCAGAGCTGACAGTTCTTACCTACCAAACTAGGTAACCACCCAACACTAGTAAAATCCAACTGAGGCTAGAAGTAGATGCATAGAATGCATTAACCAAACTAGAAAGTCCAGAATGAGAGGTGAGGGATTGATTATGATTTGCAAAAGAAAGCCCATGCCTGAATGTTTGTGGTTTTTGAACTTGAATAAGTTGAAAGAAGCATGACTAGTACACAAACAATCTTAACAGTAGAAGGATAACTGATGTTCTTTTCTGTGGCAAAAATTGTGTGAGCACCAAAATGGTGTTAAATTTCTTGGTGAGCACCAAAATGGTGTTAAATTTCTTGGCGAGCACCAAAATGGCATGGCGAATGCCATATAGGAAATTGAACAGTCAAATCTATATCTTGTCACAATATATCAATAGATCAGAGAGGCTTTGGAGCCATCCATGTGATGGTCAATTGATGTTGGGTGCCACCTAAGAAGACAAAGCAATGTCATCCGTTGCCACAATCTTCCTTACATAGTCTCATCATTCATGTTTGTCACTACTACAAGCTTCCTACCATTGCCACTTGTTCTAGGAGTTTACAAAAACAATCTCCACGTATGTGTCGAACTATGACATTTTTCTTTCAACTTCCATTATGCACCCTAAAGATAATGTTCACCACCTGCATAAAAAAACAACACAAATGCATGGAGGTCTCTACAAGGATGTGTTCTAAACATTAAAGCACTTAATGCATACTTAGGATGGAGTTTCAAGAGGGACAACTTTGAAAGATCCAAAGATGTAGCAAGACTGTAAACAAGATTCAGTAACATATCTTGTAAGCTAATTTTGATGCAAATCTTGGTGAATTCTGCATTTGTTGCAACTTGCCTTTAGCATTGTACTAATTAACTAGTGAAATGCGGGTATCAAAATGTGGTGCAACTGAAAATTGGAGGATCAATGTTGAGCTTCAAGGCATAGCCAATTTTGATTTCCAAGGTTTCTTGTTTTCAAAGTCAATTTTGTTGGATTTTCTTATTACAAACTTAGAATGTTCTTTGCAATCAACATAAGTGTGGGTTTCTTGAAATAATAGGAGACTAACACAATGAAAAATGGAAGAAAATGTAAGATGCATCTACCAAATCATGCTCAAGTTTTTGCCTACCACTACAAGCAATTTGCATATTAATAATTGATTTATTTAGTCGTAAATGACTTTTTTAAATTGGAAATGGCATATGCAATTACAAATTGTTAGTTAGCCTTGGACAAGCCATATAAAAATTTAGTCCCAAAAGACATGAAATGGCACCTAGTTGAAATAACAATTGCATTAAAATCTGACTAACACAAACTTTTCATTCAATTAACATTCAACCAATGTGACATGGTCATTTACAACTAGTTTTTACAAATAAAATTTGAAGTCACATATGCCTACATGGCATGGTCATTTGTAACTATATCAAAAACTTAGTAGGTTTCATAGGTTTGTACAAATTCTATGCGAAATCCGATTTTCATAGGTTTGTACAAAAATCATAACACTAGAAGAAATTTCAAAAATAATAACTTGGTTTTTGACAACATTTTGGTTGCAAATGCCACATGCAACTGAAAATATATGTAATTGCCTTGGACAAGTAAAATAGAGATCTAATTGCACGTTTAGTTGCATACATTTTGCAACTACAACTTGTTGTTCATTTAGTGACATGGACTATCATCCATATCCACGTGTACCATCATTTCACAACCGATTATACAACTAACAATCTCATAATCACAAGATGTCACCTATGCATGGACATATGACTAAGATGAAGCCATGTGGCTATTTGGATTCATTATGGTTGTGACATGTGAGCAAAGGTCATTCATTGGATGATTTGATTTGATGTTTACATGTGGCTAATAATGATGTGATTATTAAAGCACTTAATAATAGAAAAGAACAATTGTGATTGATGACACTTGGCATCTTGTGATATATTTGTAGATTACATAGATATATTGTCTAATTGGTGACACGTGGTTTCACATGTCATTTGCTAATGAAATTACACAATAGGGTGAAGTTATATAAAATGATACACATGTCACCTACCTATTTATCCACATCAATAAATATATAATTGAATTAAATTAAAAAATCGACAAATGGAATTTATAGTACACGTGGCATAGTGATAAGTTGTGCTTATGACTATGGTAGTTGCATATCTAGTCATTAATACAATATTTATGTGATTTTTAAATCACATGTATCACATGATGTGCAAGTACTATAATAGCAGAACACAAGACTAAACAACTGCAATCATTAGAAGAAATCTTGTCATTTGTAACCAATCATTATGCAAATATGCGCCACTAGTTGTTGTTTGCAATTAAATTAATTATGCTTGCAACTACAAAACTAATAATGTATAATTTTTTAGCCATACAGTTGTGTGTGCAACTAACATGCAACTAATGATGTACAAAATGAACCCATGTCACAAAAAAAACAACTTAAGCTAATACATACTTCATTTAGTATACCCAATTTGTTTACATACACTAGGTATAATAGGATTATATTTTTAATACTAAAATTAAACCAATGCTAATTAAGCCAAACTTAGTTAAACTAACTTAGGTAATTAATCATGGTTAAATTATTAAAAGGTTACATTAATGATGGTTAAACGAACAAGTAAATTAAACTAATAATGGTTAGACTAATTAGAAGAATGAATTAACATGGCTAAACTAATTAAGAGGTTAAATTAATATCGCTAAATTAATTAGGAGGCTAAATTAATCAAAGTTAAATTAAACATGGTTAAACCAAATTAAACTAAATTAAATTGTTGTAAATCTTGATAATACTTTTAATTATGTTATAATACCTATGGTTAGTATGTTACACCAACCTCTAAATGCCTTAAACAAAGTAAGTTACTAACATAGGTTGAATAATTATATTATAATTATGCATATTATTACTATTATTATAATATACTAATTAGGACTACTATTTTTAGGTTTTAAAAAATTAATCTGTTAATTTTTAATATTAATATATTCAATATTCAATATCTATTATTTTAGTTCTATTATAATGCTATTATATATATTAATATATTTATTACTAATAAGTTACACTAGCTAACCCAGACTATGTAATAATAATAAAATATGATTAATTACCAAATAAGGATTAAATTTCATATTAATAAAAAAATATTTTATATTATTATTATTGGAAACATTAATTATGAATAATTATATCATTATATGTATGATTACAGTAGTATTATTAATTATGGTGATATATTTATCATTAAATAAGCTACATTAATTATCTTAATTGGCTATTATAATTATTTTTAAATATTTAAATTAATATTAAATATTATTATTATTATCCTCCTCATTCTTTTTTTTTTCAATAACTATTATTTTCGTTTAATTATAATTTTATTTATATATATATAATAGGTAAACTAGGTTAGCATGGCATAAGTATCATGTAATAGTTGCACGTAGGTCACAATTACATTGGTTGCACTTGCAACTAATTTTTTTATCTCATATTTTTTGCCCTCCATTCCAAGTGTGCACACTATATAACTATATGCATTGATCTTGTTCACAAATGCAATTTGGGATGAGCCAATGAAAGAGGCTCAACCCTAAATGTTAAACCCAAACACAAAATTGGATTATTTTTAACCTACCTAACTAACCTAACCCCACACAAGCAAATGCATAATTGTCACATGGCCTTGCCTTGCCCATTGTTTATTAAACATGTGTCAAAATCTTATTGATTTGAAATTGCATCTTGATTATAATAATGAATAATGAAATAAGGTTCAAATTGCCACATGTCATCATCTCCTTGATGCATGTGACAAAATCTTGTCCACCCAACAATTATTTTCAAACTTGTCTATCGCACTTGTAAAATGTGAAAAAAAAACTTTTTTATGCACATGTTTACAGCCCCCCACAATGCAAACTAATTTTTCATTTGGTTTAAACACAATTGTGGAGGATCATCATTATGGTTAGGAAAAGGCAAAGGGCCTTCAGTAGTAACATGAACTTTACTTCCACCTTATAAACACCATCTCTGATTTGTGCCCCATGAAAAATGTCTTTCCCTAGTAGGCCAAAAACTACTGCGCTACCTACAATTTGCCTCTTGTTCATTAGGAACACCGAATCACCTATGCCAAACTACACAAGTTGGAATTAGAAAAATGAATAGCTCAATGAACATGGATACAATGTTGAATATGAAAGGTGATACCTAAAACCAACAACCATATTCTAGAAAAAAAGAAGGGTAAAGTAAGGTTCACCTTTTCTTTGTAGAGGTGCTTTTTGTTGTTGAATATGAATTTGTTAATTTAGATCCTCAAGATCTTAGAAATGTGGATTCTACCCTGACTAATTTCTTTGCCCTTTTGCCATTGTCACCCACATAAAGCCCAAATCACATAAATCTTTGAATGTAAGCATCACTCTTAAAGGCAGGACTGTATTGTAGAAATTAAACTAGATAAGCATAGGGACTAGGTACTATGATATCTATTTTGAAATAGGTTGGATAGGGTAGGTTTAGTACATATAAGGTAGGTAAAAATAAGATTATTGAGGTGGAAGTCAAATGGTGCTTTAGGTGGGAAAGTTGAAAATGAATGAGGCTTTGGTTTTTTTGGAAAGAAAGGTCTATCCTAAAGAGATTTACAGAGGAGGAATGTGAGATACTGGAAAAGTTTTTAGAAGTATACACAATTGAGGAACGATGAACTTGGATATTTTGTTTTTAGTTAATTTTCCTTACAAGATATGTTTTGTTTTCTATTCTTCATAGCAATGTGAGCGATAAACTGTGGCAACATTTTAATATATTCATAATTTCATGGATATTTAGGTTGTGAAGATATGTTGTTGTGGAGAATATCTTAAAATTTCTTTGGATTTTCAATACAAATTTTGTATAACTGAAACTAAATATGTGCCAAAAAAAACAAAAATTAAAATAGTAACAGAATATTAAGATTTACCAATCACTAGAATAAATTTTTAATTCATTACATAGTGCATTATAAAAATAATGTCTAGAACCAAGGGAAACCAAGGTCCACCTACTCTATCTAGACTAAATTCTCATTACAAAATTTTGGTAAGTACTCAATTCACCACAGTCAAATCTTGTTCTTGTTCTGTGGGGTGTCCCCCTTGCACTAGGTTATGTATTTCATGTCCATCCTACAAAGTATGATAGCTTGACAATGTACCATGTATCATGTTATACAAGTAAACAACCAAATCAACATCTAGATGAACCTATGTGTGAAGATTACAACAATGGATGACATTTGATTCAATGTGTGGCAGAATCATTGTTTACCATATATTTGTGATTATGATTTGATAATTACCAAAATAATTTAATTACCTAACTTGGCAACTTAACTTTGCACACCACTTTGAATCTACATGAATAGATAGGAAATATGTTGTTAGGGTTTTTTATACAAGATCTACATGCAAACATCAGGCCCAAAAAACATTAATTTGAAATTTGGAAAAGAAAATAATCATGATACATGACTTTTACTTGCACATACCTTACTTAGTAATGTGGTAAGGTTTTCCCCTATATGGATCATAGAGAGACTATTGGTGCATTGCATTGTTGTCAAGGATCATGGATTATAAGATCTTCTTACTCGTGAGCTTTCAAATTTTTATTAAAAGAAAATTATTTTATTAAAACATGGGCAACAAATAATCTAGAGAGATCACATTGTGCATCACAGCTCTAATTCAACTTCAATATGCTGTAAAATATGAACCATATTCTTAACTACAAATTAAGATAAGGGTCTTACATTGCCTACTTGGTTAGAAACATTGGTCACACCATTGACCCCCTAAATTATACAACAATAAGTCAAAATAAGCCATGCACAAACATCCAGAACCAAATGATATGAAAAGTGAATCCAATGGTTCAATGTCATTTATGGTTGATTTAACTATACTACTTACTTCAATCACCACTTTGTTATGTAGGTCATGGTTTAGGGCAATGTGATCATCAACCTTAGTACACATGTTTTTGAAATTAGCCACTAAACAATAGCAAATTCAAGCAATGCACCTACTCCAAAATCTACACCGTAAAATGTCTCATTCGAATTTTACACCCCAAATGTTATTGCACTTTCAACTAACATACTAACATCAAATTCAAATGCCAAATTTTTACCCACCTCGGGGAGCACTTTAAGCTCCTCCACTGCGTAACATGTGGCGTTTGTCCCATCTACACCCCAACATCCCTTGGACTATGGACTTCCATTGTTCATTCCAACCACTTGCATCTATTGCATGAACTCTGGAATTGTGGAATTCAAGGTCTGGATTGATCTTGCATTCTCATTGCATGTTTCCAACACTTGGGCCATAGTGCCAATAATCTCCAGCAACTTTGTTTTGATGTTTGTGACTCAAGAAGATAATGTGGCACTACCTCCCTATAATTTTTATTTTTAAAAAGTGAGTTTATTTCCACCTACACAATTAGGTATTGAAATGAGTAGATAAGAAGTTTGTCATCCAACTATTAAGAAAACAACACCATAGTGTAAACCTAGTACTATGAATTTGGAAAAAAAAAACATTGCATATAAAAATTTCAAGGGCTCCAAAGGTGTAGGGTTTTAAGTACAATTTTTGCTAGAGTTTGTTCATACTTTAGACCCATGGCAATAATTTTTGTCAAGGATGGACTCCTTGCCCTTTTTTTCTTCTACACACCCCCCCAAAAAAACCCATATTGAAATCATTTTCCTATATTCCCAACATGGAAACAAGAATTAAAAATTATGAAATCCATAATGACCTTACCATTGGCACTAGCTTCACCACCTCCACCATACTTATGGCCTTGTTTCATGTTCTCTCAAGCATTAGACATAGTAAAGGCTTTGACAATTATTTTTTTGTCAATCCAATATTTCATGAGTCGTTCCCATTGGGGTGGCTCTATACCCATAAGGCGTCCCTTGTGAGTGAACATATGCTTAAGTTGAGAGCTCTCTTCCTTCAACAATTTACAAATAGAGCCCTCAAAACCCTTTTGACATAATGGGTTGTCAATATATTCAAAAAAGTGCATCCATTCAAGAATGTAATGTGAGGATGTCAGTGTTGTCCTAATCCTTAACATGTACTATTGAGATATCCAAAAATAACAAACTTTTCCTTGGGTGGTACCATTAGGAACCACCTTGTCAAAATCACAAGAAAATTAGACCTAATTTTTAAAGTAAAATTCCATTTACTTATACATTGATTTATTTGATTGGACTAGGTGGGTTATGTTTTCCCCACTTATGCACACATTCATTAAAAATAATGAACACCCGAAAACCTATAATGTGCATTGACATTTTGATTCCTAACCCATTCTTGACTTAATTTTTCATGTTTTCTTTTTAAGTGTCTTTACCCTTACATGTTAGATATTTTTCTTGTTTATTTAGTGCATGCACAAAGGTAATGATCCAAATTAGTCATTAAAATAACAAAAGATGAAAATAATCATTATTTGTGTTCTTGACATCAATGGCATTTTAGGACTTCACGAGCATGATTTCAAAATTTCATAACTAAATGAAATTTGATTTAGTCAATTATCTATAAAAAAACATCAAGTAGGTTGGCATTTGAAGTATTTTTTTAAAAAAAATTTTGCATTCATTTCTCACATCAAAACACATTTTTTTGTAAATTTAATTAGAATTTTGAATTATACATGACTTGGGTAACCTTTTGATAAATAATTTGAAATGATTTTTTTTTTAATGTGAGTCTTATGTTGTTTTGAAGTTGGATGGGTCTCAAAAAATTTGGAATGTGATGTTCTTAGTGGTACCACCCAAGGATAAGTTTATCTAAAACTGGGGTCCATTGGACCTCATGAAATCATCCCAAACCAGTAAAAACATGAAACAATTATGTCTAAAATCTCAAATCACCAAAAGTGATTTGAGATCACACTCCATAAAATAATCTCCCAAAACTAAATATCTTGAACTGTGTTCACACTCAAACTGGTTCGAAACAAACAAACAAACTTAACTAACCCAACTTAGTTTAACTACCTACGACCTAACTGGATAGTTAAACTAAAATTCTTGACATATCAAATGACCAATAAGCCCAAATGGTTAAATTCATGCCTAGCTTGCAAGACATGGTCATACTATTTTATGTTTAATTGCTAACCTTTAAGTTTCTAAGGTTAAAACAATGTTGGGGCAACAATGGCCAACAATGTTGTCCTTGGTATTGTAATTATAAAGTATTCATTTTTCAAGGAAGCAACAACCCTTCTCACGGAAAAATTATTATTCATTTTCAGTTGGAAAAAGTTGAATTTATCTCCTTTTAATGAAGTAACAACATATTACCTAGGAAATCACCATGCATTTCCCTATATTTGTTTATATATACCCTCAACTAATTTGCTCATTACTCAAAGCTTGGAGAAACTATACAAAACAATACCATAGCACCTGAACAAATTTGGCATAAAATAAATTATCATTATTTTGCTGAATTTTTGAAATATTATTTATTATTTGTGTCAACATTCTTATAAAAGTAAAAGTCTACAAGATTTCAATTGTAAGGTTTGAAGAGCCTAAGACTAAGATAGTCTAGACACACTAGATTGTCCCATAAACTTAAAGAAAATGTGTTTATTAATTTTTTATAATCATTACTTGTCAAAAAATTCAGAATTAAAAAATCAAGTGTCAAAGTTAAGATTTAAGCTTTAATTAATTATTCGACAATTTGTTGCCAAATCTGATCAGGGAGCACGATATTACCAAATAATAGATACTAGAGTCCTACATTCACTTTTATCAACCATGTAGAAACTGCATGAAGGCTTATAAAGTTATTGGGCATGTGAAAATGTTA
>Ga0209611_10013440_pt1 | contig 11239 bp, 8 predicted proteins | sample S1TSphgellanicum_3_FD_187693 | JGI IMG/M metagenome (GOLD analysis project Ga0209611, IMG submission 187693) | Host-associated microbial communities from peat moss isolated from Minnesota, USA - S1T2_Fc - Sphagnum magellanicum MG (SPAdes) (version 2) | ecosystem: Host-associated > Plants > Peat...
ACAGAACTGCTGGAAAAGCTAGCAAAAAGGTCTTCCAGTGAGTGGTCAGGTTGCTGCTGCTCTACCCACTTTTGTGAATGTTCAGAATGCATCAGCTGTTCGGTGCTTTCACTTGATGCTGCTCGTGTAGACACCCCACAATATTCACGTCTTGAGGGACAGAAAGTTGATACATGTAAGTTTCCAGACCTGAAATCTACCTGTCGTGAATGGGGTCGGCAGTCTTCCTCTTGCTCCTCATACAGACAGTTTAAGTCAAAGGCCCATGGAGATTTAGATCCTGAACTTGAGCCCTCCCTTGTGCTATGATCCACAAAAAACTTGTAAAGATCTGAAACAGAAGTTGGCTCCTTCATCTGTACATGTGATATTGAAGCTCTTGTGGCTGATCCATGCACTTGGGCTAGATTGTCTTCAAGTCCATAATTAAGTGAAACTTCTACAGGACGCAGCAGAATTTCTTCTTCTTGACCTGCTCCAGCATCCTCATCATGAATCAACTGCACATCGTGTTGCTGAGTTTGCAGCTCCTGTCTAGCAACTTGTGCAGTCTCCTCAGGCTGATTGGCTACCTTGACTAACTGATCTCCATCTGAATCTTCCTCTTCTTTTCTTCTGACAGGGTCATCAGATGCTCCTTCCTGTACAATTGCTGCTCTATGCAAGAAGCTCATATTGACACTTGAAGTAACATCCTTTTCATCATCTATATTTGAATCTAAGCAAGTCACTGGCTCTTCAGTGGCACCAGCCCTTAGTTCAGAGGTCAGTGTTTCAGAACTGGAAACTGTGTCCAACTGATCAGTGTTTAGTCCAATTGAACCAGGGTGAGCACCTGCAATAATTGAACCTCCGGTCATTGAAAATGCCAGCAACGCTGATGACCAAGCATCATCTACAGTCACCAAAGGTCTTGAGGATTTCAAAGAAATCATTCGTGAAGATGAAACTTTGCCACTGCTTTCAGCACCATCATGATGAGCTTCCTCCAGAGACTGGCAAGAAACTGTATCATCTGTTTTGGTCACAACTGCAGACCTATCCAGCACCTTGTCTGCATCCAAGCTTGCAGAAGATTCTGCAGAGCCAACAGTTAAAGGTGATTGAGTTTTGTGAGACTTCAACAATGATGATGACACTCATGAGGCAGATGAGTTGGGAAATGTTGCAGGCAACCAGGTTGCTGGGATTGGGGGTCAAGGTGAGAAGCAGTGTACTATTGCAAGTGAAGTGCAATGCAGTGACATTCCTAGTGGTCTAGAAGTGAAAGGACAAGGTAATGAAATATAAGTAGGTGAGATGGTCTGAGTGTTGGAAGTGGATGCACCTTCAAAAATAGAACGGCCCTGTCCAGAAGTATGGGTTGAATATGGATTGGACACTTGAGCTTCCAACCCTGGAGCAAACCTTGACTCATAAGCTATGGGAGAAGACCCTGTATAGGAAGCATTACCAGGCTGAGGTCCCACATTCTGCCTGGCCTCAAGAAGCTCAATGCGTCTGTCAAAAGACTCCAAAGCCTTGTTCAGAGAAGTCTCAATGCGCACACACACAGCTTCCAGTCTATCAAGGCGCTGACAAACCTCAGCAACAGAAGCATTATGGGTGACTTCCACTGGTGGAGAATCTGCAACACGTTTTCCTTTCAAGCCTCCTGGGTCCAACCTTGACATCAAGGCTTCTATAATGGGCTCCTTACTAGGTGTCAGCATACTTTGCATGCTAGCACCCTCTGTAAGTAATTTTTCTCCATTAATAGAAGCTGCTGGTGCAACCTCTCTCCTTTCACTCGACCCAGAAAGCCCCGATGCCATTTGCAGCATACTTGGAACGAGCATCCCAAGAAAGGCAGCCCCGTTGCCTACATTCAAGCCCTGCTGTGGTGGATTCACAGAAGTAGAACAATTGAAGGCCGTAAAAATGGGGCCTAAAGACACAGTGATCAGAACATCCTCAATATCCACAACAAACTTCTCTTCCAAAGACAGAAGCCTGATTGTTAAGGACATGCATGGATCAAGGTCTTCAAACTGCACTTCCACCTTATAGAGAATCCTATCTGAAAGAACTTCTTCCTCAGAATCAATGTCGACAGGGAAGCTATTAACATCATGTCTCTTCTCATTCTTGATTACAATCTGCTGTTCAAATCCTGCACCCTTGCAACTGCTAACCAAACCATTACTGCTTTCAAGAACCTCAAATTCTTCATCACTATGAACTGTCCCATTCTGTTGCCCATCCCATTCATCCACAACCAGCACGCTAGCCTCCACTTCACTCTTCTCACCTCCTCCTAAACCAACCACTGAAATTCCACTGTCTTGCACAGGTTCTTGGATGGCATCAGAATCTGCCTCATGTACACCCCCTTGAGTATGTTTAATCAACGAGATCACTTCATCTCCCAAACCTTTATGTATCCCTGCTGAATATGATTCTGCAAACTCCTGCTGACAGTGTGATCCTGATCCATCAGCAGAATCAACAAGATAAAACTCTGCTTTGCATCCCTCTGATTGCAGTTCATCAACTTCTTGACCTTGTGATTTGCAAGAGTGAGCAAAGGCTTCAGCCCAGTCTGTTGAGTCCTCAGAACAACTTCTTTCTTCCTCATCTGTCTCACAAGAAAAGTGACTCCCATGCTGAACATCACATTGTTGACTCCAAGCAGGTTCTGCCAGACCAATTCCAGTTATGACCTTACATTGACAGATTGGCATGTCACCACATTCACACACTGCCAGTTCAGCTTCAGTCTCTTGACAATCAGAATCTTCTGAGCCACTACTCAATCCTGCAACATTGGCACTCTCAGCTGGTTGTTGAATCTCACTTCTCTGATGTTCTTGGGTCATACCAGAAGTTACAGCATCCTCTGCTCCTTGAGAGTTAGAATGGCTCTCAAATCTGCCCTCAGTGATTGGTTCCTTTACTGACAATTTGCTCGAAATTTCTTCATCCAACATGCCTGCAACAATCTTCTTGCTCTTGGTCGCTGCCTCAAACTTCGTACCACGACGTGTACAAACATACTCTGGGTTGGCAGCTCCCTCACTCTGTGTATAGATTTCACATGTCTTTGCAGAACTTAGTACCTGAATGCAATGGATATGGCACAGCCGGTGTTGAAATTTCACTGCACACACAACAAGATTGACATTCATCACCCACAACTGAGAAAAAGGGGATACATGCAACAAAGAGGGTGACCTTGCAAAGTAACCTTGCAAAATGCTCTATTTTTTCAAACCCTGAGATCTAGATTTTACCCAAGATATAAGAGAAGCATGTAAAATAATGTCAGAAACAAAGGTCAGCAATGTGACAAGCAGAGCTCTGAATTGTTCCTGAGAGACCTAGCCACTCCATTCACCCCTCTCTACATCATCTCTCGTAAGAAAACAACGACATCCAAGTAGAGACTTCACAGAGAGAGACAACAATTCTTCTCCGTTGGCATGTCTGCAGTGATGGAATTCACAGAGAGACGACAATTCTTCTCCATTTGGCATGTCCGCAATGAGTGTGACAAGGGAGAAGTTTCTTCACTATCACAGACCTGTGCAGATTTCCAACAAAGCGTCAACGCAAAGATAGAACTGGAACTGGAACCTGAGTAGTTCTGGAACTTCACAGAAGACTTACCCTACAATCAGGACAGATTCCAGAAAAGCTCGCATGTCCGAGACCACGGCGTTCACTCCAGCGTCCTCAAAGAAGAAGCAAAACGAAGCGTGCATGCACGACTTCTTTACCGAGAAACGCAGAAACAAAGAAAAATACGAAGTTCTCTGCTCAAACTTTGCGACAAATCCTAAACAGACAACCTACAACAACAACAGAACGGAGGGGAAGAACTCTCCAATCTCACCGGTGACTTCGCAAGGACTCGGGTCTGGACCAGGGACCAGAATTGCGCCGCCCCCGACGCCATCCTCGTCTCGTAAATCGGCCTGTTTTCGCAGTACAGATCCATCGGCGGCATGTAGTACTTGCAGCAAGCTCACATGCTTCGCAAGGTTTCCATCTCTCGTCTTCCAACCGCTCCGCAAACTCCATTCCATATCCTCCTCCATCAAGTCTGTCGTCTTTTGTGTCTCTATGTATGTAGCTTCCCAAAGAGCTCGAAAGAAAACAATCAGGATTTTCTCTTCTCAATTACCGCACTCCGCGACCTCCTCCATCTCTGTAAGTTTCGATATATGCATATCCAACAAACGCAAGAGCTCTCCGCCGTCGTAGTCTTCCCTTCTTTCTCTCTCTCTCTCTCTCTCTCTCTCTCTGTGCCGCTGTTTCCGTGCACGCAACACCGCACAAAAGAAAAGCACAAAGCACGAGCAAGCGAGCGACTTATTACGGCTCCCGAGAGCGCCTTCATGAACGAAAACTCGTCTTCACGGATGAGATGCATCCGGATATCATCTCTGAGGCCGTGTACTTTAGTTCATTATCTTCTGTTCTGGTATTTTGTGGTCATGGATGAGAGACACAGACGGTCGTCCCCCACTGCCGTCGTCTTCCACGAAAAAGAATGAAAGAAAGAAAGAAAGAAAAAAGAGCGCACAAAGTTTACCGTCGACGTTCACTCCTCCTCCTTTCCTCTCCCACCAAGCTTTTTTCTTTCTCCACTTCTCGTACTCTGAACGCCAGAGAAATCCAAACGTACATGTCACTACAATCCAATGCCGTGGTATGTGTTGTGTCTAACGCGCACTCAAAGCTTTTTCTTTTTATCTTTTGATTGTTCACTCGCATGTAACAGTTGTAGCTGTTTCTCACACGCAATTGGGTTTTGTTCTTTTCTTGTACTTTGCAGAGATGGTGAATAGTTGTTTTTTTATAAGGATATTCATTCTTTCAACGCTGGCTTTAAGTTTGTTTACCAAGTGTACTTTATCTTGTTGGGGACCTCTTTTGTATGCTGCTGGTTGTTCTTATTTTGCCATATTTGGTTTCTTCATGGAATGGTTCATTGTGCTGCTGTGGTACACATTGGAGGTGTTAGCCTTTGTACCGAGTGGTTTTGGTATTTGCTTCCATCTGCAGTTAGGGTTTGGCGTATACATCTAGGGTTTGCAGAATTATGAGGGTCTAGGATTTTTGTCAAGATTCGGTCTGCAGTTGTGTAGTTTGTGAAATTTCTAGACAAAGGATGAAACCATGCTTTTTATGTGGAAACTGACTGTCAGGAAGAAAGGAAACAGTTTTGGGTTTGTCAAAGTTTGTGGACAAAGTCGTGTCAGTGAAGCTAGCTCGGTCCAGATTATGAAGGTACATTGCAAACTGCTTCATTGATCGTCATCCTCAGTTTTTTGGAGTTGAAGTATGTATTGCAAGTTTTTGTTTTTCAATCTGTTTTGCATGGCCTTTTCTTTTTTGGAAGTGGAGACCTATTGTTAGCATGGTGATGGAGCTGTGTAGCTTGATGGTTGGCAAGTTACAGTTACATTGCAAAGATACAATCAGCTGCTAAATCTGGTGTTGGGTTTCTGTTTTTGTGCTAATTGGTGATGTTGGACATGCCATGCTTGTAGAAAAATTTATACATGGTCTCCCAGCTCTCTCCAGTATGAAACTTTGGTCTGATCATAATGAGCTTGCACTAAGCTGATAATTGTCTTTGTCTTTGTACATTGCTGGTTTGAAAGTTGTTGGTTGCATGATCCTAGTAGAAAGGGAGAGATATTCAAAGATGGTTGCACCATAGTTGCTTGTCAGGCAGCAGCTACACAATGACTGGGAGAGAATTGTGTTGCTTCCCCATGTTTTTCCTTGCCTGGGTTTGTATTTTCCCAATGCTGTTGCACTCCTTGAATCCAATGGGTATGTTGTGTGCTGGAGGGTTTGAATAGAATGAGATATTATTGTGTCTTTTGAAGTCTATACAACCTCATTGTTGTAGTCACACACCCACTCATAGGATACGTTAAATGAAAGTTTCACCGCAAATGATATTCAAAGATCATTGCTTTGTGATTCCAAGGTGCTCTTTGTGGTTCTATCCATGTCCTCAAAAGAACATGCTCTTATATAGCTTTCAGTATTGGGTCTGTGGGCTCTTTCTCTTTCCTTGGTTGAACCTTTTTAACCTTCTCTTTGTGCTCTTCTTTCTTCTTGGTTTCTTTCACTAAATAACTAACATTACACACCAACACTTGTTACCATAATTATACACTTGTGTGTTTGATATTCAAATGAATAAAAATACTCTTATTGCTTTCATGTTTGTGTTTTTCAGTTCTGGTATTCTTTTTAAAATTGCATAACACAGCTGAAATCACACCTGATATGGTTTCATTCAGGAAATACAATCTATCTATTATGGAATGTAGTTTGTTTCTTTTGTTTCTGTAGCTGAGATCTCCCAAAACACAGTACGGCCTGGAGTGCTCTGGACTGTTGCAAAGCCCTAAATGAATAAGGGTGCATTGAGGGGATTTGATGGTGTTTATACCAGTGTTGGGCGGGTATTTGATTTTCATGTATCAACTGGGTCTGGGCATTAGGTGATCTTTTTTTTTGGAAAGAACCACCCAGGTCCGAGTATTTGCATTTTTACCTTTTAAAGAATCGCCTGGGTCTGGATTCCAAAAACATTGTGATGGCCACATATGATCGGGGTGAGGGTTTGGTAATCTGATTTGCCCAGGTATATGACATGGTTATTTGGCAAAAACCCAGGTGGGTATACTCAGGTTATAAGCCCAGGTCTTTGACAAATAAGGAACCCTGGTATTTGCATTTTTATTCAAAGGTCTTTCACATGTAGAGAAGCAAGGTGTTTGCATTTTCATTCAAGTGTCTTTGACAAATAGACAACCTGGGTATTTGCAATGATTCCTTTGAAAGATTCACTAGCTAGTAGGGGGCATTCGTAACTTCGATGCTTTGACAGCGCTTTGATAGGAATGATAGTTGTAAAAGCAAAAGAAGGATGTGGAAAGTGAAGGAGAGAGGAGAAAAAAACATGCAAACTGAAAACTAAATACCCTAAACACAAAGTAGAAATTCCAAAACCCTAACCCTAGTTATAAATCAGGTATCAAAGGGATTTATGCCAGGTTTTCTGGGAGATACCCTTTGCATATATCCTCTTGGGTCAAGTTCAGTTGTATATATTTGAAGTAATGAGGCTCCGGTTATGAAATGGGGTTGGGTACCAACTTTTTGAAAATGGCCAGGTAGGAGGTGAGGCTGGATTTTTTAAAAGTAACCAACTGGTTATATATATATATATATATAACCATATATGTCGGTTCTCTTAATATGACTTTTTTATTGAATTTTAGAGGTCAGATCCAGGTCTCCAATTTGGATTTTTTTTTCTCAAGGCCGGTTCTTAAGTTTCTGGTTCTTGCTTATGTGAGAACAATCGGTTATCTACACCAATTTTGATGAACCATTATCATTTACAATTTCCATTTAAAAAATTTTAATTATTTTTATAATTATTTAAAATTTAGATTTACAACACAAGTAATATTTCAAATCTTCTTACAAACAAAAAAAAAAATTTGAGTTATTTTTTAATGAACAAAAAAAATTCCAACATTTTTCCAACTAACATTTTTTTTTTAACTTCACAAATACACAACTTTATCCCTCTCAAAAGAACCTTCAAATTTTTCTAGCTCTTCTTCTAAATCTCCCATCTATGTCAATGAATTCTATTACACTAAAAGGTGATTTACAATCAATTCTAGGATCACTAGACCAATTTTTATTAACAAATATCAATTTCTCCAAAAAATTGATTGTAACTTACATTTTCTTAAATTTGTAAGGATTTTAGTTTTTTTTTTAATTCTTTCAATTTCAATTTAAGATCCAACAATTCCCAAGATTTGACAAATAAAAAATCCCATAGTTGGAAACATGGACTCATGTTTTTACCACCATTACAAATGACATTTTATTTCTTTCACATCCACTTGGTATTGTTTAAAAATGAGACGTTCCATATTCACAAGTTTTTCATTGGTTCACTTATGTTGGTATTTTGCTCAAATATATCCAAATTGCAATCCTCATCCACACTAATGTTAAGAAAAGCACTTTTAGATTCTACCAAAGGATGCAAATGGTGATGGCACTTAAACATGGGATATAAGGATTTGATATCATATTTTTCAACAATAGCAACACCTTGTTCCTTTCTAATAAATGAAGACACAAGACAAAAGCTTTTAAACCTAGGATCTAACATCAAAGAAAACATATTATGGGTTTTTTGATTTTTTTTCAAATTTTCTCAAGAAAGAAAGGAAAAATTCTAAAAACACAAACTTCCTTTCTAATGTTAGATGTAAAAGAAATTAATTCATCAACAATAATTGATTCCTCTTCCATAAAATTATGTAGAAATGGCATAATTTTAAGTGCGTTTCTAATTTTCAAAACCATGGATATTGCAAAATTTAAAGCATCATTTAGTAACTAATGCCCACAAGACTGGTTCAAAACACATGTAATCACAATAGAAAAAGGCAATTAACAATAATTTGGTAAATGTGCCATGTAAGAAGTGGTGGTACTTAGCCAGCCACCTTCATAACAATTTGTTTATTATAGCACAAAATTATAGCAACTTGAAAACAATGCTTCTTGAAACATATTGATTTTGCTAGCAAACCTACAAAACAGTAAAACAAAACAAATTATTTTTTATAAAAACAAAACAAATTGACAATTTTCAACAAAAAACTAACTTTTTCACAAAGTGAATAAGAGTTTAATGTCTACCTCGTTTTCACTAGGGTATTGAGTTTTTAGGGATGAATTTCAATCTCAACATAAGCTTTGGTCCACTGTTGCCTAGTCTTTCTAGATTTTTTGGGTTAAATAATACACTTTTGTAAATTTGCTTGAATTGCTTTGATAGATGCATACCTTATATTTCTATACATTTTTTCATCAATAGTAACATATTGACCTGCTTTGGAAAAAGCATGCCCAAAACAAATACCATTGAAACTTTTTGGTAAACCTAATGTTTCACAACTAATAACAGAGTTTTAAGTAGAAATCATTGCATTCAAGTTAGAGCCCTCATCTTTCACATATGCAATGATTTTTTTCTTAAGCCAAATTTGTTTAGATTTATCAAATTTCAAGCCAACGCTTGTCTAAAAGTTTCTATAGCTTCAACCAATCCAATAGTTACATATTTTGGTTACCAATCATATCTTAAAAATTTACAACCAAAGCAAAAATATCATGAGCACCTATATTCATCCATAAATCAAAGCTTGTTATTGTAGTATATCACTTTGTAAAACTAGGTAGAACATACATTTGATTAATTTTCTCCACCAAATTTGGCAAAATCTTTTGTGAAAATTGTCTTCTAGAAGGAAAATCAAATCTTGGACATAAACATAATATTAATATTTTAAACCATATACTTTCAACAAATTGAATTAACAAAAAAAATTTAAATAATTAACAAACTTAAATCTTCATCAAATTCTTTTTGTTGAATATCATCTTTTTTGAATGAATCCTTCACAACAAATTTTTTTGATATGGAAGATCTAAATGGATTGAAACATTTTTTTGTTAGTTCGCTTTCCACACTTCTTTTCATCATATTTTGTACTTTTTATTTAATTTTTTTGAAAATTAAATAGTGATTAATATTCACATTTTTTTTTAAGGATGTTATATTGTTTGTTTTGTAATATGAGATTAGACCTTTCCTTGCTTACATTCTTGGGTTTGAAACATTCACAGGTGCATTATAACATAACAAACATTTCATTACTTGTGGTTGTTCTAAGTTCACAAGTTTGTTAGCATTTATGCAAATGAAAGACCAACACAACACATTTCCTCCTTCTAGTTTTTAAATTTTCCTTTGATTGTGCATCTTTTTAAAATGTTGCTAGATTATTTATTTTTCATTATCAATTTGCAAATTTCCTTCACTCTCAAATTCCAAACTAGGATTTATTTTAGATTGTTTCTCCACATTCTATTTTGTCATAACAACTTCATTCATGAAAATGTCACAAGTTCAATTTGGTTTGTTTTCATTTTTTAAAGAATGTTCCATGTTATAGTTTTCACAATAGATTTAGTAGAAGAAAAGTAATCAACAATATTCTACCAAATGTATTTCAAATATTGCATACAATTGTAAGCAAACAAACAAACAGAAAATAATAATGCAATAAAAGGTTTGAAAGTTTAAAAAACTAAAAATAACAATGCAATCAAAAGTTTGAAGGTTTAGAAAACATTTACAAGCATTTACAAAGAAAAAGAATTTAAGGTAAGAAAATGAAAAATTGAAGAAAAAATGAAAGGTTAAAGTGAGAAAAATGAAAAAAAAAATGTTGATTAATGTTTCGTTTAAGGACTAGGGTTTATGTGTTTGAGAATATGCATAATCCAAGTGTAAAAAACTTGCAAAACAAACAACAAAAAATTAACAATTAACTACACAAAAAAAATGATAAATTAAAAACTAAGTTACAAATATAAGAAAGAAAAAAAATTAAAAAAAATTACTAAATTAAAAATTGGAGGTGGCTATTATGCTTCTTATGTTCCACCTCTTGCTCATATAGAAAAGGGAGGAAGTACTAAGCAAGGGGCACGAATTTGAAACTCAAACAAACAAACCACAAAGTAGCCATGCATGCGACAAAACAAGCGGAAGTAAACAAGGTACTTGATGATGAAAACAAACAAACAAAAATAGGCAAGTGGCAATGACAAAAGATGGTAAAAGCAAGTGATAGTAGGCATGTGATGATGATGAAAGCAAGCAAGTAGGATTAATGGCAATGGCGAAAACAAATGGTAGCAAGCAAATGAAAGCTTGCAACAATGGTGAAAACAAGTGGGAAGTAGGCAACAATGGCAAAAATAGGCAAAAGCAAGCAAGCTAAAGCAAGGAAGCAAAAGCAGGCAGCGATGGCAGAAACAAGTGAGAGCAAGCAAGTGAAAACAAGCAAAATCAAAGCAATGATGACAAAATGACAATGGTGAAAATGACGATGAAACATGTGATGAAATACAAAAAGCAGGTGGGTGCGAGGTGCAAGCTCACGAGGGAAGCAAGCAAGCAAGGAACTTGCATTGTGAAAGGAAGAAGGAACTCAAGAAAAAAAAAAATCAACTCCCTCAATACAAAACTACAAAGCACCTAAACAACAAAAAAATAAAAAACCAACTTTCAAGAGAGCTTTCAAGAAAGCTTAAACTTTAATCAATGTGAAAAAGCTTTGAG
>Ga0209611_10013441_pt1 | contig 11238 bp, 7 predicted proteins | sample S1TSphgellanicum_3_FD_187693 | JGI IMG/M metagenome (GOLD analysis project Ga0209611, IMG submission 187693) | Host-associated microbial communities from peat moss isolated from Minnesota, USA - S1T2_Fc - Sphagnum magellanicum MG (SPAdes) (version 2) | ecosystem: Host-associated > Plants > Peat...
CTTTTTCCACATCTTCCTACAGATGATGGCCATTTTGGCTACAAACAAAAACAATTCGCAAAAAAAAAAACCCACCGGTGCTATTATTACCATATGGTTGAAGAATGGGTACCTTTAAAATAAATACACTTATTATTACATTTTCTTTCAAGGAGAGGTTTACAAAATTTAAAATCTTAATAATACTATTAATTTGATTATTTTTGGGTGCACAAATAGACAAATCCATTTCAGAAATGGAGAAATCCATAGTTTTGACTCTTACCCAAAATTGGATCTGGACTTCAAACCCCAATCGTTGGATTCAAAGAACTTGGATTGAGACCTGGTTTGGGAACCTCAAGCTGCACGTGGATCGAGACCTGGACCTGGAGCTGGACTTGAAACCCCAATATTTGGCTTCGAAGAAGCTGGATTGAGACCTGGTTTGGGAACTTCAAGCGGCGATGTCGTTGCTACTGCTCCCTCCTCGTCTTCTTCTTCACCCCGCCTCATCATCACCGCCACCGGTTCTGCCATAGAAAATGCAGCACCCCGCCTCATCATCACCGCCACCGATTCTGCCATAGAAAATGCAAAGGCCGGTTCTGCCGGCTTTTGCAGCAGAATTGTCGTGTCTGTGCAGAATTGTCGTGTCACAGACATACAAGTGAATTAATATATAAGATTAGGATTTCGAGCTGAAATCTTTGATTGTTGCATCTTTGCCTTTGGAATGCAAAAAAGTTTTGTAAAGCCTTAGTTGGCACATGCATCAAGTTTTCAATCACTCAAAATGGACAAAAAGTAAGGAAGATATGGGGCTAGAGCCAGAGAGGAGTCTAAAGCTATTTTTTCAAAAAATTTGAAGCAAACCATAATTTGTCCACTTCTTGAGGAAATGGTTTTTGTGTTGTTCCTTTATTTTTTACGTTCAAATTTTTTTTGTAATTGTCCAGGTTACACGTTCAATGACACAAAATATGTTCAATTTAGTTAAGGAATGAGAAAAATATTGAAAAATGTTCGATGATAAGTATGTGTTTGATGATGGGTAGTTCTACCCTACTCTCCTCTTGATGGTCTATTACTTTCACCCTTCTATTTCCATAATTTTCTAACACTTGATAAAAAAAAAGATAAGCATTGAAATTTGAGACTATAAACATCTATTATATACATGCAAACAATTTTCATTTATTTCTATGTGTATTTTGAGGCATTTCCCCCAATTTTATATGTTCCTTTGTTCCTCTGGAAATATTTTTTTTCTACAAAATGAAAAAAAATCAAAAAATTAAAATAGAATTGTTTACATAAAGGGAGTTTCCAATATTCGTGCATTCTCCTGAGGTTTGGGAACACCTTTGAATGCCCCTCCTTGAAGACAATGTACTTGTATGGGAACCTCCTCTAGAACTTTAATGTTTAATTACATGGTTTACATCAATTGTTATTGTTAAAGATGATTCACATATGGTTTGATGAGTCAATGAATGGTGTGATAGATAGCACACAAACATGAAGGAATAACAGATCCTACCCCACCTCCATCAACACAATTACGTTACACACAAGCCTAAGCCTTTGTTCGTGTAAGAGTACGCTCGAACAGTACATGCACTAATTCCGAACACACCTACAACCCCATCTGATGAAACATGGGAGTCTTTCAACTTCTCCATTCACTAGTTGAAGGTGGTTTCCTTCCTTTTGTTGATGATTTCCATCTTGAAACAAATATTACTTTAGATCAAAAAACATTTATCTTTGCCTTCGTTCGTTCACCACGTTTTTCTTCCAGTGACCCCTTGAATATGGTGTATGGGCTTTTATGAAACTATTTTGTCCCAAATGATTCTATAAGTGATTTTGACTTCTTTTTGAAGTATTTGGGCACATTCAAAGTCATGTTCCACCTTTAGCATCGCATTTGTTTTTTGCATTTTGATTTTTAGCATTGGAAAAATAATTTGGAAACATACGTTCCATCACAATTGAGGAAGTGACCTATTACTTAGTTGCTTATACACAAGCTATTCAATTTAAAGATATTATTGTTGAACATTTTAATCCTCATCAGTTTGTTGTAGTAACTCGTGATGGATGTGAGATAGTGATTCATGGCATTCGAACAATGTTGGATTTTGCACCCATATTGGGTGGTGCTATAGGTGGATATATGTAACACCTTCAATTTGGTGTCATAAACAATCATTTTTCAAAAGTTTTGATTTTCACCCAGTTATTTGAATTAGTTTTTCCCATTTGTTTGACAATCCTATGCATGCCCATCCCCACTATATTTTTCTCTTCAACATGGGGATTTCATATCATTTTGTTAGAATCAAGTACACAACAAGGGGACCCGTTAGGAGTAATGTTGTTTGTTTTGGCTTAGCTTTGTGCTCTTCACCTTACAACAATTCACCCTACTTGTGTTTTCCCTTTGTTGGTAGATAATATGCATATAGTAAGTCCCACATCAAATGTGGTTTTTTTTTTTTTAATGATTGTAGAAGGAATATTCAACATAAGGGCTTTCAGTGTAGGTAGCAAAATGTGTAGCTTGGTCTTCATAGGGGTTGGACCACTCTATATCACTTCCTCCTGACTTTCTTATTCCTAACTTGAGTTTTCATATTTTGGGCGCACCAGTGGGATTCAAATCATTCATTACATCGTTTGTGGCTAAGGCTTTTCATGAGGATCTTGGGACTATATCTAGTATCCCTATGCTTATAGATCCTCGTGCGGCTTTTGTGATGTTCTCATTATGTTATGCCTAACACCTTAACTACTTGCTTTCTATAGTGTTTCCATTTCCAAGTATTTTGCAACATTATGTTAAGTTCAATATTGATACCATAGCTACATTGGAAAATATACTTGGTGCAAGATCTTTTGGTGGTTCTATTAGTTACCTAACTTGTCATTAGGCCACTATTCTTACTTTTTTGGGTAGGCTCAAACTCCCTTTTGTAATTCAAACTGATGCCCCCACATTCTTGGGATGCTGGGCATTGCTTGTTCTTGCACTTGTCACTCGTTTCTAGAAAGATGATCACCTTATCCTTCTAGATGCAATAGCACATGTTGAGACTAGCATTTCCCCATTCCAAATGGCACTACGAGATATCCGAATCATGTTACCCCAAGTTGTTTAACCTCAAGTCCCACCCTTTGAAAGCCTAATGGTTCAATTTTATCTCTAATTGCAAGCTTCTTTGGTGTATCACCTACACAAGCAAGAATTTGCCTCACTTATAATAAAAGTTTCTTCATATATCATGCAAACATGTCTTCGTTCATGTGTGGGTCCAAGGGCAAGTGGTTGGTTATTAACTTGTCCTACCACACCTACATTTCATTTATCCTCAACCCATTTCCTTTTAACATTACATCCTACAGGTGCCCATCTTTCATGGTGTTAATGTGATCATACCATTGACGATCTAAATACCCATTTGTTTCAATGCCCCTATGGGAATGAATGTATAATAGCCCATGATACACTTTGGGATAATGTTGCAACTATTGTTTGGAGAGTGGAACACATGTTTAAAGGGAGGTCTCCCACCTTTTCCCTTGCCACACCTGATAATGTATGCATATCCTTATCACTAGAAATGGCTTTCAAACCTTGATGGACATCATCATTGTTGACCCGACTTGCATAAACACAGTGCAATGAACATCGACGACAACACATGCAATAATGATAACTACTCAGGAGAATAAATTATCATACATTGAGTAAACACCAAGTGATGATTTCATTCCCCTTGCTATTAAGATGTATGGATATCTAAATTCATTATCATTTTGAATTTTTTTTTATCGCTTGTGCACAGACCACTATTGTGCGTCATTAATGGTCTTCTTTAATTTCATCGATGTTTTTTTTTAATTATAGACAACACATGTCCATAGCCCTGCAATGTGCACAAACCATAGTCATTCTTCAATGGGCTATTGCATTTGGTCATAGTTCCTAAAACCTTCCCACATGCACCTCCATCTCTAACCAATTTGTGGTAGATGACAACTCTTTCATCTTAGGTCTTATTTGTTATCGTTCATTGTCATTTCATAACCATGAGTCGTTTTTGTATAGGGTCTTTACCTTATTTTTGCTAATATTTTACTTTTGTTTTTCCTTTGGGTTGTGTTTACTTGTGTTCTTAAATGCCTTGTACTTTTGATGGATGCATTCCCATCTCTTATTTTTATTTATAGGGTTTTTTTTCCTTAATTTATGTTTCAATAGATTTTGGGTGAATATGACAAATTAACTACAATTGAAATGACCAACCCCTAATTATGAATATGGACCAATAGTTTTGGACATATTGTTTTCACTAACACCTAGTTGATTAAGAAATTTAAACATGGAAATGGAGTTAGGTGATATTTTAAAATTATGACTTATATATGGTCAACATATGGCATGTGTATGATAAACATACAACCTATATATGGTTGTTGGTATCAACATTTGAACCTTGGTTTCCTTGAAAATAATCCATTGTCTTTGTAAACTAACTATAAATTATTATTGTAACTAAATTATCAAAACTTACATCAATCTTTTTTTTGTGGGTGAAAAATCATCGAAAGGCAAAACAATTTTCTTTAAAAAGGAATATTTTGTTGTAAAATATCCATATAAAAAATCACTAAATTGCAATAGAGATTTTTCCTGTTGAAAAGGTGTCACCACAATCATTTCTATTGGCTACACATTTAAAAGCTTTTTGGGAAAGAATCGTTAGTTAAGTTGGATCTACCTAAAGATGTTTGCCATTCTAACTCCATAAAGGAATTGAAAAAAGAAACTACATATATCATAATTTACTTAATTATTTTGCAAATCAAACCTAGACATATATAAGTTACCACTAAAACAAACTTGTCTTTGGGCTCCTCTTTCATTTTGAAATATTTGTTTACCCCTGAATGTTGGTTATCCACAAAAAAAAAAAAAAAAAAAAAAAAAAAAAAACTAGAACATGTAATATATATGATAATGTATTAAAATTATATAAATTTAACATACATACATTTAATAATTTGATACATACTTCCAATCCATTATATAAATTAATGAAAATGTACATAATTATATTCAAAATTAATATAATATTTCAATATTACAAAAAATTGACCTTAATGGATTGCTTCCATTTGAGTTAATCATTCACATGAATGATTCTGATTTCATCCAAGGTGAAATGCCATAAAAGTATGGTGACCTAGTTCATATTTTTTAAGGCCTTAATGTGAATTGAATTATTGACCTACACACACATTTGTCAATAATGTCTATAATGTTTGATTTTTAAAAATATTATAAATATATGCAAATTAAAGAAAACACAACATTACTACCACCCCTATTTGGTCATAAAAGGGGTGAGAATTTTAAAAAGTAATGAAAAATGTAATTTGGGCTTAAATAAAGACTAAAACTCACATTAACACCAAATTAAACCAAATTTGAGTTCCACCCAAAAACTTTCCTTGATTGCTTTCAACCAATCATTTATATATTTTTTGTATTACAACGATAAATATTTTTGAACCTTGTGCATTTAATCATGAGTTCCATCATTTTATACCCATATTTAATAAATTTTCGGGCAAAAGTGTCCTTAGGTGGACCGCTAGGAATGTCACACCTTGATTTTCATTAACCCATTGAGTTTTGAAAAATCATAGGAAACCCTTAAATAATTTGCTCATAATTATTTTTTAATGAATACATTTATTAAGTTCCTTCCATAGATTTTGAAATTTTAATAATATCAATAATATTGTGTATTTTGATGTTCCCAATCATTGCATTTAAAAAAAGTTTTAGGAATGTAACAAATGGCCACCTTTCCTTTAACTTTTTGGTTAGGAACACAAATTTGAAACATGAATTGAGAATTTTATTGGAATTATTTTCTTGAGGTAATTTGGAAGTCCTTTTATTTTTAGATTTTTATTACAGAATTAATTGAATAAATATAATTTAGTTATGAATTTCCAAAGTTAAAGCTATCAATTTCTAAAGGGGCCATTTTAATTAAGATTTTTTTTTAAAATCCCAATTTTTTAAATTTCCAAAATAAAATTCAAGCCATCTACTAGTGCATGCAATTAATAAACATGATATATATATATATATATATAAACATTTAAATAAAAGGCCCATGAAAATGATTTGTGTGTTTTTGGTTCCTTAACCATTCCTTGAGGTGGTTATTAATGGTCCACCCGAAGATGTTTTATCCCTTTCATTACGATAATAATGTTTTGAGGTTGAAAAAGAGGTTGAGGGACGAAAGAAGGGCACAAAAGGGGGTCACTTTACAAATGTTTTTATTGCATCAATAATCTTCACATCCCCAAATGTGTCATGTTCAACACTCAACCAAAGATTTGAAAATTATTGAAATAATAAATTAAAATTTTAGCCACCTCATTTTGTCAAATCATTAAAGTCATATGTGAAGAGATTAAAGCATGAGAACAGAAACTTGGTTTCACTATAATTGGGGATGATAATCAAAATGTAGGATGGGACCATGACGCACTCCCTTACTTTTTTATAGACTCAAATGTAAGTTTAAGGTGAAAACAATAGAAGAATAAGGAGTTGGGGCACGCTCCCTAGCTCGCAACACTTTGGGGGTAGAGGGACACCCAAATGACATTTTGTCCCGAGATTCCCAAATGGGAGTCGTGAAATTCCCAAAATTGGGACTCCCGTGACTTTAGAGGCCCATAACTTTGTGTGAAAGCTTCCGATTGAAGTGAGGTCTAAAACAAAGTTGTAGCCCTTGTTGAAAGCTTTCCAACGATATGTGGCACGCCACCTGAACGTGAGGAAATAGGGGCGATTCGTGACTTTTAATGGTCGGGAGTTAAATTGGCAATTTGACTTCCAGCCCTTCTTTTGGCCATAACTTATGTTTCAAGTATCCAAATGGGTCATGTGAACCCATTTTAAACATCTACGTTTCAAAATATTTTCAATGATATAAAAAATATTTTAATCCAACAATTTTTGACCCCTGCAATCGCCTTCTAAAAATTCAAAACTCCATTGGAACTTTAACTCCTAAAGTGAGAGCTCATTTGGGAGTGTGGGGGTTCATTCCCTCACATTCTCTTGCACTCCCAGGAGTATGAAATGTGACTCTCGGGCTCATCCTTGGCCCACACCTTCGCAAGCCTTTGCCTTGATTGTGAACCCAAGGCTAGGGTTGCAATAGACCATGCCAAAGGGAAATAACAAAGAAAGAAACTCAAATTTCCTCCTTTAAACTAAGATGACTTGAATTTCCTTTTATTTCATGTGGTTTGCTTGTATTTTACCTAGGGAGCTTACCTAAATTATGGGATACCTTAAGGTAACTCAAGGGATTACACACAATTTACCTAAATGGTCAATTGAAGATTTTGTAGGTTAGGAGATACCTAAGGCAAACTCATAATGCAATAAGGGGTTACATAAGCCTACCTAGGGAGCTATCTAAGATGGGGGTTATCAAAAGCTTACATAAGGGGCTACACAATGCCTATTTAAAAGGATACTTAGGACTCTAGAACACAAACTTCTTGGGCCACGATTTGATAATAATAATCATGCAAAATTCATTTTTTTATAGGTTTGTATTGTTTAAACATGGATGATGGTTATTGTTTAAATAGTTTAATCATGCACATGAAATTCATGTCTAGATAATACAAATAAATGTACAACATCCACATCTAGATAGTACAAATAAACATACAACATCCATGTCTAACAATGTGCATGGCATCCATGTTTAAAAAACATGGATAAATGTATGACATCCATGTTTAAACCACATAAACTATGGTAAATGTATTTGACATGACTACTTATATTGTCATATTGTGGCCTAAATTTTTTGTGATGTCTTGCCTAAGGAGACACTTAAGGCCACCTATGTTATGGCATTACTACAAAACCATTTGTTTTTTAGCCCCCATTTTGTGACTATAGTGATTAAATTGTTGAGTTTATGAGTTTGAAATGTGCTATATGGGGTACTTTTATCCATTTTGAACCCCCTTCCAAAGTAGGCATGTCTAATTTGATTAGGTCAATTAATAATTTAAATCATATCAAAAATTGTTATTTGCATATGAATTGGCCATGCCAACATGACATTAGTGTCTACTCTTAAACGATTGATTTTAGTCATGACATAGAAGATGTGGTTTGCTACATAACAACATGGTGTTAGTGGGCCTATTTCAATGTCACTAATTCCAAACATGTGCCATGAATGACATGGTTTCTTACCTGCCACATGTGCTACAATTTAGTCATGCATATTGTTATTTTTTGTCACATGTGCCACATGTGTATTTTTAATGTTAAATATTCACTTTAATTTTATATTAAAGTAATTATTAAGTTTGTTTGATTTCATTTTTTCTTCAATCATGCAACCATCATTCATTTGGAGTTCTACATTCTAAAAATGAATTGTTATTAAACTAACAAATATATATTGGTGGTGTAAAACACATACATAACTTGGATAATGTACACATAAAGCAAAGTTATACATTAAATATAAAAATTTAGAATTGGATTACTATGATTGGTCAAAAATGGGGCCAACCAAAACTCAACTACCCTACGTGCTAAACTAAAATTTCAAATACACCATATCATGATCCAATATTATTGTGCATCACTAGATAAGATAATAAAAAAAATTATTGGACCATTATGCATACACATCTCTTCACTCTTGCTTTTGATCTTCTATTGTTCCAAATTAAATTGAAGATGATGTGAAAATCAAACTTTCATTTACACCATTTAGGTCTTTAGTCTTTCAACCCAACCATTATTAGATTTCAAAGCTCATTCTTCACCCTTTCTACCTTATCGAATATTTGATTGACCTCTCGGAATTGTCCCAATTCCTAATACAAAATTTCAATCAACATGAATTAATACCCACATCTATTTGGCAACCTTTCTCACAAACTTCAATAAAAAATAATTATGTATAAAATTGTCTATATTGATTTCCACAACCAAATTATTCAACACACCAATTTCATTAAAAAGTCCCCAATTTATTCTGGTAATCCCATGGGACAATTTGTAATCACAATGATAAACCCAAAATAAAAATTATAAAACCTTCAAGCCTTATACATCCCCAATACTAACTAATCTTATGTAGAAATCCTCAAACTAATATGCACCAAAATAAATCAACATGTCATAACTATTTAGTGCAATGCATCCAAAAATGCCACACATTCTCTACATCCATTAACCACATAAACTTAATTACAACCCAAATCAAAACTTTCATTATAATTGGAAGGACTATATACAAAATTTCCAATGTATGAATAAGGGTTACAAATTCAAGACTTGCCGCATGTATGTAGTGGTTAACTTCCAAGGCCAAAAGATTATGTATGTAACTGCATCTTGTATTATAGTGAATGGGGGATCATGGTCAATGTCTAGAAATGGCAAGGAAGATTTAAGCATGATGCATGAAATAACAAAATAAATAATCAATTTGTTGCCATGGATCTATTGGGGTGAACAACCACATCACCCCCAAAATTTACAAAATTTCCATATGCACAATCTTTTCCTCCAACTTGGTCAATGAAGATGATGGCCTTGTTATTCTTATATTGCAAAAAAAATGCAAGCTAGAAATAGTTGATTAAATTTTAACACATGTACAATCATTAACCTAAAGCAATGGACTATCTTAGACCTTGAATAATTCATGGCTTTGACAAAAGGCAGAATCCAAAATTTAGTGCACGGACATTAAACCAATGTTGTGCCCATCAAATAAAATGCAATGTGACATATTGTTTGTCAAAATATTACATGTTCATGATTGTCATATCATTTTTAGGGTGATAACAAGATCCCACTACATCCATTTAAATATAATAGGAGATCCAACATGTACCTTTGGTTGAGATTTTGAATTCATGAGGCACTTAACTCTTGTGCAATTGACTTTAAAGTTGACCAAATACTAGCAACAAGTTTGCGTTTACCCTAGAGGTCATGACCTTTTGCTATAATGGTCTTTCCTTTGCCTTGTTATTTTCAACACTCATTGAAAGTTGTAAAAACTATAGTAGAATAATAAAAGCATTTGCAATAAGTTATACCTTTCAACCTAGACTCTAGTATAATTATAAAACTTATAAACAAATTGCATTGAATAGAAATAAGTTTGAGTTTGGGTCATTGTTAATCACCTAATTGATGATGACCATGCATAAACATTGATGGATTTCCAATGTGGATTTTGTCTTCTTACATTATGAAAAATCTTCTCTGCCAAAACCACATTACCATGTAGTTAAAACTCCAAAACAATTAATATACAACTACACTACAATTAGAGCATGGAAATACATGCAATTAATAAATGAAATGCCATGTCAAAAAATTAAGGAATTGTACAATAATTGCAATTTAGTTTCAAATGGGAAACCTATATAGTGTAATGTATCTATTGTACATTCGAACATAGTCAATCATGTTTGACCTTTTGGCAAATTGAACTTTAATTACATGTGATAACTACATTACAACTAGTTTAAATGTAACACCCAATTAGCAACTACATTGCAACTAATGTATAATTGTTAACACATATGATCATGCCACATGTATGCATTTCCACTACCCATTAAATATGGCATTTGTAACTAGTTATCAACATTATTCCCATTTATACAATTAATTGTGCCACTATGTTGTCATTGTATAATTATTTCTTTTCCACTATTTTGTGATTGTTATTCAACTATTAATAAATTCATATTTAAATATTTAATAGATATTTTACCATTAATTTTTAAAATTTTGCATATAAATTAATATGTAATAATTAATCAGAATTAATCAATTTAGCTCATATTTTTATTTTATTAATTTAATGAAATATTAATTTATAAGAAATAAAAACCTAATAATATTTCAAAATTAGATTAATTAATACAAATATTTATTTCAAAAAAATTAATTATCATTCCAAAACTTCAGATAATTAATATTTGATAAATATGTCTTTTACCTAATTTCACATTTAGAAATGATTTTTTCAATATTTTATTAGATATTAAATAATATTTAGTTGATTCAATCAATATGAATTAATTAGTCTACCTCAAGTAATTAACTTTTTAGTCAATTTGAATAATTAACTGAATTTGATTAATTTC
>Ga0209611_10013443_pt1 | contig 11237 bp, 7 predicted proteins | sample S1TSphgellanicum_3_FD_187693 | JGI IMG/M metagenome (GOLD analysis project Ga0209611, IMG submission 187693) | Host-associated microbial communities from peat moss isolated from Minnesota, USA - S1T2_Fc - Sphagnum magellanicum MG (SPAdes) (version 2) | ecosystem: Host-associated > Plants > Peat...
CACTCCAAAGGTACTCAGGTGCGCTCCCGTAGTACGTCTGTTGGCTTAGTTCTCTTAGATTTGGATCCTCCTCCGCCTGTAGCTCGCTCCCAACGCAATCCCAGTATTTGCTAGAGCATGATGCGTCCATGGCGATTGAAATCAAGGCTGGCTGGCTACGAGCTGGGATGGCTGCTGGCTGGCGCTCCCTACTCGTTACGATTTGATCATCAACTCGGGAAAGTAGAGAGAGATTCAGCAAAACTGCAAGACCACACTTGGAAGTTGGATAAAACACTAATATGCAAGGAAGACAAGACAAGAACGTGGATGGGGGGTATATAGACGGAAAGAAAGCGGGATGAACGAGACAGCAGTTGCGATAAAGAGATGGAGAAGCTGAGCATTCTCATCAACAAAACGTACCTGTAAAGAAGCAAGCTTGAGAGAGACGAAGAAGAGCGCGCGCTGTGGTCCGTGATGAGAAGAATAACTTGAGCGACAAGCATAAATGCGAAGAAGCAGAGGGTTGAGGGATACGCGAAAAAAGCAAGCAATTTGTGCAGCAGTTCGCCATCGGCTTTACCGATACAAAGCCGGAAGCTGCTGAAAGGTCTGAGATTGCGGATCATAGGAAACGCGCCGGGAAGACCGTACCCGCCAAGGGACCCACCACTGGCAAGTCACATGGGAGCTTGACAGATTGTACGGATACGCGTGAATAAGAAGAGCCCGCCTTCGCAAACCTGGGCAATCGACGGAGACTGGGCCCGCAGCTGTGGATGTGTTTCCACCATCTTAGGGACTATCGGTTTTAGCCTCTTTCGCGCACTGTATCGTCGGGCAAACTTTCAGTTTTATCATGCCAGTCTTGTTACTGGCCCAAAGCCTGCTTGCTTGCTTGCTGGCAACCCAGCCTGTTAGGTCTTTGTCCGATGTTGCAGAATTTTGCATACTGGGGTTTTTCTTTCTTAGTATCGGGACCGCATCCAAAGAAGAGAGGCCGATCCTATGGTGGTCTTGGTGATTGGGGTAGCGGGATTTGTTGGCCAGAACTCAGCTCTTTCTTGCTTTGAAAAAACGTGGTGATAGGGGCGTTGTGGGCATCGATAATTTCAACAGCTACTATGAGATTTCTCTGAAGAGATCAGCAGGGCAACAGCCTATTGCAAAGCATCTCATTTTTTGTGATTGATGTTGACATACAACAAAATGCATTTCTTCTCAACACCCTTTTTTTCGGAGCTGGTCCAGATCACCCATGAGATGCATCTTGCAGCCCAAGCTGCTCTACGCTATGCAATGGAGAATCCAGGCTCATATGTGCAGAGCAACATTGCTCAACTGGTGAATAGGTATCTTTGAGATATATGCAAGCCTGCAAATCCACAGTCATCCATAGCTTGGGCTTCATCAAGCTCTGTGTAATATGGGTTGTTGACCACAAAGGTACACACTTTCTTTCCCAGTTGAACTTTCTCCCCAAGTCAGTACACCACAATAAAGAATATAATTTACCAAGTCCTTAGCATAAATGGCTCGGAGATGATTTTCACAATGTGGCCACACTGGACATGATTTCTAATGGTTGTGCTTGTCCAAAAAGATTACTGACTCGGCTTGTTTCCTGGGAACTTTCGCAGGTGCCCCATTCTCAGAGCTGGACCAAACTGATCAACCTGCAAGTCTCTATGCAGCAACAAAGAAGGCTGGAGAGGAGATTGCTCATGAATACATATAACCACATCTATGGTCTTTCCATCAGTGGCCTGCAGTTTTTCACTATTTATGCGCCAGGGGTTAGACCCAATATGACCTACTTTTCCTTCACTCCAGATATCTTGAATGGGGAAACCCATCAACGCATATACCAAGAAGCCAACAACAAAGATTTGGCTCATGATTTCACTTACATTCATGACATTGTCAAAACTGGATGTGTTGCATCTCTTGATGTGCTGGCCAAAAGCACAAGTAGTGGAGGGAAGAAGACAGGTCATGTGTGGCTCTGCATTTTTAACCTTGGTATACTCGTACTCCAGACACTATTGCCTACCTTCGTTGACATTCTTGAGAAGTATTTCAACCTCAAATCCAAAAGAGGAATTGTGAAAATGCCTGGTGATGGTGATGTCCCCTTCACCGATGCCAACAACATCTCTGCAGCTCAGTCTTAGCTGCAATACAAGCCACAAACAAATATTGAAGCAGGGATTGAAGAAGTTTGTGAAATGGTATTTGAGCTACTACAGTGCCAACACACCTCATGAACCACAAGTAGATCAGCAACCATGATCAGTCAAACTCATCATCTCATAAGGTACAAAAATTTACATGTTACATCTCTGTGCAGAATAGATTAAAAACCATGTCTGCTCCTTTGTTATCTCATAGATTCAAAATGCACTCTTCTTATTCTTGCTATCACAAACTGAAAGACATTGAGATTATTGTTGGGAGGTCATGTTTCCAAGCAGTCCTTTCCTGTGTCACTATTCTTGAACAACCACACTTGTTACATATCATGCAAGATCCAATATAAAGTTCCAAAAAGAAAAGTGTATGTATGATTGGCCCCATTCTTCTTGTCTTATCAAAATTGATGCATATCTATTATGTGTTCCTTTTCTATCAATTTTTTAAGAATGTTTGAATCTGCTAATTCTACGGACTAGGGTTTGGAGAATGATCTGGGCTTGCCCGATGGAAAGCTGAATCAGAAAAATTGGCTGTGTATGCCCTGTTCTCTGGTGTGAAAAGTCAGGGTTTAGACATGGGGCCAGAGTGAATCCGCACCCACCAGCACACTGTGACAGATGGATGGTAGGTGATCAGGAAACAGTTTTTTGTTGGGTGCTAGTTTTCCTTAGGCTAGCTGAGTGGCGGTTGATTTTCTTTTGCTGCTTGATGTTATATGGATTGCTGGTGTTGGTCTCATTGGTTATTTCTATATTTGTTTGCAAGCTTGAATTTGCATTTGCACTTGAAGAGGGCATGTGGGTCCATGTGCACATCATTGAAAAGTGTTTGGGATTCAGATGTCTATGTGGGGAGTAGCTTGGTGGGCATGTATCCAAAATGTGGAGCATTCAAGATGCTTGGAGCCTGTTCAACAAAGAATCCATGTCATGAGAATCTTTCACTTGGTACATGTGAAACATGGGCAACGACAAAAGGCACTTGAACTGTTTCAACAAATTTACAACAGGAAGGTATTTTGTGGAATTCTGTTACTTTTGGATCATTTGCAATGGTGGGATGAGACATGGAAGAAGGTAAATGAACATCAGTCTTGTTAGCATTTGCAGGTCAGTTGGAGCCATAGCTCAAGTTTGTGTCAATCTTGTTGCTCTCTGTGGGTTGCTATACTGACATGGTCTGAAGTTTGGCAAAAATCTCTCTCTTGATCCTTTGCATTGGTGGATTTGTGCACTAACAGATATGCAATATAATTTATCTCATCTGTCTTTATTTCCATGATCATTGAGGGCTGATTTTGGTTGGTTTGCAAGTAGGAAGGTGTAAAAGGTACTCATCCAGGGATGCGTTGATGATACCAATTTTCTGAGCACATGATTGAGAAGCAAGTTGTCTTAGCTGTTACAAATCATCAATCCCAAGAGTGGTGTAAAAGTTGCTTTGCTACTGTTGGCTTTACAATGACCACAACCCAATTATGTAACTAAATCTGCTTCAGACACTGAATGTTGGCTCATGATGAGCACAACCCACAATCTGACTGACTTGAACCTGAATCATGGAAAGGAGTGAAAAAATTCTGAATGTGCTTTAAATGCCTATTGGTTGAAAATGAACACAAAAACAGAATTTGGCAAACCCAAATGTAGATCTAGATTCTGTGTCCAAGTATGTATCAGTGAACCAGCTTTCTATTGCAAGAGTTAATCGTTTATTTTGAGAGAGAATATCACTGGATGTGGATAGCTAAATTCACACAAACCCCATTACTGAGCCAAATTTAGAAGGGGGAGCTGAAAGTTAATGGCAATGGAAAGGTAGCTAAACTGCAAGGGATACAGTCGTTAGATTCATGCTTTGACTCCAAAATTACTTCTAATCTGGATTTTGGAAGTCTAAACCTTAAACCCTACAAAGAAAGAAGCTTGAGCAAGAAGCATAATCTTCAAGAAGAAGAAGGTTGGTGGATACGTGTAAAAGCAAGCAACTGGTGCCACAGAACAAGCCATCTGGAATCCAGTGCGACATGTGAGTGCTTAACACAGGGATTGGGCTCCCACAAATCACACTACAACTATTAGGGTTTAGGGCTTAAACTATGGGCTTAGTACTGCGCACCTCATTACATCTGACTTCACTTCAAATGCATGCTACCATTGTATCTGGAGCTGAGCTATCTGACAGTCACATGCACTTGGGTACTCAATTGTTTCCACATTTTGTGAACATAGGAGGCAGAGGCAGATATTGACGAGAACACTAGGTTGTCGGTACCAGCTTCATCTGAACACAAACCAAAAAAATAGTTCAAAAATGTGGAAGGTACTGATCATCACCACTCTTGAAACGACAAAACGACTTGTAGAAATGGGTTCATTTCTTATGCATGCTGATCTTACATCCATCTGAAGAGAGATGTGCCAAATAGGCAGTCCAAGAAAGTAGCCCCTCACTTCCCATTGTCCCCTTGCTTGGGGTCTGCCACATTCGACAAACCAGCTACATTGGAATTAATAAAGTAAATAAACAAATAAAGGAAAAACACCCAAGAGAAGGAAAAAGAAAGGATCTAAGTCCAAACACTTTCCTTTGGTCAGAAAATCAAGTTTTGAGAAACTGGTGATAACATAGTTCTGCATCTCTATTTGTAACAACTTTTGAAATACCATAGTCCCTTGGCAGCTTCAATTATGTTTGCCACATAATTAATTAATTAATTTTAAAATTCCATTTCAGAACAAACAAAATATTCCAGAGTATTATTTCAAAACATTCTTCATTGTCCTCCACAAATATTTTTTGGAAATTTTGGATGTTTGAAAATAATTTTAATTTGTGCCAAAACCACCCAGTTTCTCCCCTCTCCTTCTTGCCCTCTCTCTCCCTGGAGACTTTGGAGAGAACAGCTAACAAGGCACCTTGTAGTGAGTGGATCATGCCATTTGACTGTAGGTGTCCTATCTAAAGAAGAGAAAACAAACCAAAAAAAAAGGCCTCAATTTCCTAAGTGGTGCCAGAACCAGAGGGGGATTGGAATTTTGGGAAAAAAACTTGGTTCTGCTTCCAAGTGGGTTAAGCGTTAGGGTGGGGAGTCAGTAGAATTGGGAAGTTTTTAGGGGGGCATTTGAGGGCACAAGTATTGCAAAATTTGGGGATGAATTAGGAGCGTTTGGGAGCCTCTTTGGGGTTTGAAATAGGGTTGAATTGAGGGGCTGTCTGAGATAAATACGTGCTGCATTCAGAGTTGTATTTGGGAAAATAGAACATATTCGAAGGGGGGTAGATACAATTGCATAAAACTCTAAACATGAAATCACATGGCAATGGAAAAAATTATTTGAGGGGAAATAATAGAATAAATTTTCAGATATGTTAGGGCTAAATTCAAAGTGACAAGAGACTATATTTCAAGGTGATAGATGCAGTCCCACGACATCCTAAAAAGGAAATCATATGGCTACTTCGTATTTGTTTGACATTGTGTCAAACCTTTGTAATATATTTTTCTCCTTTGCATAGTGAATTTTGGTGATTTGTATCTTGGAACCAAAAACAGAGGTTACTTAAAATTGATGAATATGAAATCAAGGATCGAAATCACCTCATAAATAAATAAAAACAAGAACCAGAACCCAGTTCCAATTTTTGAAAAAAAATAAAATTTATAAAACGAAAGTTGATTACTTAAAAAAATTTAGGATAATCAAACCTCAAACCAAACGTTTTTCCCATGAACTACCCAAAATGGTAGAAACCCCAGCAAATTTTAGGTTGCTTCTAACCTCTGAGAGGAAAATCAACACTAAGAGGGGTGCGCTTTAGCCTTTAATTGGGCATAATTGGTTGTGTTGGTTTTTATAACATAATGTTAAACCTTAGGGTAATATATTTTAGTACAAAACATAATTAGTTTGATGTATGCATTTTGGCCTTGCATTGAAACTTTTTTTTGGGCATATTGACTTAGTAACAAATCATATTATTATATAAAATTATCCCTAAAATGTTCTAAACAAGGGATGAAATTGCTCATTAAGGGTTTAATAGAGGTTGAAATTTAGGTGACCATTAAATTGACTTGTATTGGGTTCCATAATGAAAATCAAACTTGTTTTAAGGATTTTCACACATGTTAAAAAAAGTTCGATCCTAACTACAAGTCTCAAAACAAATCTTGAAACAAACAAATAAAGGAAGGCTACTAACATACCTTCCCCGATCACATTAAATGTCAATATTAACAATCTCATGCTGAATTTTGTTATATTGTCAATTTTTTATTTTTTATTTTTATGAATAACAAGAAAAAAATATTCATCAAATCAACAAGGTACAAAATAAGGGTTAAACCGAGTATGATTTTAAGGACTTTATGGATGATGTTTGGAATTTTTATATAATTTGCTACTTCCTAAAGAACTTGAGACAATGCATGCAAGTGGTGTTTATTGAACAATATACATGGGTTGTACAAAAAAAAAAGTGAGGCAAATTGGGTAGGGTAGCCAGGTCAATCCCGGAACATTTAAGCAAACAAATGAAAAAAACACCTAGATGAGAGTTTGGCTCATCCTACTCTCCAAAGAGATTTTATTCCTCTCCTATAAGCACATCCACAACTATTTAAATCACATCAAATGTTGTGGAATAAAAACTAGAAAAAGTCCAAAATAAACACATGGGACCCTGATCAGCAAACACAAGGCAACTTGTCATCAAGCATCAAACTTTTGACAAATGGTCAACATGTCACTTATGTCCAAATTGGATGGATGCCAAAATTGAGCAACTTTTCATACAAAAATGTTCATCAAACATAAAGCACCATGATCAAAAGTTTCAAAAGTTGTCATGATCAACGATGATGAGCAAACTGCTAGTCTTTTAACCCTAATGTCCTAAATTAGATTAAACTCTTCCACGTTGGGGTTTAGGTGATGTTCCTTTTCTTGTGTCTCTCATCCTAGTGCAATTTGCAACAAGAAGTCTCCAGTGCACATCACATTCTACATCTCTCATCCCAGTGCGCTTGGCAATGGGAAGTTTCTCTAACGCACATTACAACAAGAAGTTGCTAAATTTTTTTGGTCATAGTTGCTCAAGAAGTCACAATATCTCTTTGGTTGTCGTCGCTCCATGGTTGCAAGCAATGGCAAGCTCGGTTTGCTACATGGTCTTTGAGGATGGAATGAACTAAAGGGTGAAAGCATGGTAAAGTATGCCAACAAGGGATATTTGATTTTTTTATGGAAAATATCCGTAAATAAGCCTTAATACATTGAACTCATGAATATTTTTTATTTTAATGATCAATAAGTGGACTTTTTTTACTTCATTGAATAATATTAAAAGATTGCATGTTTTAATATGCATTTAAGTACATTTAAAAAAATACAAATACAGGAAAATATGTGTCCCAGTTTTTAACAAGTATATGAAAATATGATGAAAGTACAATTGTAATTGAATTTTTTATACTTTCAAATGAATGAAGCACTAATATGTATTAATGTGTTTTTTAAAAATTTATATTACAATCATAATCTACTAAAATTTTCATATAAAAGTATGTTTGAAACTTTTAAAACCTAATCTATTTAGGACATACTTTTCATCCATTTTTCTTATACTAAAATTCTTCAAAATTTGTGTATAACTAACCATAAACTCAATGGAGTGCACCATTGCTTTATTATGAAAATTAAAGAAGTTTTGAATAGATTTTTTAATGTTTATGCCATAAATGAGAGTATGATTACTTATATGGGATTTATTTGGCATACTTTACTATGCTTTCACTCTAAATGCACAATGGACTTCATAACCCTTTGTTGGCATGATTGATTTATGTCATTTCTTTGTACTCTGAACTGACCAAATTGTTTGTTGTCTGTGTGCAAAGCGTTAAGGAAGTGAATTGATTCTGTCCCCTTCCGAGGTCCCACCTTTTCTTTGTTAAGGTCGATTTTGTCAAGAGGATGTGGGTCCCACCTCTTCTTTCTTACTAGTTTGTTATGCCGAAAATATCATTGGTTACTATTTCTCCTTGATTCCATTGACACATTCCTAGGCCCTCTTTGTGATTTTGTGAATCCTTCTCTCTGGTGGAATCTATCTCCAGCTAAAAAGCTCCTTTTGTTCTCTCTCTTTCTCCTCAATTCCATCTCCAATTCTAGAAACTCACTTTATTTATTTATTTTTCTCTTCAATTTTGTTTGGACCACCTCCTAGGCTCCCTTTTATCTCTAGTTGATTTTGTCTCCAGCTCTTTTATTACTTTTTTTTTTCTCTCCCATCGATTTGCTTGCTCTCTTTGCCCGATCCCTCCTAGACCTCAAACCCCCCTCTCTAAGTTGGAGAAATTACTGAACCTCCAACCACCCTCTTTAACTTAGAAAGCTTCCTAGACCTCCAACCCCTTCTTTGCACTTTGATTTGGACTTTGATTGTCTTGTTCTACCCTCCCCTCCTTCCAAACATTGTGTACTTGAATGTCTCGAGCCCTGGAGAGCTGAGCGACATACAAGATGCATTCAATCTCAGTGTCAATGGGATGGCAGAAAAAGTTAATTCCTGCAAAGTAAAGCAACATTTCTGTCCTCATTGCTTCCTAGGTAACCTTTGTAACCATTCCATCCATCACATTTGTGATTGTCATATTATTTCTGCTCAATTCAGAGAAATCTTGCAAAGAGAAAAACAGAAGTAGAAGATCATGTTATCAGAAAACTGCACAATAGAGCTGAAGAATGGCTTCGATATAGGCTGATGTATGCATGTGCCAACAGTTAAGAAACAATGACTGCTAACTAAAAGTTTTGAAATCTGTTGTTCATCTGGAAAACAATGGATTGTGTACCTCTGCTCTTTTTTTCTGACTGAATCTTTCTTGGACCCTGGATGATGGAGCAGAGAGGAGGAGAATGGAAGGAGCTCAAGTCCACAGGCAAAGAGGGGATGCGAAGGTCAAGTGGAGAGTGAACCATGACGATAATCACTGACAGCAACAGATGTGAAAGCAATCACATCTATAGCAAACAGGGTTCAAGATCTGCTCGTAACAATAATCTCTGAGTCAAACCTAGGTTTAGGTTTTCTTTCTTACCAGAGCGTGTGACATCAAAAATCCCTTAGAGGTTAAGCATAATTTACAGATTAGTGGATGATGCATGTCCACTGACTTCTGTTGATATCTTGAAAGATCAACTGTTGTTAGAAACTAAAAGGTTATAGAGGGTTAGGCACCTTTGAGCATTTCAAGTATTGCGCTCTCCCAATTGAACTTCTATGGGCAGAGGCTTAGCGTTGCATGGAAGATCTATAGCCTAAAGAAAGTGCTCAAGTGTCGAGGCAATTCTTTTGTTGACATAGATAATAGCAAGTGGGTTGTAAAAAACAGAATGCAAAATAAGATGTTGTTATTAGGCAATGGGGACAATGACATTTACCATTGCCCAACAAAAGTGCAAAAGATAAGAGCTTTGGTTGTGAAGGTCCAGGGCATTGAATGCCAACCCAAAACAAAGCCTGTTGGTATGACACGTGGGCTGCCACTGTACCATTCACAAAATGAGAGAGCATTTCCACTTGTGAATTTCTGCAAGAGGCTTTTGTGAAGGACTGAAAATTGTTATTGCTAACAAGTATTTAACAGTAATATTTCTAGGGATGATAAAACTAGAGCAAGTGTGATACATCAAATACTGGAAGTGTAACACCTTTGTTCCACTGAACAACCTGAATCCCAAGAGGGCTGTAAAAGTTGCTTTGCTACTGTAGCTTTACAACAACCACCACCTTATTTAGATAAACTAAATCTGCTTCAGACACCGAATGTTGGCTTATGATGAGCACAACCCAACTTAGCAAAAAAAACCTCAATCTGCTTCAAATGCCTATTGGTGAACACAAAAACATAATTTGGCAAAACCAAATGTTGATCTGGATTTTGTATCCAAGTACATATCTGTGAATCAACTTTCTATTCAAGGAGTTTATGGACTATTTTTAGAGAGAATCTATCACAAGATGTACATAGCTAAATTCACACATATCTCTTTTGGAGAGCCAAATTTGGAGGAAATGTCCAGGTCTTTCTTACACAAGGTTTTGAAAAGAGAATTCAGGGATGGCCTTATGAAATATTTTTAAACTGGTGGGGAGTTTTCTGCATTTGACATGCAGGGATTGTGTGTTAGATCCAGCAGATTGGAAGGAGTTTTGGAGTCAATGCTAGAATCTATCAACTGCATCCCTTGGAGTTTAGCCAAGTTAATTCAGACATACCCTTGTGTAAGAAAAATACATTCATTGAAGCTTTGTTCCATCCAGGTCCTCTCCTAACAAAATCCCCCGTTAAGTATCTAAGGTGTCCAAGAAGGTGTTCAAGGTTTTGCGGATCTCGTCCCATGTAGGCCGTTGGCAAGGATCGTGGTGCCAACACTTGAGCAATAGTTGGGTCATCCCAGGGCTCAAGTAGTCAGGCAGCTTTGGTCTTCGGCCTGACAATACCGCATCGTAGTCTGTCCTTCGGACGCCTTCACATTGAAAAGGAATATGGCGAGTGAGTAGCTCATAACACACCATGCCAAAACCATACACATCCACTGCTGCTGTATATGTGGGCCTGATATCCTCCTTCACTGCTTTCAGCACTTCTGGTGGCCTCCAAAACCCGGTGCCCACAACGCCGTCCGAGGTCTCGTAGTCCCCAACAAAAGTCAAAAACCAATCATAGGCCAAATCCTCCTTTAATTCAACTTTTCTAGAATTATGACTTCGAATTGAACCCTCCTTTGTAAATTCAAATGGCATCACAAAGATGTTGGAGGCTTTGAGGTCTCTGTGTATGATTCCAAACTCACACAGATGTTCCATTCCTTCAGCGATCTGATACATCATGCGCAAAGTCAAGTCATAAGGAAAAGGCATCATCATCATTTGCGTCGCATCATCATCCTGCATGTTGGTGCGCATCCGAGACTTGAGATAGTCCATTCTCTTGTCGATAAGATTTCGCAAATCTCCTCGATAGGCATCCATGACAACCGACACCTCTC
>Ga0209611_10013444_pt1 | contig 11237 bp, 7 predicted proteins | sample S1TSphgellanicum_3_FD_187693 | JGI IMG/M metagenome (GOLD analysis project Ga0209611, IMG submission 187693) | Host-associated microbial communities from peat moss isolated from Minnesota, USA - S1T2_Fc - Sphagnum magellanicum MG (SPAdes) (version 2) | ecosystem: Host-associated > Plants > Peat...
CCTGCGCCGGCTTCCCCCGGCGAAATAAAGCCTGTCGCTTTCACCCGCCTGGTCATGAAGATGGAGGCAGGTGAGCCCTACGTCACGATTCAGGGCGGGTTTTTCTGCGCGACGTCCAAGACGCTGACATGGAATGGCGGCCGCACCGATGAGAAGATCGCCGTGTTCCAGGACGTCTTTCGCGAAAAGATGGAAGCGGCCGGCCTGAAGGTGCAGGGTCCGTCCGACAATCTGTTTGATACGCCCACGGCCACGACGGATTTGGTGTTAGCAGGCCTTATGAGCAACGTGCGCATCCGAGTTTGCGCCCCGAACGTCGGCGACGCCAATCGGATCAAGGGCGACGTGTCTATGAAGGTTGAGTGGGAGCTCTATTCCACCTTGCAGCATCGCATGCTGGCGACCATTCACACCGAGGGCGGTTTCCAGCAGACGGAGCCCGAAGGCGGCGGTTTGGCGGCCCTCAACCAAAAGGCGTTCGCCGCCAATGTGGAGCAACTGGCTCGATCGCCGGAGTTTCGCCAAGCGCTCGTCGGTGAGACCTACTCGGCCGGCGAGGTGATCACCGCCGAGGCCCAAACCCACATTCCTCTGATCGGCTCGCTGGCGGCGCCCGCGCACACGCCCAATGAGACGGTCGGCAGCGTGGTCATGCTCCTGGTCGGCAGTATGACGGGCAGCGGAGTCCTGGTCTCGAACGACGGCTGTATCCTGACCGACGCCCACGTTGTGGGCGACGCGAAGGAAGTGAAGGTGCGCTGGTCCGACGGGCTGGAAACGGTCGGCAAGGTGGTGCGCTCGGTCAAGGGCCGCGACGTCGCGCTTGTGAAGTCGGAAGGGCGGGGGCGCGACCCCGTGCCTATCCGCGCTACGCCGACGGAGGTGGGGGAGACTGTTTACGCCGTTGGCGCGCCCTTAGGCGAAAAGTTCCAGGGCACCGTCACGCGGGGGATCGTCTCCGGCAAGCGCATAATCGACGGCTTCGCCTATATTCAGAGCGACGTCAGCGTCACGCATGGCAGCAGCGGCGGTCCTTTGCTGGACGAAAAGGGTCGTTTGTTAGGCCTGACCGTCATGGAGATTGCTATCGGGGGCGTCATCCCAACAGGCATCCATCTTTTCATTCCGGCAAAGGACGCCTTGGATTTCCTAGCGCTCGATCAAAAATAGGGCGCTTGCTCAAAGAGCCGGAGCGCTTCAGTCGCCAGATCAGTCTGGTCCAGATCAGCCTGCGAACTTTAAAGCGAGCTGGTGGCGAATGTCTTCCAGGATGCCGTTGATGTGCGCCGCGCTCAGCTCTGCAACACGGTCCGGTTGTCGGTTGAGCCAGGCGTCCAGCAGCGTCCGATGCTCGACGTGAGCGCGGTTGTCGCGTCCGACCGGTTCAAGGTGCATGCGCACGTACCGCTCCGCCAAGACGTTCAGGCGCTCCACGACTTGCGCCGTGACCAGGCCGACGCCGGGTCGCACCAGAGCCATATGGAACCTTCGGTTTAAGACGACATTCTGGAGCCCGCCCGGCGAGGTTTCCCGTTCCATCGCCTCGAGCGCCGCCTGAGCCGCCTCCTGGTCCGCCTTATCGACCTTGAGACAGGCCCGCGCCATAGCATCGGGTTCAAGCTTGAGGCGCAGCTCGAACACTTCTTCCGCCTCTTCACCCGACATGGACCTGACGACGAAGCCCCTATTCGGGAACGAGATCACGAGCCCGTCCTGCTCCAGCCGCGTCAGAGCTTCTCGCAGTGGAATTTTGCTGACGCCGAGTTCATCGGCGACGGTGTCTTGTCGAACCGGCGAACCGCCCGGCATCGCGCCGTTTAGAATTCGTTCCCGCATCACCTCATAGGCTTGATCGGAAATGGTGCGAACTAAGATGCTCATTTGTTTGTTTTTAATCCTCCGCGGCGAAAGCCAGAGTCGGTTTATGCCAAGTGTAAATCTAGTCCTTTATGGCGAAAAAGCGAACACTATATTTAGTATATCAATTTACTGTAAAGCCCTTCCAGAAAACATCGTTGCGGTCGATCCAGATCGTATTGAAGCCGGTCGAGATGGCGCCGCCCTCGATCGATGGTGTGATCGCCGGCCGTCCCGCCAAAGATATGGCGGCCTCTACGCGGCCGATGAATCTGCTGCCGATGTAGCTTTCATGTACAAACGCGTCGCCGACCTTGAGCCTTCCCTTGGCCGTCAGGTGGGCGAGGCGCGCCGATGTTCCCGTTCCGCAGGGGCTGCGATCGATCGCCCGATCGCCATAAAACACCGCGTTTCGGCCGTCCGCCGTGTTTGATTTCGGCTGATCGGCCCAAAGAACGTGACTGACGCCCCGAATGGTCGGGTCGAGAGGATGAACCGGCTCAAGCTTATCCTGCATCAGCCGCCGCACGATGGGGCTAAGGTGAAGGAGCCTGGCCGCCCCCAAATCGTCCAGGCCGGTGTAGGGGCCTTGGGGCTCGATAATGGCGTAGAAGTTGCCGCCATAGGCCACATCGACGGTCAGGCCGCCAAATCCCGGCACGTCGATTTCGATTCCCTCTGCGGCCAGGAAGGCGGCGACATTGGTGATCTTGACGGATGCGACCTTTTCGCCCTCGAACACATAGGCGACATCGATCACGCCGGCTGGAACCTCCAGCCGCAGCCGCCCGGGCGTACGGGGCGTGATCAGTCCATGCTCCAGGGCGAAGGTGACGATCCCGATCGTGCCGTGGCCGCACATGGGCAGGCAGCCGCTGGTCTCGATGAACAGAATGCCGGCGTCGGTATCGTCAAGGGTCGGCGGGTAGAGGAAGCCGCCCGACATCATGTCGTGCCCCCGCGGCTCGTTCATCAGCGAGGTGCGGATCCAGTCGAAACGCGCCAGGAAATCCTGGCGCCTTGCGCTCATGGAGGCGCCTTGCAGCAAGGGCGCGCCGCCTGCGACCAGACGTACGGGATTTCCCGCCGTATGGCCATCGATGCAGAAGAAGGTATGGCGCATCGAAGGCGGCTGCTCTTGAGGCCTTAAGCCGCCTTGGCCGGCAAAAGCTTGGGCCTGCTGGCCGCCGCCGCCTCGACCATGGCTGTCACCTCCGCCCTTCGAGCGCCTTCGAGCGGCAAGCGGGGGAGGCGCACCCGTTCCGCGCCGCGCCCCATGATCTGTTCGGCGAGTTTGATCGACTGCACTAGGTCATGGGCCGCATCCAGGTGCAGTAGCGGCATGAACCAGCGATAGATGGCGCGCGCGGTCGCCAGATCACCGACGCGAAGGGCCTCCACCAGCGCGACCGACTCTTGAGGAAAGGCGCTGGTCAAGCCGGAGATCCAGCCCTTGGCGCCGAGCAGCAGGCCTTCGAAGGCGACATCGTCCAGTCCGGCCATCAAGATGAACCGATCGCCGAACGCGTTGGCCAGGTCGGTGAAGCGGCGCGTATCCGGCGCGCTTTCCTTCAGCGCCACGATATTGGCCACATCCGTCAGCCGCTCCAGCACATCGAGCCCAATATTGACGCGATAGGCGGGCGGGTTGTTGTAGAGCATGATCGGCAAGCTGGTGGACTGCGCCACGTGACGGAAGTGGGTTTCCAGCTCCAACGCCGTGGGGACATAGACCATGGAGGGGAGAACCATCAGCGCATCGGCGCCGAGCGTTTCAGCGTCCCGCGCGAAGGCGACGGCGGCGGGCGTCGTCAATTCCGAAACGCCGACGATGATCGGGACCCGCTTGCCGACGACCTCGACAGCGGCGGTCAGCAGCCGACGCTTTTCATCAGCTAAAAGAGAATTGTTTTCACCGCAGGTGCCCATCACGACCAGTCCATGGACGCCGTCGCGCACCAAGGCGTCGAGCACGGCCTGAGTGGCCTCGAAATCTATGCTCAAATCCGGTGTAAACTGGGTCGTGGCGGCCGGAAAGACACCGGACCATGTCATGCTCGTCATTGCAGTCGGACCTGTTTTCGAAGTTACATAAAGTATGCGATCAATCGGCTTGCGAAAAAAAGGGGGCGACACAGAAAAGTGACGTGGTCTAGGGACGCAGTAATCATCGGCGGCGGCGTCATCGGGTCGATCAGCGGCCTGGCGACCTTACGCAACGGAATGTCGACCCTGATCGTCGATGATTCAAGCGGCGAGCGCCCTGCCTCCTATGGAAATGCCGGCCATGTTGCATTGGAGCAATGTGCGCCGCTCGCCTCCTCGGCTGTCCTGCGCGGCGCCGCTCAGCGTCTGTTCGCCTTGGGGGGACCGCTGGATTTTCGCCTTCGCGATATCGCCGCCTGGGGACCCTGGGCGGTGCGCTACATCCAGGCCTGCCGACCAGAGACCGCCGAGGCCGGAACCCGCGCGCTGAAAAGGCTTCTCGCCGCCGCCAAACCGGCTTGGCGGGCGCTGGTGCAGGACCTGGAGGCGCCCGATCTCTTGATAGAGCGCGGCCATCTCCTCGTCTGGGAGTCCCCAAAAACCGCTGCGCGCGGCCGGGCGAGCTGGAACGCGGCCGAGACCGGAGAGGTTCGGATCAGAGATCTGTCAGACGTTGAACGCCAGGCCCTGCAAACCCAGGTCGCCCCGCCGCTGACCGATGGCATAGCCTTCGATGGCGGCGGCCAGATCGCCGATGTCTCGCGGCTGCTTGCGACCCTGGACGAGGTGTACCGATCTCGCGGGGGCGAGCGGCGCCAGGGGCGCGTGGTCGCCGTGCGCGAGGTGGACGGCCGGCCGCATGTGTCTCTGGACGATGGAACGGTGCTGACTCCCGCCGTGGTCGTCGTCGCCGGCGGCGTCGGATCGGGTCCCCTTATGCGAGGGGCCGGCCATATCGCGCCTGTCGTGGCGGAGCGGGGCTATCATATCGAGGGGCCGGCCGGCGATTGGGGAGACCTGCCCCCTGTCGTGTTCGAGGACCGGGCCATGATCGTGACCCGCTTCGCCGACCGTCTGCGCGCCTCCAGCTTTGTCGAGTTCGCCCGCGCAAGCTCCCCCCCCGACCCTCGCAAGTGGGCGAGCTTGCGCCGCCATGCGTCAGCGCTGGGCTTGCCCTTGGCCAAGGCGGAGCCGGCGACCTGGATGGGCGCGCGACCCACCTTGCCGGACTATCTGCCTGCGATCGGCTGCAGCCGTCGGATCAGCGGCCTGATCTACGCCTTTGGGCACCAGCACCTGGGCCTGACGCTCAGCGCCGTGACCGGCGATCTGGTCGGCGATCTGGCGCTTGGCCGCACGCCGACGATCGACGTCAGCCCTTTCGATATCGCGCGTTTTGAGCGAGGTTGGCGGCGGCCATAGGATGTTGAAGGGCTGGGCATGACCAAGGGCGTAGGCGGATCGACGATGGCGGCCGAACTGGCCGGGGTCAGGCCGCCGGCTCAACGCGCGCCGGGGATATCCGCCTTCGAGTATGAGCTGCGTCACGAGACGGCTCGCGCCCTGATGGCCGCGATCGGCGCCGACGCCTTGATCATCGGCGCGGGCGCGAGCTTGCGTTACTTCACCGGCGTGGGTTGGGGCGCGACCGAGCGCCTGGTCGCCCTGGTGCTGCCGCGCCGCGGCGCAGCCGTGATGATCTGCCCGGCCTTTGAACTCGGCTCGCTTGAGGCCAGCCTCGCCATCCCCGCCGAGGTGCGCCTTTGGCAGGAGGACGAGAGCCCTTACGCCTTGGCGGCCGCGGCGGTGCGCGAGGTCGGCTCTGTCCTGGCCTTCGATCCGGGCCTGCCGTTTTTCGTGTTCGACGGCGTGCGTCGCGCAGGGTCAGGCTTGCAGATCATCGACGGGGCCCCGGTGGTGGATGGGTGTCGCCAACTGAAATCGGCGGCGGAACTGGCGCTGATGAGCGAAGCCAAGGCCATCACCTTGGATGTCCATCGTCGCGCCGCGGCCATCCTGCATCCGGGCGTGCGGGCCAGCGAGGTCAAGCGGTTCATCGACAGCGCCCACCGCGCGGCCGGGGCGGACCAGGGATCGAGCTTCTGCGCCGTTCAGTTCGGCCGCGCCACCGCCTATCCCCATGGCCTGCCCGGCGACCAGGCGCTGGAGGAGGGCGATGTGGTGCTGATCGACACCGGTTGCCTGGTCCAGGGCTATAACTCCGACATCACCCGCACCTATGTGTTTGGCGAGCCCAGGCCCGAGGTGCGCCGGATTTGGGATATCGAGCACGAGGCGCAAGCGGAGGCTTTCGCGGCGGTGCGGCCCGGCGTGACGTGCGAAACGATCGACGCCGTCGCCCGCGGCGTGCTTGAGCGCTACGACCTTGGGCCAGATTACCGCCTGCCGGGGCTGCCCCACCGAACTGGCCATGGCATTGGGCTGTCGATCCATGAACCGGCCTATCTGGTGCGCGGCGATCTCACCCCGCTGGCGCCGGGCATGTGTTTTTCCAACGAGCCGATGATCGTCATTCCCGATCAGTTCGGGGTGCGCCTGGAAGACCACTTCTACGTCACGCCCGAGGGCGCCGCCTGGTTTACCGAGCCCCAACCCTCCCTCGACGCCCCCTTTGGATGAGCCCCCGGATGAGTATCGCTATGAGTTTTAGAGTATTTCGCGCAGCGGCCCTTATGGTCGGCGCGTCGGTTTGCGTCGCCTCTGGGAGCTACGCGCTGGCCGCCGACCTGTCGCCGGCCGCCACCCTCCACCAGATCTTGAAGGACTATGACGCCTTTGAGACAGCTAACGATCCCATCGGCGCCGGCGAGCGCGGGGATCTGGCCGCCGCCGCCCGCTGGCCTGACGACACACCGGCCGCCGAAGCCCAGCGCCACAGCGCCAACCTGGCCTTCCAGGCCCGCCTGAACGCCATTTCCGCCGCTCCGCTCACGGGCGAGGATGCCTTGAACCGTGAGCTCCTGGCCTATCGGCTCAAGCTCGATATCGAGGGCGACGCCTTCGACGAAGACCGCATCCCCTTCACCAACGACGAGGGCTTCTTCGTCACGCCGTCTTACGCGGCCGAGACCACCCGGCTGCATAGCGACGCCGAGGCCAAGGCCTGGCTGACGCGCATCGCCACCCTCCCGGATTATTACGCCGTCGAGATCGCCAACATGCGCCGGGGCATCGCCACCGGCTTCACCAGCCCCAAGCTGACGGCGACGACGGTGATGAAGGCGACCCGGGCCCAGGCCGAGCTGCCGGCGGACCAGAGCCCGCTGTTGCAGCCCTTCGATAACCTGCCCCCCGCGATGGCGCACGCGCGCGAGGCCCTTCGCGCAGAGGCGCTGGCGCTGATCGTCGCCAAGGTCAAACCCGCCGAGCGCCAGTTGGCCGCCTTCGCCGCCGACGAGTATCTGCCCCATGCGCGCGACACCCTGGGCGCCTACGCCCTGCCCAATGGCCGAGCCTATTATGCCTATCGGGTGCGGCGAGAGACCACGACCGACATGACGCCGGACGAGATTTTCGCGCTCGGCCAGTCGGAGATCGCGCGCATCCGCAAGGCGATGGACGTCGAGATCGCCGCGAGCGGCTTCCACGGTACGTTCGCGGAGTTCCAACAGAAACTGCGCACCGATCCGCAGTTCTACGTCACGACCCGCGAAGCGCTGATGGAGAAGGCCAGTCGCCTGGCCAAGCGGGTCGATGGCCAGCTCCCCGCCTTCTTCGGCAAGCTTCCGCGCCTGTCCTATGGCGTGCAGGAGGTGCCGCGCGCCATCGAGGAGGGCTACACCTCCGGGCGCTATAACGAGGGGAGTCCTGAGCAGGGGATCGCCGGACGGTTGATGATCAACACCTCCCACCTCGATCAGCGACCGCTGTATGAGCTGCCGGCGCTGGTCAGCCACGAGGGCGCGCCGGGTCACCACATCCAGATCGCCCTGGCTCAGGAACAGACCGACGTGCCGCTGTTCCGCAGGCAAGACGACATCACCGCCTTCGTCGAGGGCTGGGCGCTCTACGCCGAGCAGCTGACAAAGGACATGAAGCTCTACGATACGCCCTATGACCGCTTCGGCCTGCTGTCGATGGAGATGTGGCGCGCCTGCCGTCTGGTCATGGACGTCGGCATTCACTGGAAGGGCTGGACGAGGGATCAGGCCGTGGCCTGTCTGAAGGACAACAGCGCGCTGGCCGATAAGAACATCCAGAACGAGACCGATCGCTACATCGGCTGGCCGGGCCAGGCGCTCGGCTACAAAATTGGGCAACTAAAGATTCAAGCCCTTCGCGATCGCGCGAAAGCTAAGCTCGGCGCAAAATTCGACTATCGTTGGTTCCATGATGAGGTGCTCGACGAGGGCGCTATGCCCATGAGCGTTCTCGAACGCCGCGTCGACGCCTGGATCGACGCCCAAGCCGCCGCCCACTGATCCTGCCCACAGACCCCCGCCTGCAGACTAAAGAGCCGCACCGAATGAGCGTCACCCCCGCCGCGCCGCTGTCTCCGCTCGCCTTTTGGCGACGGCTCAAACCGATCGATTCCCTGTCGAATCTGGAGGCGGATCGGCGGCTGACCCCAACGCTCAGCTGGCCCCATCTGCTGGCGCTGGGGATCGGGGCGGTGATCGGCACCGGCATCTACACCCTGACCGGCGTCGGCGCCGATCGGGCGGGGCCGGCGGTGATCCTGGCGTTCGGCATCGCCGGTCTGGTGTGCGCGTTTGCGGCGCTGGCCTACACCGAGCTCTCGACCCTGATCCCGGCGGCCGGCAGCGCCTATACCTACGCCTATACGATCCTGGGCGAGGGGCTGGCCTGGATCGTCGGCTGGAGCCTCGTGCTGGAATACTCCGTCACCGCAAGCGCCGTGGCCGTGGGCTGGTCCGCCTATGCGGTCGGGGCGCTTAAGAGCCTGCATATCAACCTGCCCCACTGGATGCTGACCGGGCCGCTGGATGGGGGCGTGGTGAATCTGCCGGCGCTCGTGATCGTCGCGGCGGTGACGGCGCTCCTGATCAAGGGCGTGCGGGAGAGCGCCAGCGTCAACATCATCCTGGTGCTGATCAAGCTGGTCGCGCTGTTGGTGTTCGTGGTCCTGACCGCGACGGTGATCAAGGCCGCCAACTATCACCCCTTCATGCCCTATGGCTTCACCTCTCATGACGTTGGCGGCCATAAGCGCGGCGTGATGGCCGCCGCGGCCCTGGTGTTCTTCGCTTTTTTTGGCTTCGACGCGGTCTCGACCTCGGCGGAGGAGGTGAAGAACCCCAAGCGCGATCTGGTGATCGGCATCATGGGGTCTATGATCATCTGCACCCTATTCTATATGGCGGTGGCGGCCTGTGCAGTCGGCGCCTGGCCCTATACCGCCTTCGCCCATGACGCCGAGCCCCTGGCGTTTGTGTTGCGGGCCCTTAACCATCCCCTGTTCGCCACGCTGATTGCGGCCGCGGCCGTGATCGCGATTCCCAGCGTCATCATGGTCAACATGTACGGTCAGACGCGCATCTTCTTCGTCATGGCCCGCGACGGTCTCCTGCCCCGCGGCTTAAGCAAGGTCGATCCGGCGCGTGGGTCGCCTTGGAAGATGACGCTCGGCGTTGCGGTCTTCGTCTCCATCATCGCCGCCTTCTTCCCGCTCGATAAGATCGCCGAGATGGCCAACGCCGGCACGCTGCTCGCTTTCATCTCCGTCTGCGCCGGCGTTCTGGTGTTGCGGGTCAAGGCGCCCCAGTTGAAGCGGGTCTTCAAATGCCCCGCCGTCTGGTTCGTCGGCCCGGCCGGCATCCTGGGCTGCGGCTACCTCTTCATCAGCCTGCCGCCTGCGACCTTGATCCTGTTCGTGGTGTGGAACCTGATCGGGGTGGCGGTCTATCTGGCCTACGGACGGCGCAAGAGCGTGCTGGTGGAGGTGACGAAGGATGAGCTGGAGGGGCTGAGAAATTAGGCTGACGCTACAGAGCGCCCCTTCCTCCGTGCGTCCCCGCGAAAGCGCCTAGGCGATGAGATGGCGCTGGCCACGGCCTCTGTTGATTCGGCTCCGCCAGCCGCGTCCCTCTAGGCGGAAATGATCAACCCCGTTTCGTCACTGTGCCTGCAGCCAGTCGGATCACCGCTTCGCCGTGGCGGATTTCCGCCCTGGCGAAAATTTCGGCATCCCATGGCGGAGCGTCATCCTCTTGCAGCAAGCGCCTCCGTGTCGCTCAAAGTGCGGTGATGAGGCTGCCGCCGAGGTGGCTTACCCACCCGGCCAATAGTCCTCCACCGGCCACCCGCCGCCCAGCTCTCCCGTATGCTCAACCTCCGGCCCCAGCGGAATCCGCACACCGGCCGGCGCGAAAACAGCCATCTCGTCCAGCGCTAGCGTCAACCGATGCACTCGCCCGCCTTCAAACACCGCCCCGTCCGGGAACCGCCGCCAATCCCCGGCCGGCAGATACACCGTCACTCGCCCGTCGGGCCGATAACAGGGCGCAACCAAGAGCGAGGGGCCAAACATGAACTGGTCTTCGAACGCCCAGGCGGCGCGATCCCCTGGGAAGGCCAGCACCATGGCGCGCTGTACCGGCAGGCCGGTCTCAGCCGCTTCCTGCATCACCCCGTGCAGGTATGGCATGAGGCGGTAGCGCAGCTTTAGCGCCGCGGTGGCCGCGGCCTCCGCGGTTGCGCCATAGGACCAGGGCTCGCGGGGGCCGATGCCGTGCAGGCGGATGTGGGCGGAGAAGACGGCGGCCTGGCACCAGCGGACGAACAGCACGTCGTCGCGGCGGTCCTTGTAGAAGCCGCCGATGTCGGTGGCGTAGTAGGGCGCCCCGGTGAGGCCCCAGGACAGGCCGCCGCGGATATTGCCGATCATGCCCTCCCAGTCCGCCTGGGGGTCCCCGCCCCATTGGGACGGATAGCGTTGGGAGCCGATCCAGCCGTCGCGGCTGAACAGAAAGCCGCCATCTTGGCTGTAGAGCGAAGCGCCTTCGTAGACGCAGCGGTTGTAGAGCAGCGCATAGACATTGTGCAGGGCGTGGCCCGTCTCGCCGTTGGAGGCGATCATGTCCGGTTCGACCTGTTCGCCGAAGTCGGCCTTGATCATGTCGACGCCCAGATCGAACAGCGCCTTATGCTGGTCGCGCCAGAAGGCGTAGGCGTCCACGTGGGTGAAGTCGACCAGGCCTGAGCGGGGCAGGGGCGTCAGCACCGGGCCAAACCCGTCCTGGGCCCAATCGTATTCGTACGCTTGTCCCGTGCGCCGATCCTTGAGCAGCCAACCCTTGGCGGCCATCTCGTGGAACAGCGGATTTTTGACCGACACAAGCGGGTATTCCCAGACGCAGATGCGGAAGTTCAGCGCCTTCAGCTCGGCGATCACAGGGGCTGGATCGGGATAG
>Ga0209611_10013447_pt1 | contig 11235 bp, 4 predicted proteins | sample S1TSphgellanicum_3_FD_187693 | JGI IMG/M metagenome (GOLD analysis project Ga0209611, IMG submission 187693) | Host-associated microbial communities from peat moss isolated from Minnesota, USA - S1T2_Fc - Sphagnum magellanicum MG (SPAdes) (version 2) | ecosystem: Host-associated > Plants > Peat...
TCAAGTCCTCAAGAATCATTGGTTCTAATTATTTGGAAAAAAATGAATCATAACCATTGGTTTTAATTATTTCAAAAACCTCAAAGAACCACCAGGTTTTATGAAAAGAATTGGCACAGAACTGGCAATTTTCTAGGTGATTATTTGTTTTCTAGTTTTTTGAGAAGCATGGTTATATGTTAGATCCAGAAAGAACTGTGATTATGACCCCAAAAACCACCCCACCCCCATACCTGACAAAGGTTTGGTGCAGTTTCTAATATCCATCACGGTCCTAAGTCACCCACTAGTGCACGAGTTGCTAAAAACCTATTTTTGAGCTTGATGCGATGAAACCCAAGTCATCCCCACTCTGGGTGTGGGTTTATTTAGGTATCATTTTAATAAAGAATCACTGACCTACCCAGTTAAAAGAAAAAATCTGACTCTCCTACCTACCCCTCCTACATACCTACCCTTTTGTTTAAATTTTGTTTTTTGGGGGTGTTTGTGAGAAGAAGAGGGAGAAGTAGATGCCATCACCATTGAACAAGAAGGAAAAAAAAATGGGACCCTTCTTTCCTTTTTCTTTTTTTTTGGGGTTTTTGTGAGAAAAAGAGGAAGTAGAGAAACGAAGGAGGAAAAGAAGAGAAGTTTTGTTTATTTTATCATTGACATGAATTGCAAGATGACAAGCTCCAGGTTTTGCTTCACCTCTAAATTTAACATAGTGCCTTCACCTTTTGCACCTTTCATAACCCTCCTTTTTTTTACAATGTTACAAATATTTTCAAAATGGTAGAACATGTCTTCAACTTAGGATCTAAGCCACAATTAAGTAGGTTTTTTATAGTGGATGTAGTGCAACTTGTTTTTGGCAAATAATCAATTGTTCACACACCACCATGTTAATTAAGAGGGCACATGATAATGCAACATGTTATCAAAACACCAATGGCATGTCATGGGGTTCTTCTAAGGAAAGTGACAACACATAGATCCTTAGCTTTCGCATGACACATAAGGTTCATATTTCAACTCTTTTACCTCTTGTATTGTGATGATTACCAACATCCATGTACTTTTCATGGATCTTTTTTTTTTTGTTTAGTGATGGTTTATGTTATTGTGAATACATTATGTACATATCATAAAAGTTTGAAATCAATCTAATGAGTGAAAAATATGTATAAAGATTTTTAAAACTTTTAAACCATTGCTTAAAAGTTGCTTAAAAATAGTTTTAACATTAAAAGTACAATTTGAAAATATTTGTTATGACATATTTTGGGATTTTTAAAATATACCCCTTAACATAATAGTATTAAGATTTTTAATAAAAAATTGATTTAAAGAAAGACATATTAAAAAGATTTAAAATTTTAAAATTAAAAAACATAGGTTTAAGGGGGCATGTGTGGCTTTTAGTAGTGTGGTTCGACCCTTGGATCAAGTGATTCAATTAGAATTCATAAGCATGCCTTTTAGATAATTTTTAAAAAAAACTTGATGCTTTTATGTTCATGATAAAATGTACATTTTGAGTTTTACCAATATAAGTAAAAGCCACTAATAATACTATCTACACTACAATTTTGGACACTTAAGGAAAAATAACCAAAACAAGGTTTTAGACTTAAGAACGTGAACGATGTTAGAGGTGTAAATTATGCACCAAAGCTCAAAATTTTTGTTGTGGTTCATGTTCAATTTTTCCAACATTTGATAAGATTTAAATCCTAAAACCAAAGATTAAAGGAAAGTTATGATAATGAAGATCATTCATACAAAAATTTTGTGTCCATGTTTAACAAATAAAAAACATGTTGAAAATGTAATTATGTAATTTTGTATTTTGTTGTTCACAATCCAAAAATTGGAAGATGTATCTTCCAAACTTTAGGTGAATTTTTAAAAAAGGGGTCTTATACACACAACCAACAACTTGAGGCTCAAACCCGAGAAAGAAATCAAAGCCAAAAACATAATATCAAAAAGTAATGGTAGAAGCAAAAAAAAAGATGAAAAAGTTATAGTTGACAAGGAAACAAGGCCTTGTGAAAAGGAAAGAGGCAATAGAAAAATAAAGTTTCTACCTTAAACCACTATTCTTTGTAAGGCCTAAACTACCCTTATCTAAATTCTTTCTAATAAAATTTAAAAAATTGTTTAATTGCAACATTTTCATATCTTTTCTTGCTTATGCTTAAACTCAATTAACCTTGTTTGAACTCTTTCTAATAGAATAGGAAAGAAAATGAAGAACCAAAAAACTTAAATTCAAAACTAAAAAACCCTTAATGGGAAAGGAAAGAAAGTGAACTTTACACTCACCTTTTTTTTTAAACACACCAAAACTTGAAGACAATGCAATTCCAAACTTTACATATGTCCTCTTGAATTGGTAGGGATGTTGAGGTCGAAGAGCTTGAAAAGCTTGCAAAAGGATAGGACCTTGAATAATATAGTTAAAAAGCATGGGCTAAAGGCTTTGGTCATTGCTCCACATACTAATTCATGGCAAGGTACACTGAATTGTTTTTTAATATAATGGTCATGTGTTCAAATTTAAAACACATCCAATGATTCTAAGATGGTAGAATTACTTTGGAACCTATTTTCTTACTTATATTTATTTTTTTACTTTCTTCTACTTTGCCTTCCCCTATAGCCTAAGCACATCAATATACAACATTTCAAAAATCTATAATAACCACCCATAGCCTTCCTAACATTCATTAATCATCATTTGCAAAAATAAAAATAAAAATATAATTATGTTAATCCTTTCAAAAGTAGTTTTACATAACATGTGGTTATAAGCGTTAGAAAAATATTTCTTTGTATGCTCCCAAACTATATTTCACTATTGTAATATGTTTAAACATGGGTTTAATATTATAAAAATAAGCCATGTTGTCAAATTTATGAAATGATATTTAATAAATGTAAATGTAGGTTATTTTGTACAATTTTTAGATAGCAACAACAATTATGGAAAGCGTAATGATATTAGGTTGAAATAAAAGAAAACACAATATTTTAAACTTTAAAAAATAAATTCAATTCACAATACATACATTCATCTCATTTCAAATTTCAATTTCAAAAATTGTCACATATTTTAAAACCCTCAAAGTTGAGATTTATGTGTTTTTACATTCTCAAGATACTTTTTTGGCCTACTTTTGTGTGCTTGGCTGCAGGTACCTGAAACTACAAATTTGACTAGATATACGACAATGCAAACTGTATCTTAGTCCACAATTAATGATACAAGTATTATAGTGAAGAACACATTTCAAAAGAAGGAGATAATGGTCATACATAAACCATCCAAGATGTACAACAAGAATTATATCAATAGATTTCCCATATTCAACTTTAGAATGAAGGGTTATCTGTAGGAGAGGCAAAGCCATCCTTAGTTTAAAATTTGAGTAATGTGGGACAAAAGGCTACATGCATACCTCATGAGCAACACATAGTTCATTTATAATAATTAAAATGATTTTGTAGTTGTTATTGGATAGTGTAGATTTGTATTTTATAGTTCACATGATTTTGATGATGGAATCCAGAATATAGGGGGGTTAATTGTTAAAGGCAAAATTGTACTATCATTATTGCACAAAATGGACAGAAGGAAGTGTCACTCTAAGACAAAGTAGGCAACATGAGGTTAAATTCATTAAGGATAGATAGAAAATAATTTGAATTGATGTTCATGGTGGGAAATTAGGAAGGAATATTGAAAGAATTTTGAGTTTGGAGATCATAAGGAAATGAGTAATTTTTGACGATGAAGAAAAGCTCATGAAAGAAGCTAAAGGCAGATTTTGATGGAGAAGAACATTAATGATGTTATCATAGGTGTTTTTTTTTTTCTCTTTTCAATTCCATATGGTTTGATTTCTATTTTCATATTATTGCAGATGTAATATTAACATATATATGGATTATGGATTTTTTTTATTCTTTAATTTTTCTAATTTGTTATTATTAGACTTTGAGTGTTTGGGAATAATATGTGAAAGTACATAATTAAAAAATAAAACAATGTTAGAATATTAACACTTACCACATTCAATAACAAACTTATAAGTGGGTACAAAAGCTTATTATGAGAGGCTACTATAAGAAATCATTGTTTTCCAAAAGGTTCAACTTGATTAAAATGTCTACATTAACCAAAAGGATATTTACTTTGACTAAAGGCATAGGCCATGAAAGACACATGATTTTTTGTGATTGGTTTTTTTCATTAAAATGACCATTTTAACCAAAGGTTAAATCATACATTTAATCAAAATGGACAAATTTCAAAAATGATCCATCAAAATGCTCATAATTTAATCAAATTAGCCATACTAAATGGTTATGTTCAGTTAAATTAGCCACATTAATTTGGTTATCTAGCCTACTTGTTATGTCTACTAAGCTAGGACCTACCTAGCATATATCCACTTATATCTTACCTACCTATTTATTTAAATATGTCCTACTTACCTACCTACCTACCTAATATCTACTTATTTACCTACCTAATTACCTTATTATATACACTAAAAAAGAACATGGTTTTTTTAATTGGAAGAATTGACCAAAAAGTACCCCAAATGTCATCATATTCAACTTGACTAAAGTGCCATTTTGGACAAATTGATTTAGATTCAGTCATTTTCACCGAATTATTTTTATTGGATTTTTTTTTTACTAGTCAACAATATTTTGATAGCAACTATATATGGTTCAATTTCTAAATAATAATTATATTATATATTAATGATAATATTTATTTATTTAATAAATTTATTGATTAATAAATTTAACTACATACATTAACTAATAATTAATGTACAAAATAAAATAATTTACCTACATACCTTATTTAACCTAGGCCCCTTAAGCTAGGTGGCCAACCCTAGACCTACTTGCTTAAGTGGCTTAAGTTAGTTATTTAAGCCACGTAAAACTAAGGTAGCCAAAGTAACCAATGTTGTATGTGTGAGGACTTAAATTCCTCACCTCCACTTTGAGGGATCAAGTATTCACCATTGGATTACCACTTCAAAAGGTGAAAACTTTTTTCATCCTATTGTAATTAACTTGATTGGAGTTTTTGTTTTGATGTGCATATTGTAACATTCATCAATGAACTTTTATATTTTTGTATTATATAAATAGGAGGTTATAACATGTACCAACTATCTACCTAAATAACATGTACGTACATATGCCTAATAGGCTACTACATGCTATTAACTCAATTAAAAATAATGAATAAAAGTAATTAATAATGATTGATTAATTATTCAATTAAAATAAATAAATAATAAGAATCATTAATAATTGATTATCCTATGAATTACTAGATTTTAAATATTTATTAATGATTATTTATTAATAATTGATAATTATTCAATATAAATGGTTGATTATTGAATATTTCCTATGAAATATTAAATAATATTATATATTATATATTACTGGTTTTTAAATTTTAAATTATTTTCATTGATTAATATATAACAATTTATTATTAACTAACAAATTAGTTTAAAATAATCACTTATCAATCATCATTAACATTTATTCGATGATTAGTAATTATATAAAATATTAATCATAAATTATTAATATGAATTATGAATTATTAAGTATTAACTAGTTAATGTATTAAGTTTAAGTACCTACATGTGCCTAAAGGTAACATGTAAATAGACTATTAAACTTTATAAATACATATTAGGTGTAATATGTCTAACTTAGGGCCTACTAACTATGAATTTAGGTTTATGTACCCTAGGCAAAATAAATTTATAGGTTAAGTAACCAAATTAATATGGTTAATTTGACTAAGTGTCAAATTAAAAATGGCCAATTTGACTAATTGTAAATCACAATGGCCATTGAGTATGGTTAATTTGATTAAGCCTTAGTCATTTTGATGGACCTTTCGCTTTTTGACCAGATGTTTAGTTTGTCACATGGTAAAAAAGGTCACTTTAATCAAATCTTTCACTAAAAAATAATTCAAATTTTTTTGTCATAGGCCTTCAATCAAAATGATCATCCCCCTTGGTCATTGTGAACATATTAATCAAATTGGACATTCTGAAAGTCACATTTTCTTGTAATTATCTAATTACCTCCTTACTAATTACCTACCTATTTGTTTATTTACCTATAATTGATTGACATATTTACTTACCTACCTACCTACCTACTTATTTATCTACCTATTGATCAATCTATTTATTTACCTACCTAAATATCTACATGTAAAATTATTATTTTAATTCAATAAAAATTTAATTGAATTTGAAATTTGATATTTTAATCTGAAAATTGTTTTTTCAATTTTTTAAAGCATTAGTTGAATTTCAAATTTTGTATTTGAATATGAAATATTCTATTTAAATTCAAAAAGCTTATTTGACCTAAAAATTTGATACTTGAATTTAAATTATTATTTTCGAATCCAAGCATTAGTATTTCAACTTAGAAAATTATTAATTGGTTGTAAAAATGGACATTTCAATTTCGAATATTTTTATTTGAATATGAAAAAATGTATTTTACCTTTGAAAATGATTCATTTAAATTTTCAATAATCATTTGATTTGAACCTTGAAATTTGAATTTCGAATTATTATTTTTGATTCTCAAAATTAATATTTCAAGTCTGAAAGTTGTTAATTGAGTTTAAAATGGACATTTCAATTTTCAATATTGATATTTTACTCTGAAAATTGACATTTCAATTCTGAAACTCGTTATTTAAATTCCAAAAACATATTTGACCTAAAAATTGATATTTTAATTTTAAATTATTATTTTCAAATCTAAAAATTAGTCAAAAAATTATAATTGAATCTGACAATCGACATTTTGATTTAGAATATTTTTATTTGAATATGAAAATTGATATTTCAATTCTAAATTTTTAGATTTAAATTAAAAACATTTTTTGACTTGCAAGTTGAAATTTGAATTCCAAATTATTATTTTGGATTCTAAAAATTAATATTTCAATTCAGAAAATATTAATTGAGTCTGAAAATGGACCTTTCAATTTTGAAGATTGATATTTGAATCTGATAATTCACATTTCGATTCTGAATTTTTTATTTAAATTGAAAAAAAAAATTTGATGAATTCTTAATTACTATTTTGGAATTATAGATTCATATCTTAATTCAGAAAATTATTGATTGAGTTTAAGGGTTTTTTCCACTAGTGTTATCAATAATAATTCATTTTTATAAATAATTATTTTTATTAATTATAAGTTGCTCTAAATAATTATTGTTAGAACATTGATTTTTATATTATATAATTTATAGTGTTACAGTAAAAAAAGTTAATTACTGTAATTAATGTTACATTACTTTCAAATCATTGTAATTACTTCAAATAAGAATTGATTAATAGGTGCATAAATATTTTCTAATTGAACATAATTATTCACAATTTGTCAGTTATAACTTTAAATCTGAATTTAAATTTTGGAAAAATTATAATGTAATTAAAATAATTAGTTTGATTATTTTAATTTCAGGAATTATTATATTTATTTATTTATTTAAAAATTCTATAAGTAATAATCGATGATAAATATTTTATAGTAATTTTATAGTATTATAAAAATTAATGTGATGTTTAACAAATTATTGTATTTATAGTTAATAATTACCAATAGAAAAAAAATTATTTGAAATTAGTTTTACATTAGTTATATTATCTATAATTTGATCATATATATATAATTATTTACTTATATATGAATGATGTATTGATAACTTGTGAGTAACTAAATACCTAGTTTGTTAAATATAATAAGTTATTAGTTATTTAAGTAATTGATAATGAATACTTAATATTTCTAGTGTATAGTTTAAATATATGTAAATTTAATCATTGTTAATTAAATGATTATTTAATTATGTAGTGAAGCATGTACATGAATTGTTTATAAATCTAAAAATTAAGAAAAAAAGGTATGAAGAAAGTTTTGGAATTACAACTTAGTTTGTGATCCCAATTGACTTGCATATAGTCATTCTATCGAGCACATTGGGCTTGACCAATATAAGGTGTTATTGGTGTACATACTACATATAGTGAGAGCACATTTGTTTTCCTATCAATGAAAGATGGGGTTGAGCTCCAAATCACAATGCCTCATGGGTACTACAAAATAGTTTCAAGGGAGTCCATTTAGACCTATATTTTTTAAAGGAAGGAAAAAATTATGTTAACTTGTTAAATCTTCTGTTCATAAAACCTTCACATAAGAAGCTCCTCGGCTATAGTCAAAGGCCTTGGTAAAGATCCTTGTCCTACTCCAAGGAACCACAAGGTTGTTTTAAAATTGCATTCATATGAGCAAAAAAAGCTTATAGCTAGCAAATGCAAACTATTAAAAGAAAATTGAACATGATTTGCAAGTATACAACTTTGCAACTATGAAAAGCAATTGGAGAAAAATCAATAGGGTTTCCTTGCATACTTCGTTGTTCCCATCCTGAATCACAATTAGACTATAACAACCCTCTTTACACTAATTGCCACATTGTTGTTTTTGTACAAAAAATGCCAATTTTCACATTCCCAAAAATAATATGCATTTTGTAAAATGAGTAATATCATGAACCCTTTACCAAGATTTTTGACTTGCTTCAAAAGCCGAGCTCCCCCTTTTGATCCATCAAATATCATTCCATAAGTTTTTTTCTAATTCAAGGACAAGCATTTGCAATCTTTTAAGCACACTTTACTAAACATAGCCTAACCCTAAACTATTTGAGCTTTTGCTCACCGTCATGCAACAAACTTTTGTGTCCTAAATGAGCCTTCATGTTGTGTTCCTTTTCCACTACTCCTATATCAATGATCTTCTTCAACTAGTGTTATGGCCAAGCTTTTTGCTTTGCTTGTTAGACAATGAGACCATTGTAAGCTAGAGAAATGTTGGAAATATGGCAAATTAATAAATAAAATGCCATGTCAAAAAATCAAGAAGTTGTATTGTACTTGTAAATTAATTACAAGATATATATTTATATAATACAATGTATGCATTATATATACGGTTGTAGTCAACCATGTTTGACTTTGTTGACAAGTTCCATTTTAGTTGCATGTAACAACTACATCACAATTAGATTAAATTTAATTATTAATCAACGATTATTTTGCAACAAATTTATAGCTTTGAATAACACATATGATCATGCCACGTGTATACATTTCCACTGCCCAATATATATGAGATTTGAACTTGTTTCCAATTAATATACTATTGTATTTCAACTTAAAATTTGAAATTTAAAGATTTGAAATTTGGGTAGGAAACCCTTAAGCAAGTTACACATGGCAATATATCAACAGATCTGCCTGAGTGCATCAATGACCTTCATGCGCTTATGCTTATTGTCAAGAAATTCAAAATGGAACTTTAAAAAAAAAAAATTTATATTTAAACATTTTGTGTATTTCTTAGTCTTTTGGTGATGCAATTTTCATATCATTTGTTTAACTAAAATTATTTTTGTTTGTTTAGTTTAGAACTAAAACCAAAAGGTTGTTTTAATTTTTATTATCTATTAAAATAACTTGAAAATTGAAGGCTTTTGTTTTTTATTTTGCAAGTTGAAGGTTCATGTTCTTGTTTTTTAAGAGGTTGAAGACTTTTTTGTTTCTCTTGGAGGTTAAAGGTTTTTGTTCTACTTTTAGAGAGGTTGAAGGCTTTTGTTTTTGCTTTTGGAGGTTGAAGGTTCTTGTTTTTTTTCTTAAAAAGGTTGAAGGTTTTTGTTTTTGCTCTTGGAGGTTGAAGGTTCTTGTTCCTATTCTTAAAGTGGTTGAAGGCTTTTGTTTTTGCTCTTGGAGGTTGAAGGTTCTTATTTTTGCTTTTAAAGAGGTTGAAAGCTTTTATTTTTGTTCTTGAAGGTTCTTATTTTTGCTCTTAGAGAGGTTGAAGGTTTTTGTTTTTGCTTTTGAATGTTGAAGGTCTTTGTTGTTTATTTTGGATGTTGAAGGTTTTTGTTCATACAAAAAGATGTCCTCATGACATTTATGTGATCTCAAAAAATTGTCAATTGTATTTAAAAACCTTAGAAATTTCTTTACTTTATGGTTGCAATTTATAAGTCAAAAAACCATTTCATAGCTTAAAGGACTTGAATTAAAAATTAAAAATGTGTTGGGTTTGAAATTATGTACATCTATATGTGATCAACACTAAAATAATAGTTTATAATTAAAATTAAAAAGATATTAATTATGTGGTTCAGCAAAAAACTATTTAACATTGTATGGCATGTAAAACAATGACATGTATTTTGAATGGTTAGGAATTGCATTTTCTAACTTGTGATTTAAGTTTATAGTTTTTCCTCACTTGTGTGCCCTTAGAATTTTACCATCTTAGATCTAAATACATGGCCATTCTACCCTTGGCATTCAATCACCTAGTGATTGATGGAAACCTTTCCAACTTTCCTCATTTCACCCCCTCTAGTTTAAAAATAATAATTCAGCATGTTGATAAGTGATTGACAGAAGCCTTTAACCCACCCCACTTGGCTTCACCCTTTCAACTTGAAGGACAAAAGAAAAGGTGGGTAGGTGATTAATAAAAGCCCTCCCACATGGCAAACTCTTACCTTTTCAAACTTTTGTATTTTCAAAAACCATCAAAGCTTTCATTGAAAAAAAAAAGAAGTTTTGAAATGGACTTAATCAAAGGTTAAAATAAACGTTTCTCTCCAAGCTTGCATGTACTTGTTCACTATTATTCATTCAATGCCTCTTACAAAGCCAAGAAAAGGAAAGAAGAAAAGAAGAAAATACATTAACACAAATTGAGAAAAATAGGAAAAACAAGATAAATGATAGAAAGAAGAAACAAAAAAAAACACGTAAAATAAATTTAAAAAACAAAGAAAAGAAGAGGTAAAACTAAAAAATATGACAAGAAAAGAAAAGAAAAATATAAAAAAGAAAAAAAAGAAGAAAAGAAAATGAAGATTAGGGAAAAAGAGGGGAGGGTGGAAATAAGGGGGAAAAAATGCTTTACAAAAATGAAGAAAAAAAGGAAAGACAAAAAAACAAACAAGAAAAAAGGAAAAATTCAAAGTGGCGTAGCCTATGATCTCCTGACAACCAAAAGAAAACACCTTCCTTTGGAAGATTTACAAAACAAAACAAAAAAGATTTGCAAGTTAAAAGTTCCCCTTGAAAAAAAGAAAA
>Ga0209611_10013448_pt1 | contig 11234 bp, 9 predicted proteins | sample S1TSphgellanicum_3_FD_187693 | JGI IMG/M metagenome (GOLD analysis project Ga0209611, IMG submission 187693) | Host-associated microbial communities from peat moss isolated from Minnesota, USA - S1T2_Fc - Sphagnum magellanicum MG (SPAdes) (version 2) | ecosystem: Host-associated > Plants > Peat...
GGATAGGCAAATGGGCGGCCAGGGAAAAAAGAAGCAGGCAGTTCTTTGCAATAAGGACCAGCATTTGGTATTGCCTACAATAAGGACCCATTGCTGATTTAATGTCTCCACATTTAACCATGTGGTCGCGAGATATCATTATTAGTTTTTACAATGCATGAATTGTGTCCAAGAATAGAGCTTTGGTGCACCATCATCCTTTTTTTTAAGATCGTTGGTCAATAGAGATATCCATAAAGTGACCCCCATTTGGGCCCTTGTTGCATGCCCTAACTCGTCTTTCAACCTTCAAACCCTCTGATTTGCGAAGTAATGAAAATTTATTAGATATGGGTATAAAATGGTGGAACTTAGGATTAAATGCATGAGGTTAGAGAATATTTATAATTGCACTACACACAATAATAGCAATGATTGATTGAAGGCAATCGGGAAATAAAAAGAGAAAGTGAAACTCGGATTTGACAGTCCCTGTTGAAGCCCAGTGTACTGCTTTCATGATTTCTTTAGAAATTTCACCTCTTTATGACCAAACAAGGGAGTACTGGTGCTGTGTTTTCCTTACTTTTTGGATATCTCTAATAGAATGCAAATGATCAAGGTATACCAAGGTGGGAGGCCATAGTCCTTGCATTTTTCCTATACAATTTGTGAGAGAGAAATTCTTGATACCTTATCACATATTTGAAAAGATTTTGAAATATTCGAAACCCTTAACATTAAGCCACAAACTTTTTTCTTTTTAATATCATTTTACTAGAGCTCTAGATTTAAGTTGGAAAAGGAAATTGGGCCCTATTTTTGATTGCATAATTTTTTTTGCCTCATTTAATAAAGTGTGCTACTCCTGCATCTAATGACAGTTCCTTTCCACTCAAGTGATTGTAAACATAACATCCATGAAATTTAGTTTTTGGCTTGAGTCTTAATTTTTGACAAGAGGTGGCCAATTTTGTCATTCTAAAATTAAGAATACGAATATGTACTCTCAAATATTATTAATTACCATATAACACAATTTGACTCTAACTTCTTTAGGGTGTGGTGATCGCCAATGTATGTTAACCTAAGAGAAGGTAATCTGTGGATCTACTTCTAGACTTCAACGTGTCCCCTATATTCTGTTTGGGATTTAGCTGTAGCTCTAACATAGATCACCTACTGCAGGAGAGCAATTGTGTCTTGTAGGAAGCAACTTAACCTACAAGTTAAAATTGAACTTACAAGGCACAATTGTACAGTACATATATTAGAGCATCTCCACCCCAAAACTGTGAAACAACTCCTTTATTTTAAAATAGAATAGTGCTTAATGATCACTGTACCTACCCACAAACATAATAAAAGGCCCTTTAAATACTCAAAGACCATTTATGTCTTTACATCTGGCCGAGTAATAGTCACTGTCCAAATCCATAGTAGAAAAAAGATTTTAAAGGGGTTAAAATGACCGCTGCAAAATGGACATCAACACAGGAGCGCAGCAGGATTCACGCTATCATGTTGCAAGATTTAATGAAAAGGGTTGTTTGCAGGTGTGGGTTGGAGAAGCTCTTATACACTTGTAACTATGCATGACACAACAGTTACCAACGTTCCAAGGTTTCACCTTGGGAACCAACCCTTGTAGGTGTACGTGTGTCATAAATATCATTGGTAAGCAGGTAGAGAATACAGTTGATTACTAGTTATACATAGGTAGGTAAGTAGGAAATGCACTTGGTGACTACTAGGTAGATAGATAGATATATACATATGCATGGTTAGTACCAGTGTTGGCCAGTGATTGACTTTTTTTAGTATCAGGCGGGCCGGTTATCAGTAAACTTTAAATTTTGATTTTCAAACAGGGTATCAATTTTTTAAAAATCAGATTTCTGAGACCTGCATGGTATCAATATCAAGCAAGGGTCAGTCAATCAGGTTATCAATATTATTTGCTTTTCCAAAGTTAAGAACCGCCTGGTATGTATCAGGGTTGGTTGTTGCAATAACCTGTTCGAGAACCAGTCAATGCAATGTCTAGGTCGGTCATTAAGTTGAAACAATTATACATTTTATTAGTTTCATTTTATTTGCAAAGTGATATAGGATGCCTACATAAAAAGAGAAATGCCAAGTCTACTTCCAAATTGGCATATTGAATTAGAGCAACAAATAGCAAAACACCGTATTCATCTCCTTTACTGTTGCATGGTTCAAATGCCTTGCTCAAAACTTGAGCTCAAAACTCATAACTCAAACTTGAGCTCAAAACTCATAACTCAAACTTGAGCTCAAAATTCAAAACTCACAACTATTCCATAATTGCAACTATTCAATCTACCACCTGCTCCAAAAATTTAAATTGACAAGTTGGATCAAACTCTCATTGTTTACCCCAAACTCTGAGCTTAATTTTAGCTAGGATATCACCTTGAAAATTTGCTTAATATAAATTCCTCACCTTCAACTCAAGACTATGACAACATAGTTTTAGTTCCTCTCTCTAAAGATAACTCATTAATTAACTACAAATGCTCTCTATATCAAGTCAATTTTCTACTTTTCTCAACTCTCAACCCTAGAGTATTATGTATATCACCTTGTTATTTGCCATGTATAGATTGTTAAACTTCAACTCAAAATTACGTCAACATAGTTCTAATTCCTCTTTCTAAACATAACTCACTGTCTCTCTCTAAACATAAGTTTCAAAAATGCAAATTGCTACCTATAATAACATGCATTCCTACATTTTCTCTCAACCAGTTTCCATCTCACAAAAACTTTGATTAACTTTCATTCCATAGACCTCAAGACCTAACAACTCTTGAATCCTAATTCTATCATCTCTTCTTGTCAATTCACATTTGTTGGAACATCACAAATTACAACGTTGTACCTGTGTACTTATTCCTACTTAACACATCAATGAGCTGCTAAAGTCCTTGAGTCGATTGCTATCGCTAATAATAGCAACATAAATATGCGTTATAGTTGTAGCAATTGTTGTTGTTGTTGTTCCTTCAACACCTATTTGTAAAGCCCCACAACCTTTCACAATACTTGCAAATAGCTACAAATTTACATTGAGCACATGTTGTCTTTCACTTCCTACCAAAATCTTTGGCCCCTTACTATTTTGCCTTGCCCTACTATTGAAAAACAACAATTCAACATGTTAGCTATTTCTTTTAACAAATTGAAGAATAACCATCTTGGAAGGATTAGCAAAGAAATTCCCTACCTATGGTTTCATCATCCTCGACAAGGGGAGGTCCCTTCTTATAGGGTGTGAAACTATGAGGTGGTTGTGCTCCAAGTTTGAGACCTCTAGTCTTGGCAGTAAAACCTAAAAGTGTATAGTGCTCCTTCATAAGCACTCCAACTTGTTTTTGTGTTCCAACTTCAAAATCTCCAATCCTGGTAATAGATCCCAAAGGCATCTAGTGTTCCTTCATAGTAGCTCCACTTTGCTTTTGAGAGGCATTGCTGTTGCCATTTGAGATTTTTCTTGCTCTTTCTTTGAGTTCTTAAAGGATTTCGACTATTGTCTTTCCCTTGAAGGGCTTAGACAAAAGTTTGAACTTTTCTACCACACCCTACATGAGTCTTCTATAAGGGTGTTAGTGTGGAAACTTGTTACATGGACCAAAACTAATTACTTCTTCTTTAGATAATCAAAGGATCAATGAAAAATCCTCTTTCCTCCTTTTGGTGTTATTGTCAGAATTATAAGTCTAACAAACAAAGTGGCAAACAACATAACGCATGGTTTGAAGTAGTACAAGATTTGGTTTTCTGTCATCATTTTCCACAAAAAAATGCTAGGGGAAAGACAAATTGTGATGAGGGACCCATTTCTTTTTATTTAGGAAGAATTGAATCTTCAATACCTCTTATGTTATTTATGCTTTTACATATAAATTAGTTGGGGTTACTATGCTTTCAGAAGTGGACGGTCCATTTGGTGTTGAAATTGAACCAACCTATGGCCTTGAATCCTCAGGTAAGTTCCCAAACATTACCAAAATCAGAAGCATCATGCATACGGGTGCAAACAAGCTAATAAGAGCCACTAGTGCCCCCTAGATGATTGTTTTTTGGGGAATATTCCTGGAATATTCTCCAAAAAATCTTCAAAAAAATCTTTTAAAATATTATTTTTTGCTTATATACTATTTGGTTAAGGTTTGTGTTAATTTTTTAAAAAAATATGTCACTTTCAAAGTTTTCCAAATCCATTTTACAAGTCCTTTTATTGCTTAAAAACAATGGTTACAAGTCCTTTTACATCATTTTTTAAGGTTCAAATGTTAATGAAATAATTTCATATTTTGAACATTTATAGATAAGATATTAGATTTGATAATGTGTAAAAGTTTTAACTTATTTTCAAGTTAAAATTCTTTAAAAAACTTTTTGGTGTAAAAAACACATAATTAAGCTGTGGTTATGGTTGCTTTTGGCTCCTATTAGCATGACTACACCCTATATGTTCATTTAAATCGAATGTTTTAGTCTGATCTACCATTTCCACTTTGATTAACAATGTAAAGAATTTGGTTTTGAAATAAGACACTAAGGAATTTTGTAATTTGTCCTTTAATGAACTTCAAAACACAATGTAACCTTGAAACACTTCATGCACAAATTGTGACAGACATAACATGACATGTGATGAGCTTCCAAACTTCATGAAAATAAACTACACTTAACAAATAGAACATGAACTTTGGAAGAACTTTAAAACTTAAAACCCTAACATACTTATGCACAAACTTTAACAAGTAGAAAAATGTGACTTTTGATGAGTTTAAGAACTCAAAAACCTTCCAAAATTCTTGCAAACAGATTATGGCATACAAAAGAGGAGCTTTGAGGAGCTTGAAAACTCAAAACCTTAAAATAATTATGCACAAACTGTGGCAGACATAACCATGTGACCTATTATGAGCTAAAGAACTCAAAAACCTTCCAAAATTCATGCATATTATAGCATATAAAAGATGAGCTTTGAGGAGCTTTAGAACGTAGATACTTAAAATACTTATGCACAATTTGTGGTAGACAATACAATGTGACCTGTGATGAACTTAAGAACTTAGAAACCTTCCAAATTTCATGCAAGGGTACAATCATGGTTGGGGTACCACAACATGAACCATGAAGTACACAATACTGTCTTGTGTCTTGAGTCCTAAGTCTTAAGGCCAAATCATGTTTTGAGATATGAAACAATGAAAGGATGCCATGTATGTTTAGTCATTTCAACCAAAAAGTGCAACAAATTTTGAAAACAATTAATTAAACAAATTTTGGATGTCCTTTTGAAGCATAAACCGTAAAGGAATGTAAGACTCCAAGACATTTTCAGAATGACACTCTTTTATTTGGAGTGCCAAAGTCTGAGTAAAAACATTAAAATGTCATTTTTTAAAAATCCACATCTCCTATACTTCCCCCTAAACCTTTGGAATAAAATATTTATTAATATAATTAATACAATTGTCCTTATTAATATAGCCCTTTTGATGAAAAAAATTCAAGATTCTAATATTAATTCCAAAAAATCTAGTTTTTGATATTACCAAAATTTTGTGCCATCATGTAGAACATACTTTATTTTATTTGTGGTTAAAATATGAATCAATTTGAACAAATATTGTTATTCCTATTGATTCTTTTTCAATAAAATTGCGTAGTGGGACAACATTTTTGAAACATGTTCCAAGACATTTTAGGACATGTTTAAATCATCCAAATCACAAATAATCACAACCATTTTAATCACAAAGAATGTGAGTATTAAATGAAAAAATGAATTCACCAAAATAAATGAATCAATAAACATAGTGGTCATTCAAAGTAGTGTCATGTGAGTGATTTTGAGGTGAGACATTCCTTTTGTGTTCCCCAACTATGATTGTGCCCACAAACAAATTGTGGCACATAGAAGATGAGCTTTGAGGAACTTGAAAATTCATAACCTTTCATACATTTTTGCAAATATTATATGGTAGAGTAAACCATGCTTGTGATTAATTTCAAAATTCATAAAATGTCCAAAATTCATGTAAATAGACAATGGTAGACATAAGCTTTGAGACATACATTAGTAAACAAGAACTTTGATGTAGACAAAAGTAGATAGGAGTTTTGAGACACACAATTGGTAGACAAGAACTTTGATGTAGACAAAAGTAGATAAGAACTTTGAGACACACAATTGGTAGACAAGAGCTTTGAGACATACACATGGAGAAAGGAATTTTGAAACACACTCGTAGACAAGAACTTTGAAACAAACACAAGTAAACAAAAGCTTTGAGACACATTAGTAGATAGGACTTTGAGACAAACACAAGTAGACATGAGCTTTGGGATAGACACTAGCAAACATGAGCTTTGAAACACACTTGTAGACAGGAACTTTGAGATAGACACTAGCAGACAAGAGCTTTGAGGAGTTTCAAAATGATTCAACAGACAAAAACTATGGTAGATAAAACAATGTGACCTATGATGAATTTCGTAACTTAAAAACCTTCCCAAATTCTTGCAAAGAGATTGTGCTAGATAGAAGATGAAATTTGAGGAACTTCAAAACTCAAAACCTTGAAAAACTTCATGCAAATAGACTTTGGCACAAAAAAAGTATGGCTTTTAAAGAAGTCCAAATGTAGTCTAGATCCAAGACATAAAAAATATAAAGAGTATCAACATGTTGATGATGCATACATCACTGAAATGCACCTAGAGAATTTACAGAAACAACGGTTACTTTGGAAGCTTCACAATTAGGCAAAGACTAAAACAACTATCAATTCTAATAGTAGTTACCACAAATGTCGAAAACCTTTTGCAAATTCGAACAAAGAAACGTCATAATCAAACAAAGACTAAACTAGTTACTTCTAGCAACAGTTAGCACAAATGTTGAAAATTTCTTGCAACTTGGAACAAAGAAGCTTTGTAGTTAAGAAAAGAACAAACAAGCTACTAGTTCTAGCAACAATCACCACATATGTTGAAAACCTCTTACAATTTGGAACAAAAAAACTTTGTAATCAAGAAAAGATTAAACAAGCTATTAATTTTAGTAACAATCACCACATATGCCAAAAACCTCTTACAACTTGGAACAAAAAAGTTTCACAATCGAGCAAAAACTAAACAAGCTACTAGAAGTTCCAGTAACAATCACCACAAATGCTAAAAACCTTCATCTTGCCCCACCTTGGAAACAAAACACAAGTGGGTACAACGTGATTAACAGTACACAATAATCGCATATGCTGAAATTTTTTGTCGTCCCCCACCTTGGAAACAAAATGCAAGCGGATACAAAGTGATTGATGCATAAGAACAAGAGTTGGTTGATCTTTCACAATTCCTTCCAATGTTGATAACTAGTGTGCATTTTCACATTCTCACCCAAAATGCAAACAAAAAGAAGATTGTCAAAGGAAGAAGTTCCAAAACCACCTACCATATTGGAATTCTTCATTTGGATCTGGATTCACCATGCTCCCTTGACAAGAAATGATTCCTTTGAAAGATCCACTAGCTGGTAGGGGGCATTCATAACTTTGATGTTTTGTTGATGCTTTGATAGAAATGAAAGTTGTAAAAACAAAAAAAAGGATGCGAAAAGTGAAGGAGATAGAGAAAAGAGACATGTAAACAAAAAACAAAAAACCCTAAGCACAAAATATAAATTCCAAAACCCTAACCCTGAAATAGGTTATAAATTAGGTATCAAAAAGATATATTCCTAAATTTTGTGAAATACCCTTTTGCATATATATTCCCTTTAGGTCAGGTTTGGTTGCATATATATATATATATATCATGTTTGATACTCAACAAATACCCGGTGGTAAGTTAAATACCTACCCAATGTTAGTATTAACCAATGTTGGTTGGCTATTAAAAATTGACTCGATTATCAATCAGGGTTTAGGTTCGGATATTGAATACACTACCTGCCGTATCTATTTATAAATAATACTCGAACTAAAACCTACCCAGCTTGGTATTAAAATTTTCATACCTTGTCATAATACCTTGTTGGTAGGGTATCGATATTAAAAAATCAATACCCTATTGATCATACATACATAGGTTAGTTATTAAGTTTCATCCAAATCTTTTCATCCTTTATATTTTTTCATCCAACCACATTCATCCATTTAGGGTTTCATTTTTCACGTTTGCCCTAACCCTAAAATCCTAAAACCCTAAACCAAAAATTTGCCTCCCATCTATTGTTTCATTTTCGTCACCTCAGTTTTGCTTTCCTACTTTCTATTAGGACTTAGGACAAATTTTTGTGTTTATGTTTAACTTGGTTAACCACCTATAAGTGTTAGTTTTGTTTTCCCTTTAATGTTTTTGTGATTATTGGTTCAATTTTTCAAAGGACAGATATCAAAACACAGGTTGGATCATGATGGAGGTGTTTCTTTTCAACTTGTGACAATCAAATTCCTTTATGCACTTTTTGAAATGATTGACACATGTGGCATAACTATGGTTCCTAAGTTATAGGAGTTGTTGGACATGTTTATTCTTACCAAAAAAATAATTGCCTACATAAAAAATGAAGGCTCTAACTTACATACTTGTGCAAATGCTTTGAATTTTGTTGTATCTTGTAGTAACTTAGGGCTGTTGGAGCCATTTGATGACTCTTGTTTTTGCCATGCACTCTCAAAGGTGTGCCAATATATTATTACATATGACAAGGTGTGTACTTTTTAAACTATGCATCTATAAAAGCTGCTCAAAGTGCCATTCAAAAATGTATTACATGGCCCAAAAAATCAAGCAAGGGCAAGTAAACATGGGATAAGGCTTGCATTGATTTTGGATTAACGGCCAAAAATCTAAAAACACCTATAAATACACCATAAGGGTTTATTTGTATTTGTTGTTTTGTTTTTTATTTTGGTTCATAGAAATGTTTTTTGTGTGGTTGAAAAGTAGTTTGATTTTATTTGTTGTTCATTGCAAGTTTGCAAGCCTTGTATTGATATTTCAAGATGCTTTGACTTTTTGGAGTGCAATTGCATTATGTTATAGCAACCAATTAGTGGTATTGCAAAATCATGTCCCTTCTCAAAAGACATGGGTTGTTTGTGAGGCAGTTGTGAAAGTTCTATTCCCTATTGTTTCTACTTGTGTTTTGAACTAGAATCATGAACATTTCTTGTTTGTGAAAGCCTTGGAATTTATCATATCCACTTGTCGAAACATCCATGAAAAGCTAGCCTTTCAAACTGTTCTTGACAACCATATTGAAAAGGATGTGTTTGATTATGAGTTGAAGGAACTCATGATTCGAATGAAATGCCAAATTCTTTGAGGTTCTTTTGCCTTTTATTTCTTTTTTACATTCTTGGTATGTTGGTTTTAATGATTGGTTTGAGGTTCAAAAACATTTACATGGAAAATATACATTTTAAATTGAGGTTCAAAAACATTCAAAATGCATATTTTCCATTGTTGGAATTTTGACAACACTTTGAAAATGTCATTTACAAATAGAAAAATTGGATAAGTTAATTTTTATCAACAAAAATTGGCCATCCAACTTGCGGATTAGTTGTGTGAAACCCATTGACCTTGCATCTACTTGTGAATTGGAATTATATTTGACAACATAGTTGGAAGCTAAATTCCATGCTAATGCAATTGATCACAATGATTTCTTAGATTTAAATGAATTTTAAAAAAAAAAATTCTCCTTTGTGTAGGTGGTTGGTGACTAATGGGCCTACACATGCTTTATTGATAGTTGGTTGAAAATGATGAATTGAACCATGTATTTGGGATTTAGGATTTTAAGGAAATGCATCCATGATTTTGCAATATGAACGGGCTAATAATTTCTTTGTGACTTGTAATTATGTCCATTGTCCAATTTTGTGTCTATTTGTGTCCATGTCTAATACTTATGTTTGATTCTTATGTGTTTATGTTTGATGCTTCAATATCAATCTTAGATCTTTATTTTGTGTTAGCGTCTATGTCTAATGTTTATTTCATATATATGTCAAATGCTTCAATGTTAGTGTTAGTGTCAAATGCTTATTCAACATATGTGCCTATGTCTAATGCTTATTCTATGTATCTATCTAATGTTTATTCGATATTCGTGTCTGTGTATATGCCTAATGTTGATTCAATGTTTATGACCATGTCTATGTCTAATATATTTAGTGTCTACTTTTGGAATGTATGTGTTTATTGTTTGCTACTTCTATATCTCTTGAGAGTCTTTTGTTTGCGTCTTTTTTTTTATGTCTAATGAATTTGATGTGTAATTCATTTGTCTTGTGTCTTACATATTCTTTGTCCTTTGCTACTATGTGTTTTGTAAGTCAAAGTGTCAAGTCTGATGGTAATTTTTAGTTTTCAATGATGTGACATGTGACTTGAGGGCTAGGCTAAATTGAAGTTGGTATAAAGGAGGAATTTCTTAAGATCCTAAACCTGTTATATATGGCAGAAAATTTTCATTCTGATTCACCATTAGTGACATCTCTAGGAGAGTTTAATGTTTAGTTGTAGGTAATATTCATTGTAGAACTTCCAAAACACATCACAACCCTTTGAAGGTTGTTTGTTATTTTTGACAAATGTATTCTTTGAATAAAAATGCAAATACCTGAGTTCTCTATTTGTCAAAAGACACTTGAATGAAATGCAAATACTCAGCTAGTCTATATGTCAAAGACCTTTGAATAAAAATGCAAATACCTGGGTTCTCTATTTGTCAAAGACCTGGGCTTATAACCTGAGTATACCCATCTGAGTTTTTGCCAAAGAACCATGTCATATACCCGGGCAAATCAGATTTTCAAACCTGTGCCCCTCATCATATCGGCCATCACAATGTTTTGGAACCACAACTCGGCTGATTCTTTAAAAGGTAAAAATGCAAATACCCACATCCAGGCGGTCCTTTCAAAAAGAAAATCCCCTAACGCCTGGACCCCGTTGATACATGAAAATCAAATACCCACCCACCCAACATTGGTTGGAACATAGTAAGTAGAACCAACCACCTGTGGGCTACCTATGGGAGAGGAATACAATGAAATGACCACTCATGACGATCCTTCCTGCATGGTGCAAAGGTTGGTGCTGGTTCAGTCTGGCCCCATAACCCAGTGAACCTGTTGCTTCATAACATGTGGGAGCTAGAAGGAATCTACACGTGATCTATTTTAATCTGCATTGTA
>Ga0209611_10013452_pt1 | contig 11230 bp, 10 predicted proteins | sample S1TSphgellanicum_3_FD_187693 | JGI IMG/M metagenome (GOLD analysis project Ga0209611, IMG submission 187693) | Host-associated microbial communities from peat moss isolated from Minnesota, USA - S1T2_Fc - Sphagnum magellanicum MG (SPAdes) (version 2) | ecosystem: Host-associated > Plants > Peat...
CAACATACACCACCAGACTTCCTTTCTTCACTTTTGTTCCATCAGGCAGCAGGTCATCAGCTATCACCCCTTTGGGATCCTGCCACATGCAGTTGATCACCATCACAACCCATGACTGACATCATTGCAACACACATAGCAAACCAAACCAAACCAAACCAAGCTCACAAAAACAATGCAACAATCCATGATTGTGCATGTTTGAATAAAGAGAGTCACTCTGGTGTTGTAAGAATTTTGGTGTTGCAGGTGGCTGGAGTACAAATCTTACCAGTGGAACTGCTGGGTACAGTCTCAAAGTTTCCAGGATTGCAGCATGCAAATACTGCAGCTTCAAAAGAGATTCATATGTAAGGTGTTGTGAGAATTTTGCCACTCGATGGCTAAAGTTTGACAATGTATCTTCAGGAAAACTTACTCCCACAGAATGGTTGAAATTGGCTTCTTCTTCTTTTTCCCTCTCTTTCTCAAAGGCACAAAGCTCTTCATGGATTTTATCTGTAACATCAGGATGAGAACAGATCATGTACACAAACCAAGAGAGTGTCACTGCTGTGGTGTCACGCAGGTTCTAGTCGGTGTAAGTCTCTGTTCCCTCCTCATTCAGCAACAGAAACCTGGTGAATAGATCTTTTCTCTTGAGGATGTCTGAGCTCCTCGTTGCTTCCTGTTGTGCCATGTCCAGGAACAAAGTTCAAGCTTTTTATTGCTTGCGTAATTTGTACACCCTGGTAATCCAAAAGATATGAAGAAGGGCCATGTCTGATAGCAAAAATCATGACTGACTAGTGTTCTCTGTACATCTCTCTTTGCTTAACAAAAATATTACTCAAGACAAACGGATGCTTGAGGCGAAAAGGAAAGTAGGAATTTCTATGTTGCATAGGTAATGTACCTTAGAATGAGCAAGATGATCACCATTTTGGGACTGTTGTAATTCTTTTAGTTCAATTCTCCTGGTGTGGATCACATTGTAAACAAAATCATCAATCTCTTTGGCACTTTGCACCACAGTGGCCTCTGAACTCACATTGAGAAACCGTTTCAGCTTCCACAATGGATCCACAAAACGGGCAATAACGATTTCATTGGTAGTCTTGAAAGCTTTTGCAAAAGGGATGGTGGGTAGAGATGGAACAAGTGATCCCATTTCCACCCCGAAGCTGATTTTGCAGATTGCATCCAGAGTCATCCTCATGAACAAATCCTGTTATAAACAAAAAAAAAACTCTGACCCAAAGTCAAGATCACCCCTTTGAGTTGAAAAGATACCAAGCTCCCTCTAGTCTCTGGAAAAAAAAAAAAGGGACTTCACAATGATTCCAACAATCTTCAGACACTCCTGGACAACTTCGAGCATTTCAGCTCTCATGAGGTTTTGGAACTTCAATCCAGCTACCTGCATGTCAACAGCTTGATGTGCAGTAGCAGCATTGTCGAGGATCACAGCAAGGTTCAAAGTGTACTCCTTGAATACCACTGTGCTGAAATCACGAAGTATCTTGGAGGAGAATTCAAAGCTGGCTGTTTTACGTTGCCTCCGCCATTCCTCTCCATCTGCATTGAATATTCCATCACCAAGGAAGATGTGCATATTCTCCTTGAATGCATCCCCCTGAACATCACACCCTCACATGAGGAAGAAATCGTGATGCAACCAAATTAGTTGAATTACACATGCTGCCGTCACAATTGCTGTACTAGAATGAGAAAAAGGGACATGGAAGAAGAAGCTGATCATAAAGGTGTAGCTTCAAGAATGGTTGCCAACTTCAAGCTCATGGGCATCAAGGATGATGAAAGCTCAATTTGTCATAATGGCAGAAAGCATAGAGTGATCTTGCAACAACAACAACAACAACAACAACAACATTGATGCATTGATGAGCTTCATTGCATCACCAATGCATTGAAGTCTACCTTAGGATAGTTCGCAAAGTTGTTCTTGAGGATATGCTCAACATTTGAGGGGTCAACAGTGTAAGTGTAGGTGAGACCAGCAGGCAAATCCACACGCATGGTGGAAGCTTTCTGCAAATATGGCACCAACCAGTCATTGTAGCGGTGGTAGTTCCACAAAACCTCCACAAGGGAGCCCAGCAGAGGCCATTTGATGGGTGCTTTCTTCTCTCTCCTGCTGCATTGCATCCACAAATCCATCACCACCCATGTCAACATAGCAACCACTCCTGCAGCTACCAGAGCTTGCACCACCACATGGTTCATGTTGCAAAGCTTGATGCAGATATTGTAGCTGATGGTGGTGGTGGTGGTGGTGATGATGATAATGATGATGATTTTGCAACTACACTTGTGGGTTTTCTCTTTCAGATATGATGATCATGGAGGGGCTCAAACCCAAGCTTCTTGGACTAAATTAAGGACAACAAAATGTACACTAAGAAGATTTTGAGAACACATTTATTCAAAACTCTGCACACAAGTCTATTGAAGCTTAGATCTTAAATTGCAGGATCAAAAAAAATAAAATAAAAATAAAATCCACAAAATACAACTTCTTCTTCTTTATGCCAGCCATAATAATTTATTGTCTACAAACTAATAGGTGACTAATTATTCTCTGAGTTTCCTTTTTTTTTGCTTTCAGAAATACCCTCCTACTACTAAGCTACCTCGGCAGCAGCTTCAACACTACATTATATTATCTTCAGAAATGTTGAAATTCTCCCCCAAAAAAAAACAGAAGGAAAAGTTTAAATATGTAACAAAAAAAATTGTGAAGGAAAATTTATAGGATCTTCAAAAATATTCTATTTGTTGAAATGAAAATTTCTAAATTAGTTAATTGATTAACTAATTAATGATTAATATATAATTTACTACTTCACACCTCTCACATAGGTGAATTAAGGTGTGAAGTAGTGCATCATAAGGAAGGAAGGGAGAGGAAGAGATGGTGGAAGAGGGTCTAGAACTATTCTTGTATAATTTAGGGTTTATAATTTATGGGTTTATAGTTTAGGATTCATAATTTATGGGAGCAACAAATCTTTTGTTATTCAAAATTGTTCTTTAACTTACATGATTGTGTGTGTGTGTTTTTTTATTATTTTCAAAAAATTGCATTCTTGGGTTTTTCTTAACAACTTTTTTTTTGCTTCAGCAATTTTGCATGAATTTGTGGCTTCAAGTCAGTGTCAGGCGGTTATCATGAATATGGAATATGATAACCGGGGGTTCTCAAAGATATGTACGTCCCAGTGTTTTTTTGGGGAGGCAAGTGTTTTGCATTTTTTGGACCTTAAGATTATGATTTTGAAACATACAATGGATTTTTGTGAAAAGAATGGCACTAATTAATTAATTCACCAGATTTCAGAAAAAAAAATTAAAAAAATAATAAAGTTGCCAGATTTCTGCATCACGTTCCTGCAGGTAGCCCAATTTATAAAAGGATTCGATAAATAATTCCTTTCATATCTGGTCTATTGCCAAATTTGGCCAAATCTTCATGTGGATGATGGCCAGTTTGGCTACATCACAAAAATATAAATAAATAAATAAATAAAACACCATTACGTAACCGTGGTTTTTTAAATTCAAGTATTTGGGTTCTGATTTATAACCACGGTTCTCAAACATAGCCTCAGTTCTCAAGAAATATGAGAACCGGTCAAATAACCGTCCACAAAAACTGGCTGGTTATTTCAAGAAAACTGCCTGGGTTTCGGAAGAAAACCCGTCCTTCAATTCTGAAATTTTTTCAAAAGAAAAACAAAATCTGAGGTTCTTTGATTCTAAAGTTTATTTTATTTTTGGGGAAAAAACCAGAATTGAAGGTTCTATATGTAACTCTCACCTAACTATTTAACAAAATAATAATAATTTGAAACTAAGACAATTATATTTTTCAAGAAGAGGTAAATTTTGATTTGAATATAGGTAGTACTAGTATCAAGGTTAAAGGCATATAACAAGAGCCCAAACAACCATTTTCTTCCATTTTCATAACCCCAACATGTTAAATTGGAGGTTTGTAGGTGCAATATATATATATATATAATTTTAATTTTAAAAAAATATTATTATTATTATTATTTAATTTTTTTTTGATGAGACATGTTACACTCCTTATAGCCTTATGACCAATGTTGCTATTATCATTGTACATAAATCAAGTGTGACCCCCATATTGTCAAATTTTGTGTAAGGAACATGGGAATTGCATGGCTCAACCTCTACACCCAACAACACCGGCCACCCATCATGATTGATGAACAATGAACAAACCGCCACCTAAAGTCATGTTTCTCTTATGTTATATAACTCCTAACTTACTTGTGAGTAGCAAAATTTGCTCACCTATTTTTTTGATTGATTGGTTTTATCTCAATCATGGAACTCATGTAAAACTCCTCAATGGCAAACTAAATATCATAGTACCTTGGTGGTTTGGTTTTGGCATAAATTAAAAATTTTATTTTTATTTTTTGAAATTTTTATAAACTTATTTTATAATATGCCAAAATTTTGAAAAAGTTGCTTAAGATGTTATATTGAAGGGAGGATATTAAATAGAGGTCCACCTGACCACTAAAACAGTTATAAGGTACTCTCTCGTCTTGTATATATCAAATACACCGTACTCAAGGACCATCATAAGGCCTTCCACGAGTCCCACGGCCCATTTTCAGGTCTCTACCAATATTTATCCCATAAAGTGCCAGTCATTTTCGCATCCAGACAAGTGTTTTTTCTTTTTTCTTTTTTCAAATTTGTGGTGTATGTGATTTGGCAATCATCCACAAGAGGGTTTAGCCAAATTTGGCTACCCGTCACAGAGGAAAGTAAAACAGTTTAGGAATCATGCTATATTTTGGCAACATGCTTAAACCCTCCTGTCTAAATATGGAAATTTTATATATTTTTTAAATCCTCATATTGTGATGACTTTGGGCCAATGTTTTTCCCCCAAATAGCTTTTATGCTTCTCACAATGGCTTTTTCATTTTTTTGGGTTCCCTACACCCTAAACCCTAAACCATGGATTAATGAACAATGTCGGTTTTTTTTTTTATTAATTAATTTTTCTAAAAAATAGGTACACTGAAAGACCATATAAATGTCAGCGGCAAATCACTGTGACTGGCCAATCAAAAGCAGTCATTTTTTTTGTACTGGGCCTTTTGGAGGCGTGTGTGGGGGCGGGGTTCAAATTTCTTGGATTTTTGTGTTTGTTCCATGTTCCCATCATGTTCTGCAAGTTCCCAAAACTATTTCCCAACGCGTTCCCGATAACACCACACTTTTATACCATAACCTTTGCCAAAAACCCTAGGAAGTAAAAAAAAACCCTAGATTTCTGTTTTCTTCTTGTTGCAGTTTGAGACAACACAATGGAGAGAGAGAGCACACTGGAGAGGGAGAGCTCAGTAGAAGAAGTCTAATGTCAGTTTCTACCCGACACCTGGCAATTTGAACTCTTGACTGGAACAGCTGCTTCACTTCATTGTCTCAAATCTTCAAGAACTAGGGTTTAGGGTTTAAGGAAAGAGAATTCTTGGAAAGAAAAGCCATTGTAGTTTTTGTCTTAGAAGCTTGTCTGAACTTTTACGCTGAAGATTTTCTATGGCAGAGCTTGAAATGCTGTCAGTTGAAGCGGGCACAATAGCCTGAACTCGTAACCAAATATTCACAAGTTCACAACCTCAAATTTATCAGTTCACAACCTCATGTGCATCAGCACCCATGCTCAACAGAGAGTCCAAATGTCAGTTTCTGGAGGCCAGAACCATTGTCTATCAGATATTGCTTGGAAAAACTATTGAGGCAAGCAGAAAATCCTTACCAATGGGCCCAGCTTGTCACGAGGAGATATCATGGAGCTTGCAATTAGTATCTTATGGAGGACACATGAGTATCTTATGGTCACATGGTGCTCATCAGGAAACTGCATCTCTTTGGAAAGAGTTGAGTAGGACCACCAATTTCATATGTGTGAGAAGATCACAGCATTGATCTATAATCCTCACTAAGAGAAAATCATAGAATATCACAATCTTATGATGTAGAATAATGCTCACTCAGAAGTCAGAGAATTACATCACAGTTGTTGATTGGTATGTTTATAGAAGCAGTCAAAGCTCACACATCCATGAAGCTGTCAACAGACAAGACTGGCCACAAGACAACTCGTACATAAGTATATGATTATTTGGTACATTTGTTGCAAAAGATGATTTTAGCAACATTGAATATTTGAATTAATGGAAATGTCACTCGAAATCACATTGAGGTGAACAAGGATTGTTTTGGAAATTTTCCTTGCATTGGTCATGTAGAAAGGCCATTATAGTTGTTGGGAAGATATCATTATATTGGCAAGAACATGGCACAAAACTTGCAAATTTGAATACACATTTGGTGAACATTTGAAACATCCCTTTGTTTTTGCTCATCAATATAAATTAAACTACAATTCACTTGCTTCTAATAAGGCACAAGAATGCACATGGGGAAAAAAAATGCAAAAAACATAGGTATGGTGGGAATTGATGATTAATGACAAATCCCAATTAATCTATCCTTTGTAGGTGATGGGGAATTGTTGCCTTCAAAAATTGTGTTTCAAGGGTTGACAACTAAATCCCTACCAAAAAGCAATGCAAGAATGCCATCATGTGTGCAAACAAGTTTCCGTTAGTTACAACTTTGGCAACCAGTAGCTAATGAATGTTCAAACCTCTTAACATTATATACAAAGAAAAAGAGGTCCCTAACCATGCACCCCAAGGGAACCGAAAATTGAATGTGCAAAACAACCATAAAATCTAATATGGATAATTGATTACTAATCAATGCAAAAGAGTGCAAATTGTTTGTAAAAAAAGTCTAGTTTTTATCCAATTGTAGTAGCAAGTTCAAGCCCACTAATGCATCCTACAAAGATCATTTCAACATTTTTTCTAGGAATAGTTCCATAGTTGGACATCTACATCTTTTACTCACCAATTACTATAAGATCAAATGGATTGAAAAGTGGACAACTAGCTTCTTATTTTGTGATCCAATGGAGGTTAGCAAGGCTTTATGGATGAATTATTCCATCATTATAGAAATAACCCTTCTTTCATCTTGATCTCTTGTGATATTTCAATGATGATGATGATGATTCATCAAAGGTGACTTAGGTAGGACAACTTTAGATTCCTCAAGTTGTTGTACCTTGGACACTTCCAAATTGGAATTTGTGTAGCCCATTCCCAAGTGAAGAGGCATGAAAATGTGTTTTTTCATATTTGTGTATTTTTGAAGTTTTTTTGCCCACAGTGTATTCACAAGAAGATATTCAATACATTCACCACCAATTTGCATACCATTTGTCTTTAATTGAATTCAATTGCATCTTGATCCACTTATTGAATTGAAATTGAATTTAGATTTAATTGAATTGAATTGCAATTTCTAAATTGAATTCAAACACATTGAATGGATTTCAATTTCATATATGAATGAATTCGTGTTTTTGACTTCAACAAAATTCATAATTTTTTCTTGCTCCACAATGTATTTGTTGTTTCTTTGTTTTTTCAATCCTTTTAGTATCGGTGCAAATTATAGGTAAGATTTATTGCATGTTACATATTACATCATATCATCATTATTCTTTGGTTGAAATTCATCTTTATAAAGGTTATTTCACCTTGTCATGTCATGTCATTGACATATGAGCATGTGTTGTCCAATTAAACTTCATATAGATATGTTAACATTGTTCAAAAGATTATTCACAATAAATTGTATGTCAATGCAAAAGGTGAGAATGGAGAAATATTTTTTGCATTTAGCATGTGGAAACAACCATGATGGAGTTTGCTTGATACTATGCATGGTACTCAATCTTCTCTTTACTTTTTTTCTTACTTCATAAATCATAAATTGTATAAATTTGTGGTTTTTTACAATTATGTAAATGTTATGTGAGAATTACATGCACAAATGGCAAGAGAGAGAAAATGTGAAAACATTTTATGAATTTGGTAATGATCCAATGAAAATGCATTTCAAACACAAAGGAAAAAAATGAAGGTTCACCATATAATTGAAGATTTTAGAATTGTGTAGCATTGTGTTTTTATTGTGTAAATTGTGATTTTTCATAAAACATTTTTTCGTAAGGAGTCTTCTACATGTGGGCATGCACATATTTTTTCTTCTTTGTCATGATTTGCACTCATTTAAAGTGTTACACACCAAGTGATGTTCACCTCGTTATGTGTGCGTTATGTGAAAAGAAATGATTGAAAGAATTATTGCACCAAAAAAGGAACAAAATATTATTTTCCTCAATGTTTTTCCTATGGTTTTTTTATTTTGACTTTTTTTTTTTTTTTTTTTTTTTTTTTTTGGTTTTTTTATTTTGTTTTTTTTTTTTTTTTTTCATTTGTGTTTTGATAATTTGATTAAGTTTTATGCATCACATCATTATTATGCAACACATGTTTCATGATCTCAACCCATTTATACCTTTACAAACATGTTTTAAATGGACTTGGGTATTCATCTTTCAAAAGAGAGGAAGAAGATTTAAACATTCAAACTTTATATATGTTTTAAGTCACTTAACCAAGATGAAACAAACGACAAAAGCATTTGAAAATGAAATAATACAAAACAAATTGATCAAAACAAATCGATTGGGATAATGGTATGTTTAACAATTCAAATTCTCCCATATAAATACATAGAAAGATTTTTGCATGAATTTTCTATTGAATAAAAAAATGATTTTTTAATATATTCATGATCAATTAAGTTTGTTATCCTGTCATTAGTTTTTTTAATTAATTAATTCAAAAATCAATTTAAAATATCATTAACTATATTGGGAAATGACCAACATTGTTTTCATTAGAGATGTCATTACTTAATGATAAATCTTAAATAAACTCACATTGTAAAAATTAATGATTCTTTATTATATGAATTTAAACTATCCTTGAAACTAATAGAAACCCTCATGACTATTATTGATATTACAAAATGTGATAGAAGATTAAAATGTTGTTATAAAACAAACATGATGATGAGATAAAATGGTTTGTATATTTTTTAAAAACTCATTTGATGATCCTTGTCCCTTTTGCAAATAAAACCTATTAGGAAAATAAAATCCATCTTGTTTAAATTGCATTATTTAATATACATGGATGTCATTTTTATATTTATTATTATTTTTTGTAATATCTTAGTTCCTTTGTCACTAATTACATGATTGAAATATATATATAAATTTGAAAAAAAAAATTGTGAAGAAAAATACATTGTCTTTTGGAATATTCAAGATGGAAAAATTCCCCAAATACCTAAAGAAAAAGTCATGAAAATTTCAAAATTCATTGATTATTCTACAAACATGTGTCAAATTTGTCTTTACATTACATTAATCAAAAGTATTTAAATAATCTTGAAAATACTATGAATCTATTAAATCACGTGTGTTTTTTACATCTCATGAATGTGTTGTGTGTGTTACAGCTTTCTTTTGATGTGTGTCATTAATTGAATTAAATGCATGGAAGGATGAATGGCTTGTTAACATAGGAGATTTAGAAAAAGGAAAAAAAAAGAAAGGAAAAAGTGACAAAGAAAAGAAAAAGCTTTTAAGAAGTGATTAATTTGTGAGCGATTCACCAATACTTGCAAATTGGGTGCAAATTCAAATGGGAAAAAAATTAAAAAACCATAAACCTTGATTTAAATTTTTAAATTTTCTTTTAAATTATAAATTTTCTCATTTTGTAGTTAAAAACATTTTCAAAGTCTTGTTCTTGATTTCAAATTGTATATTACTCAAAGATTTAATATTTTGGTTAAATCAATTGCATGTAATCATGGATCACATGTTTTCAACCTATCATCATTATGCATCACATCTAGGTTTTGAAAACTTTAAAATTCTTTTGTGCATATTGTTATTTAAAAATTCATGATCAGATTCAAGTGAATTTTTGTTTCATCTTTTCATTCAACAATTACATTTTGAGGTCAACAACCTATCAAATAATACATTGTTTATGTTTTGAAAAATGAATCTTAAATTATTATTAAAGTTTTTGACCTACACATCATGATTACAAAGTGTATAAATTCTTCATTGAATTTTATATTGATTAATTTGCATGATGCTCATGATTCTAACAAGTGGTAACATTGATTTAGCATGATGATAACTTTTAATTTGTATTGAAAATAAAATTTACAAATAAATGAATATGACATTCTATTGTAATTATAATTTAAAATTTTATTTATCAAAAAAATTCTAACAACTAATATTTTGGTATTTTCAATTTCATATCGATATAAAACAATAGCAAGAATAATATATTAACTTTACATTAATCATTTTTATTAATTAAATCAAATATGAAAACAAAAAAACATTAAATTTCAACTTAGTTATTTTTGTAATATTTCAATGGACACCTTTTAATCAAAATTAAAAACATATTCAAGTCAACATTGAAAATGAAATATTCGCTAAAACATTTGATCAAAGTGGACAAGGTTACATTATTTTTATCAATGCTATGTTTATAAAATTAGTTAAATTTAATAAACTCATTCTAGATATCAAATTCATTAATACTTAATGGGAATTGACATTTGACAATTTTTTAATATCGCCTCCACCCATGACTTGGGACTGGGACATTTTATTTTGATCTTTCCGACCACCCTTTCATTGGAAGGGGTAAACATTTTTTTCCCTTTCTAATTTTTTTTTTTTTTTGCATAAATTGAATATATTGCCCCTTTCAACTTTGATCTTTTTAGGATTAATGATCATTTCAAAAAAAATTGAACCTGTAATCCTGGTTGTTGTTTAAGGCAAGTTCCTGAAAGGTCCAAGATGGGATGCCAACTTAACAAACATTTTCAAATTTGAGCATTTCTAGTCAAAATTCAACTCAATGTAATGTTTTGGTTTAAGAATGACCTAAGCTTAGTCAATAAGAAAAACATGCCCAAATAACACCGAGGACAACAAAAAATGAAGAAAAAACCTTGACAAGTAGTAATAGGGGTGGTGAAAAGGCACATTGGAAACACCAAGGGTTCTATGTTGGACACGAAAAATTTCTCTTTTCGACAATTAAAAACATCAAGATGTTTAGGGTTGAATGCATTGGATATAATGTTGACCGGCGAATCAAAAGCAGTCCTCTTTTTTGTACTGGTCCTTTTGGAGGGGTGTGGCGCGGGG
>Ga0209611_10013453_pt1 | contig 11229 bp, 11 predicted proteins | sample S1TSphgellanicum_3_FD_187693 | JGI IMG/M metagenome (GOLD analysis project Ga0209611, IMG submission 187693) | Host-associated microbial communities from peat moss isolated from Minnesota, USA - S1T2_Fc - Sphagnum magellanicum MG (SPAdes) (version 2) | ecosystem: Host-associated > Plants > Peat...
TATCCTTGTGCACATTTACAGCAACTTTTTATTTTGGGACTAAAAATTGTCAAAAGCTACCACAGTTTTCTGGAAATGGAATATTTTGTAACAAATTGCCCTTTTCTTATTAAAATATTCTCCAAATTGGAGACAGAAAACTGGTTTTTGGGGGAGGGTGTTGCCACATTCATGTGTACTGGTTACACACTTCTGAGTTCTCTGGAAGTGGGTCACCAGTTAAGTCAAAAATTGCCTAGGGATGCTGGTCATTTTGGCTCCATAACGGATATGAAAAAAAACATTGATTCAGTGTTTTTTTAATTGATGAAATTTCATCAAATTTTGACCTACACAAAGGATTTCTCTTGAAAAAAATGGCCCAAATTCGCCAGATTTCAAAGAGACAAAAATCCCCAGACACCAAATCTTTATGTTAAGTTCAAGTATGTAGCCAAGAATATGGAATTGATGTAACCCTGCAAAACTTTATTTACAACACAACATAAATTTGGAAAATGTACAAAGGAGTAAGAAAAAAGAAAGGGGAGGATTTACAAAACGGAAAGTCAGTTCAAACTTGATGTCAAATTCTTTGCATGTCAAAAACTAATCACATGGAGCAGGTCAGGTGTATTTCTCCATGTTAAAAACTAATTGCTTGTAATAGGTCAGCTGTGGTGATGGGTGGTGTGTTATGAAGGGGTGGTAGTTGCGAAGTAGCTAAACCTATGGCCACCACCTGACTTAAGACGGAAGATGTTTGCATCCTTTCCAATGTGATTGAATTTTTTTGACAAAGAAAAATTACCAAAATAGAAAATGAGGGCCCTTTCACCTTTTCAAGCTCCAAATGACATTGGCATAATTATGTAAAAACACATTAGCCTATTTGTGCCGACATCCAAATACATCAATTGCTAAAGGAAGGAATTGATCAATGGAGTGTTAATCGCAATAGTTCCTTTCTTTGGCTTGAGTTGCATTAGAGGCAACAGAACCTTGAGTTGCACAATATCTAAAAAGTAAATCTGCTGACATTGGGTCAATAATGAAAATGTTAGTTAGGGTGTGAATGTCATCTTTGGTGAGTAAAATGTTGACTCATCAACAAGAAGAATTGAACATGGTTGAAAGAAGCACATGTCATTATTTTTGTCCCACATGGAAGATAACATTTCGCACAATAGAAAAAAAGGTGTCATGAATTGCATCATGGGTTCCCATGTGTTTGTTGCCAAGAACGGAACATAAGAACTAGATACCTATAAGGTCGATGGGATGTGTGCACACATATCAAGGGATACTTACAATTAAGGGATGAGTAGTCCAAATCACGTTCGAAACATTGTGGAAAAAACTAAAGAAATAATCAAAAGGTTGGGAAGTTTAGTTGAGTTATATTAAGCATTCATCCCTAAACCAAAACACGATAAAATTTGAGCATGATGAATTTCAAATATCCTATTGGAGAGCATGCCAAAAAGGGTGTGATGGTGCAAACATTCCAAGATGGAATTTTGAAGTTGAACCATTTGTTGTTTGATGAGTTGTCCAAATGGAAGAAGACACATCCGAATTGGGGGTGGTAAAAGATCAATGCCACTTTGAAGTGTTGTTAGAAAGGGAAGGTGTTATTGTCGATTCATGTTAAGGCTCAAAAAGGAAGGGATATTGATCAACCATAAACCTAGGAACTATGATTGAAACTACAAGGGCCCAACTCCTTAAATAGGTTCTTGGGGTGATGGTGGCTATTAGTATGAACTTGATGCCATTAAAAGATATTGGGAGAGAGGCTTATTTACGGGTTAAAGGTCCCTCCAAGTTATCAAAAGATCTTGAACCCAATAGGTGCCCAAACACTTAAAGGAGGGATGAATAAAAAGAAATAACAAACTCTATGAAAATGAAGGAAGGAGGTGTGCATCATAAGAAATATGATGACCATTGCACGAAAGAATGAATTACAATTCTAAAGGTTACCATCACCCATTTTAAAAAGAAGGTTGACATGTCGAATATCCTCTAATAGGGCATCTTTGATGACAGATGATGTGAATGATGAAGTGCCCAATGGAACCCCCAAGATTCTAATTCCTTTTGATGGTGTGTAAAATTGGGATAGGGTGTTAAAGTTAAGAAGTAAGCCAAAGGGTGACCATGCTACACATTTTTGAACTTGAATAGAAAGACTTATCACATGGAGTTTGGTTTGGAAATGTTTATATGTAGATGATATAGTCGAAGGCGGACTAATGATGTGAATGTCATCTACAATGGATGGAAATAAACAAAAAGGAAAAAAATTAGCTATAGAATGTAAAGCCCTAAAATAGGCTAAAACAAAAGTGCTCCTCCCAAGGGATCAACTTGATGGGTTCCCATGGCAGATGGAATGACTATGACATCGCTTTCACAATTATAGTGACTATAAAATATGGGAGACTCAAAATGCATAAAATGCAAAAACAAAAGGGATGAATTGTATGATGTCTCCACCTATTGCATAAAGCTTTTGAAATATGACCCTTCTTAACATCAAATTAGTGCATTGAAAAATATGTTACAAAAATAGTGCGAAATTAAAGGAATAAAACACAATTTGTGAGTTGATACAATGATTGCCCCATTACAATGGGATGAACTTTTTTTGAAGGTTTGATCATGGTTAAAAGGTGGGCCACTCCAAAGTTATGTGCAATTTGAAATGAAATGTGACCTTATGCAATATGAGAACAAAGTTGAAACAATTGAAGGAATTCATTTGTTAAATCTTCTAGGTGAAAATAATCTTGAATGTGTTAAAAAAACATCCTAAAAGGACCACTTGCCAATAAATGCGACATGCATTGGAATGCCAACTTGAAGGAATAAAAAAAAATTCAAAGTCTTGGTCTAATTCATAATCTTTTAAGAAAAATGGAAAGTAGCCATATGATTCAAGGTGTAATGTGGTGAAAGTTGTGGTGTCAAAAGACATGTGAACAAGGGAAAATGGTGCCAAAGTGCGAATTGTTCGAAAATATCCCCCTACACGTCCAAGAATTAAATTACAACGAAGGCGTTTATGACCTTGAGGATCATGATGGGGAAGAGGCATTGAACTCAAATTTATTGCCAAAGCTTGAACTCACAAAAAAAACTCTTACAAGTTTTCTTAGTCACTTGCTAAAAAACATTTAAGTCAAACCCATGTTTCCATATGCCCTATTACCTCACCACGAAGGGGCAAATTGAAGCACCATTGGGGTAATAAGAAGAACAAATGCCAAGTTGTCACATCATAAAGGTCTTGTGCTAACTTATCCAATGGAAAACGAAACGACATTTATACATCACAACATGGAGTGACATGGATGCAATTGTATAATCAAGGATAACAAAAGCCTAAATGAAAGGACCCGAGGACATCCAATGACGAAACCCGTGTTTAAACTGATGCAGGCAAGGTGGGAGCAAAGGAGGGCATTGAACTAGGGTGTTCATAGGGGTTTGGATTAGATGAATTGGATGCTTAACAAGAATGTTAATGAGTTAACCTTCGACAAATAAATTGGTGCTCATAAGTGGGGCAAGAGATTTTAGGTGGAGGTTGTAAACATGTTGAAGAGATGGGGATAGGTTGGGGAGTTTGATCACGAGCAATTGTAAGGGCCAATAGGGTGCAAGGGGGAAAGGTCTTACTTGTGCATGTTCATGAAGGTTTGGGGAAGTGTAAGGTTGGGGCCTTCACATTCGAAAGGCTAGGGGCTAGTAATGGAAACTAATAGGTGGTGTGCGGTTTGTTAGAATGGGAGGGGGAACTAGTGGGTAATTCCTAATTTACATGGGAGATGGGGTGGAAAATAGATTTATGGTGGCACATGATAAAGCAAATGGGCAATGCAAATACAAGGTTCTATGAAACATGATGAATTAAAGGACATGGGATGTTTGAAGCCCATAAAAAAAAGGCCTACTAAGAACATAGGCCCCATTTTCTAAAGATTGATTATTGTTATAAAACAATTATAAATCTACAAAATTAACCACACAAGACTAAACGAAACCAATATATATATAACTTCCAAGGGTCCATGGCTAGGGCATTATGCCAAAAACAAACCTAACTTTGTTATAGGCTTGGGAATCACGATCACTATTCTATTGGGTTCAACATGACCAAAACACCTTTATACCAAAATATTACATGTTTCACTCTTTGTTTTTAATCTTGTAGGACTTGAGATACATAATGCCACATAAAATTTTCTTAAAAAAAGATTGAAGTGGATTAGTTCACAAGGATCCTAATCAATTTTAGAAACTATGTACATCAAAGTTTGAAATGATACCTAGTTTTGTGGTGGAAAGCTTGATGTGTTTTCACACGTTCATAGGACACACAACGACTCTTTTGGTTGGCTAGTTGATTGGGTGACTTAATGAGGTATGTATTTTATGTTGCATTGACCTTTATTTGCCTTGAAAGGACCCTCTAATACCAAATGTTGTTAGTCTCAATTGCTTTCCCATGTTGCTTGGGTCCCATAATCCACCTATGTCACATATCAAATACAAAAGGGAAAAAAATAAAATGTGGATTGGTTAGTTAAATTGTTTTTTGGATGATTGCTACTTTGGCTAGTGTTGGGTAAGTATTAAACACTAGTTTAGAATTAGCTTGGTTCTTAACTAATTATTAGGCAAAAAATCAATAGGGTATCACCTAGGGTGTTACTTAAATTGATACCTGGATTTTCACATATCAAATTTGAGATACTTGGTTCATTAAAAACCAATTTTAAAATTTGGAATTTTGATACCCAAGTAAGGTATATGGATAACCATTAGGTCTAATTCTCAATGGTTTAGGAATAAGGAGTCTAAAATTAATTAGAGTTTAGGGTTTTACATTGGAGGCAAGTTTTAAGTTTAGGGTTAAAAGAAATGCCATTTTTGCCACATTGGAAGTAAGATTATATGTTCATATTGTCCATCATGCTCCTAATTTTTTAGGTATGTTTGTTGATTTCTCTTGTTTTTATTCATATTTTTTTGGGTGTTTTCTCTTGTTGTTGGTGTTCATTGTGTTTATGTTGAATGTCAGGTTCTTGTAGGTGTTCATCATGTTCATGGTGTTCATCCCATTCTTAATGTCCATTGTGTTCCTAATGTTCATATGTTTGTTGTGATATTAGTGTTTGTTGTGTTCCAATTTCATTTGTTTATCATATTTTTAGTGCTTGTCATGATTATGGTGCTCGTATGTTTGTTATGATCTTGGTGCTTCTCTACTCATCATGTTTTTGGTGTTTGTTTACTATTTGTGATCTTTGTGCTTGTTTATCCATTGTTTTCTTAATGCTCATTTTCTCCTCATGGTTTCAATGCTCATCACATTTTTGGTGTTTGATTGTTATTCATGATCATGGTGTTCGTCACATTTCTAGTTCATTTATTTGTCTTGCTCTTAGTGTTCATCATGTTCTTGGTGATTGTCAAATTCCTAGTGCTCATTTGCTTCTTGTGTTTTTGGTGTTTGCATGCTTGTCATGTTTTTGTTGTTCGTTGCATTATTGGTGTTTGCCATATTCTTAATGTTTGTCACATTCATAATGTTCATTTATTCATTGTGTTTTTAGTGTTCATTGCATTCTTGATTCATTTGCTTGTTACATTTTCAGTGTTTAATCATGTTATTGGTGTTCATTGATAATTCAAGTACCACCACTTTTGCTCATTATGTCATTGTCGTTGTTTCATCATGTTCTTGGTGCACATCATGTTGTTCCCCCCTTTATGTGGTTAGTACTACCCTACCCTGTTTTACAAGTTGGAATTTCATTAAAGGAAGGTTGTTGGTTGCTTGTGGTTTTGGCAAAAAATTAAGATGGGGGATGTGATGTGTTCATGAATGAAAAGGAAATGATAGTGGACAAAAGAATTGGAGGTGAAAGATTTGAAGAAATTCCAAACCTTTATCATCATTTTCTAATAATGTGCATCAAAAAGATTTTGTGAAAAATTTGGGTTTGTTAATTGTCAAAAACCATATGCTCATTTAGTTTGTTGATAATATTTGGCTGAAATGTTTGGAAATGTAATTGTGCCCTTGTGTTGTTTTTCCTTTTAAAAAAACCTTAGGAAATGTTATTACATTTAGTTGAGAAGACAAAACAAACATGTATTATTAGTTTTGGTAGAATGTGTTTTTATGATTGCAAGTTTTGATTTATGGATGTCCAAAAGGGCACATGATGTTTTTGCATTAGTTATGATTTTTTTACGAAATTATTGGATGCCAAAACACATTACAAGTGGCTTATTTGAAGTATTCGAAACATCAAGGCACACTTTGGCAATAAGTTTGTAAAATCATTTAAAGCACTATGGTTTGACCAAAAATATATTTATTTATGTCAAAGATGAAAATACAAATCCGAATACCATGACAATTGCCTTGAATTTAGTAATAAATTGAAATATGTTTCCATTAAATCTACTCAAGTAAATTTGCAAAAATGTATTACATGGCTTGAAAAGTCAAGGAAAGGAAGACATGAATGGATGAAGGCTTGCATTATTGCAAGCCTCAAGCCCAAAAAATTGAACACACCAATCAAAACAAGGTAAAATGCAAGTTACTTTTGTTTTAGTTTTTTTTTTTTTTAAATTGTTTTGAATCTTTGTATTCCAAAATGTTTCTTTTTTATTAATAATATGAATCGTACAAGTTTACAAGTAAAGTGGTCAAGTTTTAGGAAGCCCTTTATTAATTCGAGAAGCCATTGCCTTCTGTTACAACAAACAAATTGGTCCTAGGGTCATTAGTTGTGTTCCCCCTCCACTCACATGATGTATATCACAAATTATAATAAACATTTTGTCTCTTATTGTTACTATGTGCAAAACTAATTCTAAGGTCATTGGTTGTTGAGTGATGTTTTGAATGTAGCCATATACACGAGCTTAAAACTAAGGAAAAAATGAACCATCACCCTTTATTAGATGGTTTGATTGATGACGACACTTTAGATTGATTGTTGAGTTGAGAACTTTTGTGAAGAACATTAAGGAGTTCAATCATTGGGGTGACTATTTCCTTTCTTTCTTGACAAGATATGATATAAGGAGAGCTCATAATATGCTAACCTAGATGTTAGATTCTAGATTCAAAACTTTGAGATTAATCTCCTTTTCTTTGTGGTGAGCATTGGGTGAGCATTGTTAAAGATATCAAATGCCCTTGAGGCGGTGGGGGAAATATGAAATTATGTTCCCAAATGTTGGCTTTTGAACTCAATAAATATTAGGACTTATAGGTTTTCAAATTGAAACCAAGAGATTTTTTTTCCATTGTTGGAATTCTCACCAATTTGAGAAGATGCTTCTTTCAATTAGAAAACCTTGAGAAATTAATTTTTGCAAGTAAAAATTGGCTTAACAATGAAAGGATGGATTGCAAAACCCCTAATAAGTTGGTAGAATTAATAGATTTTGAAACAAACTTAGAGTAAGAATTATATGAGTTTGAAGGCTCATTTGAGCGAGATGAATTGGGAAATAGACTACTCTAATGTTCTTTGACTTGTATATCTTTGAAATGTGATCACATGTTTTTGTTTAGGTATTAGAATTTTGTTTTCGACATATGAAAATTTGAAAAAATATTTCAAAATTTTAATCCTAAAATCTGAAAATGAAGTTAAAGAACCGATTTAATAGAATCAACTAATCTAAATGAGTTAAGAATTGGTTATGAAAGAACCAGTTGGGCATAAAAGAAAAATAAAAATAAAGAACAGGATGGGGTATGAAAAAAAATAAAAATAAAATGTGAGAACCACCTGGATTCTTGGATTATAAAAAAATTGAGAACTGGAACAGGCGATTATAAAAATTAAAAAAAAAACCGCCCAACACGGGCCCAAACCTACTTTCATGCTCCGTAAGTGTATAGGCATGGGAGTACAGTACATTGTACCTTCTTGTATGTCATGGTGTTAACATGTAATCAAACAATCATGTTTCTGTTGTAAAATACAAATCAATTTCACAATCCAGATTGGAAAGAGCCTACAGTATAGCTGATCCTCTTTGGAGCAGAGAATATGACCTGAAGCTAATACCTATACACAAGGCCATAAAAATTACTCCATGACAATCTCCATTTTTAAATGAAAATTCATTGGAAAGTGCCGCATCCCTAAAAAGTCTCTGAATGAATAATGGTATCTGGAGCAGATTTCTGACACATGCAAATGACTGCTTCAAGTTACAAACCAAATGTGTTAAGGAAATGAAGAATACGTCCAGCTGCAAGCTCAGGTCGGTCATCGTGAGGGCAATGACCAACATCAGGAAGTGTCTCCACAAAGAGGTTGTCCCGCTCTCCTGCTAGCTTCATAAAGAACTTTGCTACCTGTTCAAAGCAAAGGCAGGGACAACATCAATTTACAAATAATCAAGTCTCCAATCTTTGTTCTTGTTGGTGGCCACCAAAGGGCAAACAAAAGCAGCCAACTATAGAACTTACAATAGAAGGATCATACCGGGCCATTAGCAGGAGTCCAAGGGTCCTTTTCACCCCACAACAGGAGTAAGGGCAGATCAATGTTTGCCATCAATGCTTCTGGTCGTGGACCTGTAAACAGAATGAAAATTTTAGATCACTGCCTGCCATACTTCCCACCTCTAGAACTCTGCATAGTTTTGCTTTGAAAACCTCTCACCACTACATATTCTACTCCCATTGTTTGCCCATGCAATTTCTAGTCTCTGCCAGTGACTTGCAATCAGTTCATCATGAGCTGCCCAGAGGTGCAAACATCTGCAGAAGTGATGCTCCCAGGATTTTTTTGCAAATATCTATCCATCATCTTTCTCTTTGTGGTCATAAAACACAACTTTTGTGAGGTAACACGAATACTTCTAATTCAGCAGTCTGTGCCTACATAAGAGTAATAAGCCAACCATACTGCACAATGAGGTTTGCAGCCCTAAATGACAAAATGTACAGGTGCATGTGTTCAAATTGACAGTGCACCTAAACCACAAAGAACTTCCCACAAAAGACTACTTACCAGGCTCTCCAGTGAACACTTTCACAAACACATCCAAAGCCCCTTCGTCAGTTGATGGATGGTGCAAAATATCAACCTGCAGGTTTGCAAATGCATTACAATCTTTAGACAACCTCCACCAACAAGGAACCGTGTCATTGCTTCTGACTCCAAAAGCACACTTGTTTGATCTTGAAAACTGATTTTGATCTCCTACTAGAGATACCATGAATAACTATCTCAGTTAAGAATTCATCATATGTGTGCTTGCTCTAATGCCTTCCAAAAGCTGTCCATGCCTCTCTATCTAGAGCTACCAATCTCTGATGTTATAGAGATGAAAAACTATGACAAAATTTACCAGATGGTCCGTTACAGCCGCTTTATCACGATAAGCTTGTTGTGTCAGGATTGTTTTTACATTTTCCTTGCTCCGAAATCTGCAGAGCATCCACATTTCAGCATTGTCTCATGATTGAATCCTCTCAAATGGTACTGTAAAACTTTGAGACCACAACAACATAAAAGCACATAGGGTCTAAAACAGATGAAGGCCCATGAAAATCAAAATTCAAAAAGCAAGAAAGAGTTACCTGTTAAACAAGAAATTGGCAATCTTGCGTTTTTGAAGTAAGTACTCAACTACTGCAAAGATTGGGCCTACCAACTGAAGTGCCAAGCCATCTTGTGCAAGGCCCTTCCTATTCATGGCTCCAGCACAATTCAGTAACACTATCCCCCTGTTGTCAATGCCATGCCTGTATAAGCTCATGTCTGTACCAGTAGAATCCTTGCACTTGATTCATGCAACCATGACAACATGATGACAAACAATAACTAATAGCAAAGAATTCCAAATGTTTCTTAGCATCAATGGTTGGCCCAGTCTATTACAATTAACTCAACTCTTCCCCCCCCCACTCTATCCAAGCCTGTAACAAAATCACCATGAAAGTAAAAATGACAGAACAAACCATACTTGAATAAATCACTGCCAGCCTTTGCAGCAGCTGCTAACACTGTGAGTGATCCTATGGAATTTCCAAATAGTACTGCACCCTCTTTGGTAAATTCCTCAGAGAAATCTGCATTTGACAGACAGGCATAAGCATTAGGCGTCAACAGTATGTCTATCTTTGATTGATCCTACAATTGCATCTCTGCAAATTAAGTAAAATGTGCCATGAAATAGGCAACACTGAGTACAGAGGCCTTCAATGGCCTACACACTGGGTATGGCAGCAAATTGAGTCAAAAGCACTAAAATGTTAGAGGGAACAAGGACACACCACACACAAGATCTGCCCACAGTTCAGGCCCATATTCTACATTTGTAGGTTTATCTGAAGCTCCAAAACCCAAAAGATCAATTGCATAGACTCTGTAGTTCTCAGCAACCAACGGAATCAATCTTGCAAAGTGTCCCACATTTCCACCTGCCACATGACAAACATTCACCCACCATCAGCTCTTGCCTGACAGCAATCTCTGAATGTTATGTCCTGGATATATGGTGAACAACAGTTCTGAAGACTTCAAGCCAGGATTGTGGATGATTTCACCACAGTTGCCTTGTGTATTGATTGGTTTTTGGTTGAATGTGTACATTACATTGCATGTTAAATTAGCTTTGTGAAAGGTTGAACATAATGAGAGATACTTACCAAAGCCATGAACTAAAATGAGTGGCTTGCCACTGCCTGCCACAGAGTAGTTGATTTTATTCCCTCTACAGCCATCCACCCAAACAATAAGACTGTAATCTAGGATCCAGAGCAGATATTTCTGGTAGTGAACCACATCAAACAAGAACTGGTAGGAACTAAGGAAGGAGAAGAAGGATAAAATTAGTTCTTAATCAAACATGAGCTGCCAGAATTAAGTCTATTCCACACATATTGGCAAAATACAACATTGCATCATGCAGCTTCAAGAACTCTTAAGACACTACTGTGTAGAAGCAAGAGAGCTGCCATACCTCCAGAGCCAAGAGTTTGTCTTGAAAGGCAAAATCAGCAAAGCTTCGTCCAATGCCTGGATGCTCTGAATCAACACAGAAAGGGGTAATCTCCTCTCTACTTCAATCTGCATGGTCACTGAGCCCCCTCTAAGTCCTCCTTCTTTGAATGGACCAAGCCAAGCATCCCCTACTCCATCAAGATCTAGCACTTGTGACTGCAGCCTGCATGGCAAAATACATGCA
>Ga0209611_10013454_pt1 | contig 11229 bp, 9 predicted proteins | sample S1TSphgellanicum_3_FD_187693 | JGI IMG/M metagenome (GOLD analysis project Ga0209611, IMG submission 187693) | Host-associated microbial communities from peat moss isolated from Minnesota, USA - S1T2_Fc - Sphagnum magellanicum MG (SPAdes) (version 2) | ecosystem: Host-associated > Plants > Peat...
GAATAAGACCTGACTGGTGATCAGAGTTGCTGATTGGCCCATCATAATGATTGGTCCATGTGGTTTGCTATTAGTAGTCCCCCACCTATTTGCTGTCCCCAGTTCAGTTTTATGGGTGGGGTTGCAAAACAGTAAAGAACTAAACTTGGATGTGAAAAACATGTGTGCAGGGTCACATACTGAGCACCAGTGGACCAACTTAGTGTACCATGATCATTGCGCGAATCATTGTAGATCCCATGCTAATTAAACTACACATTTCACACATGCATGTCTCGGATGTCTCATCAGAGACGACAAGAACCATGTCGGGTTGGCCAGTATCTGCACTAGTGCACCCGTCCCTGCTCCATGTGATTGCTATCAGAATGAATAAAACATTCGACACCCTTACATTGTAACCAGAAGCAATCAACAAAACCAAATCCCGTAGTAGGAACAAGAAGGTACTGGAAGCAGTCCTTGGTTCAAGTAATTTAGATTATAAAATGTGAGGTTACCTGATGGGGTCCATGACGGTTGGACTTGCGGTGCAAAAGTTCTTGAATATTGAATGATTTCTTCACTGAAAATTCAATGAAATCATAGCTGAAAATTTCAAAGGAATTGGAATGTGCCTTTGATGTTGTTGGAAAGATCTTGATGAGTATGATTTAATGGAATTTCTTTTGTAAGATTTGGATTCAGAATATGGGAGATATTGATTTAAAAGTGATTTCTGCTGCTGAAAATTCAAATAAATTCCAAAAAACCAGGTTTTGGAAGGAAAAATCAGTTGAGGATGTGGTAACACTTGGGCCAACAACAGCAGAGGCCACACTAGTAACTATTATGATATATATTCCAAGGCTTAATTTGTGAAGCATTTCTAATAGTCCCTAATTCATGTGGCAATCCTAAACCAGGAAACATCCATCCATCCAGCTATCCATCCATCCACAGCAGGATGGATCTTATCATGTGGACAGGTAACACTTTTTCATTGTATTCCTGTCCCCTAGATAACCACAGTGATTAGCTATCTTTCACCCGTCCATCCACATGTATCTACCTACTTAAGTGCCTTACCTACTTACCTACATAATCACTTACACTACCTATCTACTTACCTTTGATACTTACCCATTTACAAAGGTAGTTGGAGGTGGAAAAAGGAGGGTTTACAAGAAAGGTTACCAAGGTTCCACCTTAGTAACTCACTTGTGGGTGGGTCATGGAACCGCAACTGAGTCGTATTGGGTTTTCAAATGGTGGTTAGTGCACTGGTGGGTCATAAATCCGAACTTCCAACCACAGTGGTTAGAAACGATTGATACCTTGAATTTGGACATCTAGAAGGTTCTAATATTCAACACCACACTTTGTGTGTATAGTGTGTACTTTCTGATGCACTGGTTCTAGAATCAAATGTGCAGCTGATTCTGTTGGATTTTCTTGGTGTCTAAAACACCATTTTCCAATAGTGGAGGACCAGGCTTGCGTGCTCCACATATTCCTCGTCGCCCATCTATTTAGTAGAACGTACATCCGCATGATCTGCATGTATTTGACAATATGCTTCTTCTTTAAGTAAGTGGGCAAAATGAGTTGAAATCTTGGAGTATTCAACAATATGCTTCTTCTTTAAGTAAGTAGGCAAAATGACTTGAAAATGTTGAACATTTTATTTTGTGCAAAGCATCAACATTTCTGACAAAGGTAACGGTTTCCAGTCTGTATCCTCTGTTGTAAGAAATCCCTGTTTCCAACTGTGAGGACCACAGCTCCCCGCTAGTGTAGGAAATGCACCAACAATCTCAATTCTCAAAGTAAAATGGGAGTTCCTCACCCCGGACATGCCTAGCCAGTCTAGTCATCTTCTTTCCATGCTTTTATCCCCAGAGTATCATCTTCCGTGCAAACACTTTTGGCTCATAAGTTAGCACCCAATGGAATAGGAGAGGGTTTGTACACCACCCTTCAAATGAATTCCAAAAGCCCTCTTCACTCGCTCAATTTGTTTTGACTTCCAAGTTCCCACCTTCCTATCCTTCCTTCATCATCCTCATAGTGGATCCCTATTAGTCTATTCTCATCAATCCCCTCTCCCACCAACGACATCCAAACCCTAATACCTACCTCTATACTAATTCCTTCAAAACACCACCTAAGTGTGATAATTCCCCAACATTACTTCCTTTTGCACTATTTCAACTCAACCACCTTGCTTCTAATATGTTACTACACTACCTTCCTATTGTACCCTTTCATTCCTCTCCGCCCCATCACCTTCCAATACAATCCTATCCAAATAACTTCACACCCATCCATTCTTAAGACCCCTCCCCGGTCCAAAACCCTCATGCACCAATTAGATTGTCCAAATGTTCGAAACATTCCCTACCACCCATCACCCTTCCCTAACCGCTTTCCTTGCCCACCAACCTTTCTTAGTTTCCCTTTGCATCTTCTCGTTAAGTTTTTGCCATCCCCTAGCAAATTGCCACACAACTATATTTTGAAGAGGACAATACACCGAATGCACAAGCTTTGACATCTTTTTTCCTTTTTAGAACCTTTAAATTTTCTTTCATTTTGCTAGTCACCAAAACATTCTTTGAGCTTTCAAGAACTAATGGTCTTTTTTTCATGTGACACTCTCCAACTTAATAAATAAAAAAATCATCCTACATACATATTAATTCATGATATTGAACCTATTTGCCTCTTCAAAAGCTACAAAACATTTCCTTATTTGCTCCCACCATCATCCTAACAAGCACTTTTTTTTTTTGTCATTCTTCTTGGCATATAAACTATAAGCCATGGACACCCAATCCATCTCTTAAAGTTAGGTCTCAATTCAACATCTACAAGAATAACATTGTCAATAATCTAGCAATAGGAATGGTCCACAATTGTATGTCAACCCAAACCACAACTCACACCTACCACCCCTCACCATTTTTCACCTCATATATACCAATATGATAACAATACATAAAACTCCAAAAACATTTAATACCAAAATGGTGTACATATTGGACAAATTGTCAATTTTACATGTTGTTATGATATGAGTAATGAAATTTTAAATTTTAAATAACAATATGAATATAAAAAATGAGGAGATTTATATCATCAAATATTGAATGTGAATATTGTGCCTATGTAAAATAATTCATTATATCTTAAAAGTGTTAACCATTTGAGCTTGACACCTATTCAAGCTACTAAAAAGTTTGGAATGAATGTTATTAGAATGTTTGGAACCCTAAGTTAAAGATCATATGGTGTGAGGTTCCTCTTTTTTTTTAAAATTAGGTCAAATTTGTATTCATGCATCATAAAATCATTTCTTGCTCTAGCTTGGAGTGGGAAATTTCATGGAAGGAATCTCTCATTCAACAACTTCAAAAGTTCTTCATAGGGCTCTTTGGTTGTTATGAAAAGGATGAAATTGTTGTCAATTGTTATCACAATTTTTTGACCTAAAAAGAGGCTTGGCTACTTGAATAAAAGGAAATAAGGTTGATTTTTCATCAAAAATTGGCTAATATAAATTTAAGAGTGCCAAATAACATCATGAAGGGGTTACCTGTTGCAACTTGGATGCATCTTGCAAATTTGCATAGACATCACCAATTTTATTGATTTGATTTTGCCATCACTAATTCTATTGATTTAATGTCTAGCATTTGTATTATAGATTTTATAGTAAAGATGTACACTTCAAACCTTTTTCACTCTTGTGTTTTTGTGTTTCATTTGTAAGTTGTCACATTATAAAACCAAAGCAATCCACTTGTTACACACCAACATTGTTTTGTTCTAAATTCAAAGGTTTTGTTTCGTCATCTTGCTTTATTTTTCACACATTTGTTTTTTCACAAGTTATGATGGATACTAAGCTTCCAGCATACTACAAGTTCTAGATTATTTCTCAAGTAGGAACCTTAAATTGTCCCCAACCCTTTTGTGTTGCTTGATTGAAATGCAACTTCTTTGTCCCATTGTCGTGATGCATTAGTTGCATCTTCTAGTTTTTCTTTTAATGAGAAGCAAAAATAGTTAATAAATGATGATGTTGTCAGGTTGAATCACCTTATAACAAATCTTCCCACCTTATCTAACCCAATCTTTTAAAAATGCAATTATAATTATAGCAAAAAGTTTCAAGAATTGTGGGCTACAAAGTTGCCATAAGCAAAGTTGTGTCTAAACACAAATGGGTTTATAGTATTATGGAGGGAAAGGACTAGATGTTTGCTCTTAATTGGGATTCATTTTGTAAACACACAGGTCATAAGAAAACAAAAAAAGATTTGAGTTCTATGAAAAAAAAGGAATGGTATTACACAAAGAATCATAAACATGCAAAAAACCATTATAAATTTGTTAATCAAAGTCATCAAACAATTGCCCAAGAAGTTGCAAGTGGTGCAACCAGGAAAGTACTGTAATTATTTTACATTTGTTACAACAAGATCAATGCTGTTGCAACCCTACTTTGAGAGAGTGTGAGGATGAAACTCACACTCCCGAAATGGGGACTTGAGAGTCCTCCGAGATTCCCAAAATTTCAGAGTTCCATTACAAAGGTCAAAACACTTTGCATTGGGGTGTTTTTTATATCATTGGAAAGCTATCAAAGTGTAGATGTTGAAAATGGGCTTGCGTGGGCCATTTGGACATCTACAACACACGTTATGGCAAAAAGAAAAGCCGGGAGTCAAATTGACAATTTGACTCCCGACCACTAAAAGTCAGGAATCGACCCAACCCCGGTGCATTCAGGTGGACTACAATACACTATTGGAAAACTTTCGAGGAAAGCTACAAGTTTGCTTTAGACCTCATCCCAATCGGAGGTTGGAGCAAAAAGTTATGACCTCGCAAAGCCCCGGGAGTCCAAACCAAAACAGTTTCAGGACTCCTCCTTGGGAGTCCCAGGACAAAAAGCCATTCGGATGTAGGTGTTACAAAGAGACGCATAGAATATTATATGGGGGAAGGTGGTGGCTTCCCTTGAGTCCGAGCCGTGGTGAGTCTTGTGAATCCAAAGTTGCCCGTGGTTTATCTTAGCACTAAAAGTGTTCCAAAAAGTGAATTAACCAACTTGTTGGTTGGTTTGATGCAAGTTCGAGTAAGTAACTAGAGTTTGTCACTCTTCTTAGTCCCATCCCGAAGCTTCAACATGCCCCTCTACCCCTTCTAGTGCTAAGAGCTGGGAACGTGCCCCGAGTTCCTCACAATTCCACTGTTTGAGTAACTTAGGTCCATCTTGAGTCTAATTAGGAACTTGGGAGTGCGTCAAATGTCCCATGTTGGAATATGAAACTTTGAGGATATTGTTTCAGTTTTTGACAATTCCAAAAAATAGCAAAAAACATTGGACCAATAATGTAGCTTGGCAAATGGCTAAGTCTATGCATTAAGAAATAATGAGGGCAACCAAAGCAAAAGTGGTGGCTACTTGTTATGTTTATGTTAGTTGTGACAAAATCTTTACATTTGATAACCAATCATCATTGTTTGTCCATTATGTTGTCCAAAATTGGGTAAGGATTCCAATCTTGATTCCTTGGACTGTGTTTTAAAAGGATTTAGGAATTTAATTAGGGTGATCATAGAAGCATTAACAATTGGAGGGATTATGCCAAGAGATTAAGTTGCAAAAAAGTTCATCAATTTTGAAGCTAATGGTGTTGATGTGTTTTAAGGATCCAAGTATGGTGTCATGAAGAAAATTCATAATGACCATGCTCCCTATTCCATAGGGATTCATTGTTTGACACATCAAATGAATCTAAATTTAGTGCAAACCTTATCAACTTTGCCTTTGGTCAAACACATTGAGAGTTTGTTGCAAACCTTACATGCCTATTTTGCACATTACCTTAAACATTATTTGGAGTTCACAAAACTTTTCAAGATCATGAAAACAAAGGGGCATAAGATTTTCCACATTGTAAAGATTAAATGGGTTTTTCAATGTTGAACCCTACCCAAAATTTGTTGCTAGAATACAAAATTTTGGTGGTGAAAATGGCTATGGATTGCCTTATAAATCATGAAGCAATGCTCAACTATGAACACCTATGTGATCTTTAAATTCCACTTGACCTTGCATGAATTTCCCTTGCTAGTTTGCATGTTTTCATGAAGTTTGCCCACATGTAAGACATATATGTTTGTAACTTGGTGGTTATTCTTAAGTTGTTAAGGTAATGTTTATAAAATATATGTTGATTAGACCTCAAAGTTTATTGTAAACAATTTTTGGGCCTTCAAGTCTTTGCTTGAATGTAAACATGAAAGTATCTAGATGTGGTGGGTACTAAATGTTGTTACTAGACATCACAAACTTCTTGGGCAACAATTTGAGAATATTAATTGTGCAAAATTTATTTTTTATAGATTCATATTGTTTAAAAATGAATGTTGTACATCTATTCATATTGTCTAAACACAAATGTAATGGGCACTATTTAAACATGAATGTCATATGTTTATTCATATTATATAAACATAGATGTTATATGTCTATTTGTATTGTTTAGACATACATGTCATTTGTGCTAAAACAATACACAAAATTTATGTCTAGATAATACAAACCTATGAAAAAATAAATTTCATGCAACTACTATTATCAAATCATGGTCTATGAAGTTTGTGATGGAGTTTGCCACTTTGCATTTGTGGTTTTTGGCCAACATGTTTGGGTTGTGCATTGGGATTTGGACACAATGGTGGCTTCCATTGTGACAAAAAAATATTTTTATTGTTGAATCTTTGGTGAAGAATGAGTGCACACATATTGCCATCTGCCTTATGTGTAATTTTTTTGGGCTAATTCCATGTCTTTAAGAGTTTAATGAAGTTTCCACATGCGTGTTTTGGTATGGGTTGCAAAAGGGTTCATTCATGAACTAGACATTTTATTTCCAATTGATGCCATCATGGATGCCCTTTAGATTGTATATGCTCTAGCTAGATTGTGAAGTTTCATTTGGCATGCATCTTATAGTTCTTAAAATGGGTTTTGGTTATGGTAATACCCAAATTGTAAATGGGGTGGAGGTTTAAATGCTTGAATTCCTAAATACAAGTGACTTTGTATGCCAATAGGGCATGTTCAAATTGACAATGAAGTCAAATGCAACACCATGCATGTCCCCCCTTTGAAACTAATCTTCTAATTGGGATGTGGCACCTTGTGACAACCTTTCACATTTTGGTTACCAATTTCCGTGAGTATGTGAAAGTTGTTGAATTGGCTATGGTGCAAGTTGTGGTAGTGTGCAAGATGAAAACAATTTCTCTACTTTGACTTTTATCAAATCCAAGCTTTGCAATAGATTCACCACCAATTTTCCCCTTCTTGTGCACATGTTTGCATAATGCTTCTATACTATACAAAATTCTTCTTATGAAAAATGCATTGAATAGTGGAAATGTGTTTACCATTGTTATGATGGTTAAGGTCAATGTTTTAGCCTTTGAGTGGGTTAGTTGGTAAACTTTAAGAACCATAGAGGTTTTTTAAAAAGGTAGGTAATTTCTTTACATTTGTAGTTATGTGGCTACTAGGATTTGCATTGCCATTTTTGTATTAGTAGAGGATTTTTGGTTTGCTTATGATCTATGGTGAATTCCAATGACTAAACGCCATGGAAGCCTTTTCGTTTCCATGATTATGGCTTGTTTTGCATGTTCCACACCTTCATTACAAAGAATCTTGTCCATTCCAACCCATGCATTTGCAATTTGTATCCAAATCATCCATTATTACAACTATAAATATGACTATCCTCCTCTGCAAACAATTTCTAGTTGCATAAATGAATACAAAGAGGTTTGTAATTGCATATGCAACTTATACTTGCACTAATGTCAATTTGGATGAAAATGAAAATGAAAATGAAAAATACATTTATATCATTCATTTTTAATGTCATTCCAAAATAGATGAAAATGTAGTTGTTTTTGTGAGTTAGAAGGTGGTTCATAGGCCATTGGACACCACTTGTCAAATTTTCAACTTGATTTGCAACTATAAATCTTAGTTGCAAATGCACATGTAATTAAATGTGGAAAAAAATAATTAGCCAATGAAATTGTTGGATTTAATGGTCTAATTGTTTTTCGTCACCTTTTTTCATTGAACTAATCATTAAATGTGTAGTAGGGTTTGGTGGGTTTGTGAAAAATTTAGAGGACCCATGACAATTAATGGTAAAAATAAGGTTAAGTAATGTATGTGGCTAAGGAATAAGTATTTTATTATGAATTAATATGTCATAATGTTTTTTAATTAGTTAATTAATTAGGGAGGTTAGGTAATACGTAGTAGGTATTAAATAGTATCTAAGTAGGTTAATTAATAGTAGGTATTTATTGTGTTGAATGAATTAATTTTATGTTTCATTAATTAATTAGGTTGTGTAATTTATTTATTGAATAGGCTAAGTAGTAGGGGTAATTTACGACCCATTTATAAACATTATATAATGAATAAATTATATGTCATACATTTAAATTACATTTTTTTGGTACAATTATGATTTACTATAAGCAAATTTGTATGATATAATTTTTTAATCAAATAAAGGTTTGACATGTGAAAAAACATAGTTTATTTTTACATAAAGTTTTTATCATAATTTTAAATAAAAATTAAAATATTATATGTGTAAATGTAATAAAATTTAAAGTTCCATAAAAGGAAAAGAAGAAAACAAAAGTTTGTGTACATTATTGAAAAAACTTTAATTTAAACTTTAAACTTGTAATTTGGACAAAATCTCAATAAAATATCAAAGATCAAAAATGATGTTTTGTGTAATGTTTTAAATGAAATAGAGTAAATAAGAGGCACATTATTTATTTGCCACAACAAGTGGGGTGGCTTGGTGGCAAAGAAGTTGATCTCCATCCTTGTGTTTAAGGATCAATTCCCACAAATGACATGGGTTGTGGTCAATGTTGGGATGTTGACTGAATATTCCTTACCTCCTTAACCAACTTGGGCTAAGTGACTATTAAATGAACTTATGTTGGCATAATAGGTGGCCTACTTAGTAACCTAAACTAACTTCTTAAGTTTAACCTATGTAATGACACATGTCAACATGGTACACGTTGAATTTAATAAAATTAACAATAATATAAATATTTTAATATCTAAATAAAAATATTTAATTAAATTTAAATAATGTGATTACATTGTTGAGTCCTAAAATCAGTTGCAAAATGTTGATGATGTTATGTAAGCTGGTTTGGATGGATGAAAAGTTCATGTAAGTCACATCTTTATGTGACTACCATTGCAACTTGGTGCCACATATTGTTTTTAATGACTAGGATTTTATGCAACTTGTTAAAAGCGAATAGGCCCCATAACAAGTCACATGTGATAATCACAACTAAAAATTAATTGTTAATCTAATCATTTATCTGCAAATTCCTTGTAGTGTTTGCTCACAATTTTTCATTTGCATTTTGTTTGGTTTACATTGTAAGCTAACTTGTTTGAAGTTGTAGGTAAGTTGAATTGGAATGGTCAGCTTTAAAGGGTTCAACTCCTCTTCAATTGTTTAGGTATACATCAAGTTGTGAACGTCCATTCTTTGTAATTGGTGTGCTTAATGTTGCAATTCTTACACAAATTTGTATGAATGTTTTTAATTTTGTATGTTTTGTATTCTAAATGTTTGGATATTGCAATGTGTATCAAATTGTCAACTAGAATTTTTTTTACTACTCGCCCCAACATTCATTAGATGTCATGCATAGGTGTTAGATTTAAATAAGAAGAATTTACACCTCACCTAATAATACACATGTGTAGTTGCACAATTGCCAAAAGTAATTACAAGTGCAATCCTATAATAGCCAAATACTTTCACCTATAAAACTAGAGTGGGAGCCACATACTTCAACCCATCAATTTAACTAGCGGCCAAATTTATTGTTAAAAATTGTGTTAGGGGGGGTCATTAAGGAACTCTTACAACCTTAGGCTATTAACTACTTAATTGCCACAAGCAATGCACAAGTGCCCACTAGGACTAATTCCCAAAAAAAATTAAGTTTTTAAAAAATTTAAAAATCTGTGCCTTCTGCCCTGGACCTTGGGCAGAGATCCAGGGCAGAGGCCATTGACAGCTGTTCCATACACACATAAAGAACTAGTAGAATTTTTCCAGTGTATTTGGAGGGTGCCTTAGTGTTAAGGACCTCGATTGGGGCGGTTCTGGGAATTTGGGTCCTGTGGGACCCTTGTTCCCAGCATGGTCCTGTTGGTAGGGCCCTAGGCATAGCCGGGCCACCTCGTGAGGGAGCCCTTTCAATACCCACCCACTTTGCAATAACCCACTTACCCACCCTTGTATAAAGCAAGGTGCATTAGTAGCCTTGGGGTGATAACCAGCACCTACACTGGGACCATGGTTAAAACTAAAGACCTCAAAAAGTTGCTTCTAACCATAGTAAATATATCCTTGTCCTGAGATTAAACGAGGGTCTGTGAGTCCCAAATGTAACATTTTTCATGGGTTAGATATGGCCACTGTAGGACCAATTTAACACTGCCTGTGTTAAAAATGACCCACTAAAAAGGTTAGATATGGCCACTATAGGGCCAATTTGACACTGCCTGGGTTAAAAATGGCCCACTCAAAAGGCTAGATATGGCCACTATAAGGTCAATTTAACACTGCCTGGGTTAAAAAATGGCCCACTAAAAAGGCTAGAAATAGCCACTATAAGGTCAATTTAACACTGTCTGGGTTAAAAATGGCCCACTAAAAAGGCTAGATATGGCCACTATAAGTCCAATTTAGCACTTCCTGGGTTAAAAATGGCCCACTAAAAAGGCCTCACACTTAAGACGGTGAACGTGTACCAAATGTAAGTAAGTACTGGTTGAGCCTGGCCCCAGAGTCCTGTAACAATTTTCCGCCCCCCGTAAGTGGACCACAAGTCCTGGACCGGGCCCCAGGAAGATGCGCCGCCTTCATATGCGCCTCCTCAGCCAGTGTCCGCCGATCCTGTTCCTCTTTCTCTCAAGCTTTGCGATCGCGGATTTCTCGCTCTCCGCACTCTGCGCCTTCCATCTCTCTCTCTCTCTCTCTCTCCTCTGTTTTCTCTTCATGTTCCTTCTTCTAGCTCTCAGCGCTCTAACGTACTAATTTTATTTGATTTTCCTCCCTGTGTGTGTCTCAGAGATGATCATAAGCTCAT
>Ga0209611_10013456_pt1 | contig 11227 bp, 6 predicted proteins | sample S1TSphgellanicum_3_FD_187693 | JGI IMG/M metagenome (GOLD analysis project Ga0209611, IMG submission 187693) | Host-associated microbial communities from peat moss isolated from Minnesota, USA - S1T2_Fc - Sphagnum magellanicum MG (SPAdes) (version 2) | ecosystem: Host-associated > Plants > Peat...
CCCACACGCTCCAAACCGCCATTCTCCATAATTGCATTGCCGACCTCAGTCATAATTTGGAGCCGCCATTCAAGCTCCATACCCATTCAGTGCAGCCGTCATGCAAAACTCCTCAGTACAGCTCCTCTAGCAAAGCTTTTCATGCAAAAGCAGCCGTCATAGAAACCAACGGCTTAATTAACAACGGCCTAACTTCCCTGATCAGTGACATCCAGGAGTGTGACGTAACCTAATTTCGGGTTACAGTATCTCATTTGCACCTTATAGTGTGGTCACAACTTTGGAAGTATGTGAAAGAGTTTATTAAATCTTATAATGTCTATGCTCGAGCAAAGAATCTTCATCGTTGCCTTCATGGTCTCCTTTAGCCATTGTCAATCCCTACATCCTCGTGGTTTTCAATTTCCATGGACTTCGTCACACATCTTCCACCTTCTAGTTCTTATGACTCAATCTTGGTGGTGGTGGGCAATGGTGCCCTTGATATACATGATGATTCACATGTTATTGTATATTTGCAAGTAAGTGAAATTTTATTTAAATTGACACCCAAGGAATGGGACTGGGTTGTTCATAAAGCCAAGCAATTCAAATGGGAAAATGATTCCTTGCTATGGGTGTGGACAAATGGATGAGTATGGGTAATACCCCACCTAGAACAATGTGAAGGCCTTGTCGGCATGTTCACAAGGAGTTGGGCCATTTTGGGGTCCAACAAATTTACAATTTGCTCCAAACATAGTATTCGTGGTGAAGGATGCAATTGTAAGTTCAACATTTTTTTTTTGGGTATATGGTGTGTGACCAAGTTTGGGCATCTTTGAATGCACCTACACCTCACTTACAACCTCTATTAATTATGGGGCTTGGATACCGATGGAGTTTGGATTTTGCCAACCCATTGAATTTGACACCTTGACATAATTGATATGTTTTGGTTATGATTGAGCATTTTTCCAAGTGGTTGGAGTTGGTGCCAATGCTAAATTGTAGCAATGAAAGGGCATCATATGCATTTTCGGATAGAGTACTTGGTAGATTGGGGCCTCTAGCTAAAGTTTTCACTATCCAAGGTATGAAATTTCGTGGGGAATTTCAAGAATTATGTGAGCCATCACTTATTAATCATTGCACTACTTCACAATACCATCATGAGGTAGACGAGCTAGCTAAGTGGATGGTGCAAATAGTCAAGTGGGTTCAAAAGGGTACACTTGAAATTGGGATCTACAACTACCATGGGTAGCTATGGGGTATAGGTTCAATTGACAAGCTTTTCTTACATCTTTGTTTCCATACTTTTTATTGTTTGGTCATGAGCCCAAGTTACTAGTTTCAATTTGATGAAATGTGATTGTCATCATCAATTTGGATGATCCAAATGTGTGGCTTTAGGCATGTGAACTACGAATCACTTTGTTTAAACATGTAATGCCCATGGTTATGGAAAATTTGACAATTGTTCAACATTAAAATACACTTTGGTATGCCATTATTTGAGGAGGTGGATATTGGCCTCAAGTCTATAAATTCAAGTTAGGAGATTATGTGTATTTATAACAAACAACATTGATTACTTTAGATGTGATTGCAAGATGTGTTATTTTGCAAATACAAACAATTTTATCCTCTAGTGTGTTGTTGTTGGAGGGCCAAGATGGTTAGACATGGAATGATCATGTGTGTAGTTGCGCACCATGCCATTTCCCCATGTGGATGGCCAAATTGCCCATCTTTGGCAATTATTTTTGTTGAATTTTGTTGTATGTTGTGTGGGTAGTCTACTAGGGCTACCATTATGTTGGTGTGTGATCGGTGTTCAAAGGGTTGGCATATGGGATGCTTTGAACAAAATACTAATTAGCAAGTGGTTTTGCCCTTTGTGCACCTAAGTAGACCAAGGTTCCTTAGGTTAGAGTGTAAGATTAGCCTAAGTATTTCTTTCATGGTGATTCACATTTGGCCAAAGATTTGAAAGATTGTAACTAGGCAACTAACAATGGGGCTTCCATTTGCACCTAACCTACTAGTCTTTCTACCTTGGAAGCAAAATGTTCATTAATGATAAATTTTCATAAGGCATTTCTTATAGTGTTATTTAGCTTAGAGGGACCTTAACCCCAAATATAGGGGCAATTTGGATATGGTGTACCATTCATGATTTTATTTCTTATGTGTTATAAGTGTGATGGCAACAGTAGTTATAGGCACTAATGTGGTAGTGCATGATAGGTTTTTCTCCTAATAATAAATCAGATAAATTAATGAACATGGATGATGGAACAATGTCTAAAAATAAAAGGTTAGTATTAATATCTTCAATTTTTTAATTTAATATTCCCACCTATAATTGTTGCTTTGACAACAGTTATAGTAAATGCTAATTTCCAAATGGTTTCCTTCAAATGAATAGGCATGTTGTCACCAACAACTTGTATTGTAAAAAACTCACCACCCACTACTTACCTTATGTTGTAGTGGTTGGCATTTAGTAAATTGAACTTGAGATGTTTGCATCATATGTTATCCTTGGAGATATGCAAAGAACTTGGTTAGAATCCAAGCATAACACACAAGCATTAATTAGAGGTGACACTTGTATCATATCCATCTACTAAAATGGTTAGTGTAGGTGATCCTTCAACATGAAAAGTGGCCATATTGACAATGTTTTAGGTGGAATTCAAACAAATTATGGGGAAACCTTATGAAATGTGCACAAGTCGGGATGCAAGACACCTCAGAGTAGAATGCAAGTTATTATGAAGATTAGGGTTGGCAAATTAACATTAAATAAGGGAGAAAAAATGAGTAGGAAAATAAGAGTTGGAATAGAATGTCCAACTTTAATACATTGACCTTCAAAAGAGTTGTCAAGTAATAATTAAAAGAAGATTTAGTCATTACCCCAAAAAAAAATAAAAAATGAAACTATTGGTTGCCCTTTAGATTATGGTTTCAAGAAGATCATGAAGGGAAAAACACCATGGGAAAAAAAAGGTTGTTGGGCTAGTTGGTAAATAATCATTATCTAGAAAACAAGGAAGAAAGGATTAATGTCAAGCAAAATATCATCCATTCATACATTTTTTAAAGTATATGCAATGCATAGATTTAAGTGTGACTGTATGTTTGATATCTATGATGGAAATGGATCGTTGTATGTATCATAGGATTATCAATTGGTTATCCAATGGCTATAAACCATTGTGATAGTGTATGAGATAAAAACAAGGATCATACATATTTATCATGGGTAAATACAATGTTGTATTATGGGAAGTTCATGGATATGTATTAGATCTACATATTGTGAAGAAATTTCATGCAAGAGGTGCCAATGGTGATTTTATACCATGCTTATATGTACTTGAGCATATATAGGTGGTTGTGGCCTTGGAAGATGACAAAGTATTATTAACCTTGAAAGGAATAAAAGCAATGGAGAAATGTCAAAAATGAATGGCCATGTGAGAGATGGTAATGAATCTATGTAGAATAGGGATATACAAAGTGGTAATTTAGCATGGCCTAGTCCAACTTGATGAATGTGTATGCTAAGAATGCTAATAACATACCATTATTGATATTTTGATAATTATGAGGTCAGAAGACAATCCTACTACATCACACACATGCTACTAGTATCCTATTACAATTCACAAATCACATTATCCATTAGGAGATTAAGTCACATGTTGGAAGCTAGACATCCCTTATGATATAACTTAATAAAATCACCAATGCCAACCTATATTAAAACTAGGTTATATCTAAAGCAACTTTGAGCATGGGTTGTTTTTGGGCTTCAACTTAGTAATACATGCTTGAACATCGATGTCGAGATAAATCATGGAACAATGACCCCAAGGGTTGCAAATTGGCTTCCCAAATTTGTTGGTATCAATTTGTTTTCCTTGGGGGTAAGTAATGGCCATAAAGTCTAGCATTGAAAAATAACTTGTGATAGATTGAAAAGTTTTTGTTTCTATTACAACATTGCCTCCTAATGTAAAGCCCTTGGGGCTAATTTCAACTTTTTCACTAAAATGAATGTTTGATTGAAGTTGAACATTGGCCATCATTCCTTGTGTAAAATGGGCCTAGGGATGGGTCGACATAATGAAATGACAATAAAGGAAGAAAATGGCAATTAAGAAATGTAATTATGCTTGTTCTATATCTAACTATCAAAGTTAGTGCCAGTCTAAAAACTAACATGGATTCTAATGGTGGACGCCATGAATAGTTGGAAAATGTTCATGCAAATGAAAATATTCTAAATTGGGTTCTTTTGATTGATCCCTTCAAGCTCACAGAAAAAACTAAACTAGATGCATAAATAATCCACAATCGCAAACATTTGCGTTTGATGACATATTTGTAAATGTCCAATCAATTTGTGCATTTATTGTTATCATGAAAGTGGTTAGATTTGTATTGGACTATTTGCCCGAGATTGGCGATGGTAAAACAGTTACAAAAAACGACTCCAATGGTTAAAATAGTTATAGATGTATAAACAAAACTCTATTTGGAAATCTTATTTTAAATCCTATGAGAAATTAGGCACACACAATTGTTAAAAGATCTTCGTTTATAATACCCTTTTTTTGGGATCCAAACCACTTGATTTCCCCTATAGGTTTCACCTTCGTTGGTCCCATTTTTTTAAGGCTCTTATTGATAGGCCAAGTGTCCAATTGATGGCCTCCACCCAATACGACTTATTGATTGATTTCATTGGACTTTGGACCTTGGACCTATGTCTCCAATATGTCTTATATTTAATTTCATGTGTGGAATGGGAGATCACACACACGAGAACCATTTTAATTCCTACAATTTGGAGTAATTGAATGCCACATGGATATGTTAGTAACATGGAAAAATATTTTATTGTGTTAGATAACATTCTTCCACATCACTAGAATTTGTTTAAAATATATACCCTTTCACATGGATAATATTTATTGAAAATAATTTTTCACACTCATGTTCACTCGTTCATGGTTCATGACTCATACAAACTTGTTCACAAAATAACATCCCATTTTTTATAAAGCCCATAAACTATAAAAGGTTAAATTAGATTAGTCCCCTTTCAATTGATCAAATGAGCCTTTAAATTCATTTAACTCCTACTATAAGTTTAATTTAGAATCTATCAAATTTACCACATTATTGGGAGCTTTATGTCTCACTCTTGCATCATTTGGCTAATACTTATTCACAAAAATTTAATTTCTCAAGGTTATTTGATTGTAAGTGGGCAGATATCCTCAAATTTGCATGGTGAGAATCTTTGGTGATTTGAGCCACGACATAGTGTTTGTTGCTTTGTAGGTTTTTGTGTTTATGCAAGTTCAGTTATAGGTTTTATGTTATTGTTTTCTTGCTATGTTTTGGGCTTGGGTTGTGTTGTTACAAATGAGTTCCACATTGGATCCTAGGCCACCATGGGGCACTTTGACTAAATTCCAAAGTTCAACTAGTCATTACATTCATCAAGTTTGGCACGCTTTGTCATCACCAAGCTCACATTCATTTGTTGATTTTGGCAATGGGCCTTTAGGTTTGAGCCCATTGTATAACAAGGTTATTTAATGACAAGGGAAAAAATTCTTTTAGTTTCAATTTAAGAATCAACAATCCTTAACATTTGTCTAGTTAAAGAACCAATCATTAAAATAAGTTTGCATATTCTCAATTACAATTTGTGACTAATTTTTAGTCACAAACGACATTTGTAACTAAAATGCTTGTAATTGTGTTGAATAAATTGCATGTGACATTAGTTGTAAATGATGATGTCATGATGATGTCATCACATAGACAAAGGATGAAATATATATTTGAATTGACTGTATTTTTCATCCAATGACCATATAACATATGCAACCAACATATAACTAGTAACCAATTTTTAATGACCAATGTCATGTTGCGATGTGGCACATTGAAAAAATATTAAATAAATCAAGGTTATTACCAAAATTTTAATTTCAACCATTTATTTTTAAGGTCTTTGATTCATACATGTGGGCAAATAATTTTGGGCCATATGGCAATATTTTTGATTTTGAAATATTCAAAATAAAAAAGCGGGTAGGTAAGGAAACCTATGATAGGTAGGTAAATAGGTAATTAGGTAAGTGGACCAAGGTAGATAAATAGGTAGGTAAGTAAGTAGGCCAAGGTAGGTAAGTAGGTAGGTAGGTAAATAGGCCAAGGAAGGTAAATAGGCCAAGGAAGGTAAATAAATAGTAGGTAAATAAGTTGAAGTAAGTAAGTAAGTAGGCTCAAATAGGTAGGTAAATAGGCCAATTTAGGTAGGTAGGTCTTAGGGCTTTTAAAAAATTATTTTAAATTATTTTAGATTTAACCAAGTTAGGGCTGAACTTCTTTAATTGCTTCATTCCACTTGGCAAATTTTGTGTGTTCTAAGGTTTATAGTACATCTATTTATATAGTTGACACATTTGAAAGGGAAGCCAAACAATATGGGATAAAAAATCTAATTGGAATCTAGTTTATCATGCCCATATATAATACACATTATACATCTTTAGGGCTACATTTTCAAGTTATTTGTGACTAAATTTTGGTTACATATGCAACTAATGGGCCATGGGGGGGTTATTCATGGATGAAATAATCTTAGAAACATTCATATAGGAGGATGAAAAAGATAATAGTTGCACATTAGTTGCAATATAGTTGCAAACCTTCCCCCCAATTTTGGTTAGCTTGGGAAGTAGTTGTAAAAGTAATTGCAAAATAGGTTGGTTGCATATCCCCAAATTTCTTCTAATGAATAGTTGGGAACATGGTTTTATGTTTCCTCCACCACTCCAAAAGGCAATTGATATCATTTGCATCCACTTGATATCTACAAAATATCAACAATTCTTGATTAACAAGCTCCTTTGCAAGTTCGTTGATGTTGGCCAACATTTCAAAAATGTTCAAATACATATTTTCGTCAATTATGTAAATAAGGGAACTTTTAGCCTCGAACAATGGATACAAATGATGATGAAATTTTAGGAACATAGGAAACAAAGATTTCATATATCATATTCAACTATGGCACCCCATCTTCATGACCAATAAAACAAAAAATTAATCTCAAACTCTTAAATCTAGGATCTAACATCAAGGCTAACATATTATGAATTTTTTTGTTATCACATCCACAAGGGGGAACACTCATAGAAAAAATTAAAAAATGTGTGAGTAAAAATATAGGGTGCAATATATTGGTTGTTGGGTAAAAATATAAGTTAATGAATTAAAAAATCGGGTACATTTTATTCAAATAATCAATTTAATTATAATATAGGGCATGCAATAATCTAAAATAGTGGATTATAATTAATATAGGGTGGCTTTAATATGTATATATTAGAAAATTAAATAACAATAGGGTGATAAAAAATATGTTGGACAATTATTTGATACACCCCCTAAAAATGGTCATTTGACACACCTAGATCCCAAACTATATATTAAATGTCCGCCTCCTCAAGGTCATATCTTATCAAAAAAGAAAGAAAATAATTAATCACCTTAATGACCTCCTTTTTTATGTTATTTGCAAAAGTTCTTAACTCAAAAGTTAAGCCAAAATCATCATCATCAATCAAAACATTGGATAAAAGGAGATGGTTCATTTCTTCCTTTAGTTTTAGGTTCATGGATATGGCACATTCAAAACATCACTTAACAATTAGTGACCCATGTACTAGTTTAATATGCAAGAAATGACAACATGAAACAAAATGTTTATTATAATATGTGATATATGCCATGTGAATGGAGGGGGCAGATGGCTAGTAACAATAGGGTTAGTTTGCTTGCAATAAAAGGGCAATGGCTTTTCAAAATTGAAAGGCTTCTTGAAACATGATCACTTTGTTTGTAAACCTACATAATTCAATCTTACAAATTAAAAACAAACATTTTGTAATACAAAGATTCAAAACAATGAAAAAGAAAAAAACCAAAACAAAGTAACTTGCATTTTATCTCATTTTGATTGACATGTTCAATTTTTTGGGCCTAAAGCTTGTGGTAATGTAAGTTTTCATATCCCATTCATGTCTTCCTTTCCTTGATTTTTTAAGCCATGTAATACATTTTGCAAATTTGTTTGGGTTGATTCAATGGAAACATATTTCAAGCCTCTAGAAATTTTCGCAACTTACTTATTATTAACTTCAATGTAGTTGTCATGGTATTCAAATTTGCATTTTCATCTTTAACATAAGCAAAAATATTTTGAAACCATATTGTCAAACCATATTGTTTTAAAAGGTCTTGCAAACTTCTTACCAATGTTTGCCTTGATGGTTCAAATGTTTCAAATCAGCCAATTATAATGTGTTTAAGCATCCAATCTTTTCTTAAAAATTTAGAACCAATGCAAAAACATAATGTGCTCCTTTGAACATTCATAAATCAAAACTTGGCTTTTGCATGAATGTAAAACTTGAGCTTGGAACTTAAACCTTAATATGATTTTAATCCACATACTTGGATGAATGTGTTCATAGATGAATGATTTCATATGGATGAATCTCATTTATGATTTGGATTAAATAAATAAATCATTGGATGAAATTCAATCATGATTGGAAAATAAATAGATTCAAAATTATTTATATCCATCCTTGTTTTTCGTCCAAGTATTGACATCTCAAACTTGAATGCCATTTAATAATGATGTCCATAATGAAATTATGACAAAAACATGATGATAGGACCAAACTAATTTTTTTAAATTTGTTTAAAAAACCAATTTCATGAATCAATCATGTTAATCAATTTAAGAAAAAAATTGTCATGGGATGAGTGTTAAAAAAATCCTCCCTATTGTTGTCAATCACACTAGAGATGTAGTTTGTTGAAAATTAAGGTGCCTTGAAATTAAATATTTATTTTAAAAACCCCATTGTCATCTATGATAGTGAGTTCTTTGAGGAAAGCTAATTAAGGCACCTAAAATTGAATTTTAGTTCATTTCAAAAACCCATTGTCATCAAAAACATAAAGTAGTTTAAAGATATCTAAAACATTAAAAAATCATTTTCGTCAACAACACTAGGTAGATTTGAAAAAAATTGTGGCACCCTCAAAAAAGAATGAAAAAAAAAACCCCCCATTGTTGTCAACGACATTTATAAATAAGTTTGAGAGAAATTGTGGCATCTTTGGAAAGGAAAAAAAAACGTCACTATCATCAACAATACTAAGTCAATTTGTTTGAAGAAATAAATAAAGATAAGTAAAAATAACTTAAAAAATAAACAATGATCATGGGATGGATGTTAACATAATATTAGTAATATAGTTAAGACATTTTGAAAATAATAACATTTTAAACCAAAACCATAAAATACATTTATAATGGAATTATATTATATTATTCAACAAGTGTTATCTATTTATGAAGGAAGGTAGTTTGTTTTGTTTTGTTTTGTAGTTATGAAATCCACCAAATTGGGATGCTTTAGATTGTGTTCTTGGTGTCTTTGGAAAGCTCTCAACAAGAAGAGGTGCATGGGTTTGGTTCCATGATGTTTGGACTTGTGATGCAAAAGTTTTAAAATATTGAATGATTTTTTCCTTGAAAATTAAATTAAATCATAGTTAAAAATTTCGGAGGAATTGTAATGTGCTTTTGCTATTGGAAAGATCTTGATGACCAAGATTTAATGGAATTTATTTGGTAAGATTTGGATTCAGAATGTGACAAATATTGATTTTTAAATGATTATTATTGTTGAAAATTCAAACAAACTCCAAAAAACTAGGTTTTGGAAGGAAAAATCATTTGAAAACGTGGTAACATTTGGACCAATAGCACTAATCACACTAGTATCATATAAGAATAGATTGTTATTTCATGCAACTTTAATTAATTAAAATTATGAAAAAAAAGTTTCATTGTTAAGAACTTAATGATAAAATAAAAACATTCATCCATAATTTTGATGGAAATTCTATTTATTAAAAACATATAATTTCAAAAAAAATCATCCATATGTTAGATGAATAAAAAAATCATTAATCCATAACAAAGATGAATGTTTACATTCATCCCCATGTTTGTTTTTAGGTTTATTCATAGAACATTCATTTTGTGGTTAAATTATTGGGTTTTATTTGCATGTGTATAAGGGAAAAAACATTTAACCATCCCAAGTTCCAACTTTAAGTTTTAGGTTCAAACTCTAGGCTCATGCAGTAGCTTGCTTCCAAAAACACATTCTGCCAAGATTGGGAAGACATATGTTTGTTTTGTCTTTTCAACCAAATTTGGTAACATTTCTTGATTGAAGGTTTTTTTGGAAAGGGAAAAAAAAAATGGTATAATTGCATTATCAAACACTTCAACCAAATATTTTCAATAAATTGCATGAATAAATGGTTTTTAATAACTAATAAACCTAAATTCTCTTCAAAAGTTTTTTGGTGCACATTATCCTTTTTGTAAAGATCTATGGCCCCAAAAAATTGGAGATTGCACTTGTAGTCATTATAGGCCTTTTCTTTGTAGGTTGTTTTTCCAATGGACTTTTCATGTTGTTCATTTTTTCCTTGATCTTTTTGACAATTAGTCCATGGTCTACATCCATGTGTTTTTTTAATGTAGTTATTCCATTGCTCTTGAAATATGAAACAAAAGTTTTCCTCAACTTTGTTCTTGGTTCCAATATTGCATGACCTACTAGTTTACTGTAATGCAACATACAATACATGACTCATGGCACCTTAAAATCAAATGTTGATTCCATCATTGACACAAAAAAATGCACAAGTTGAAATTTTTTTACCATGGGGTCTCCACTTTAACATTTGTTCATGCAATTTTTTCATAATTAATTGCATTGTATCATCATTTTCTAATTGAGAACTTGGAATTTCTTCAACTTCTCAAGTTCAATTATTTCCTCCAATCTTATTTCATTTTCATTCATTCTCATGCATGAACACATCACATCTTTCAACTGAATTTTTTTGTTTCATTTTCAAGATGTGTTAATAGACCAAGATTGAGAAAACTAAACAATTACATTATTTTCAATTTTGCAAATGTGAAAATGGACACAAATTATTCACAAGTTGATTCACAAGTAATGTGTTCCAAGTGTTCAAATGTAAAACTATTTTAAGATGTCCTTTAACAATAGAAATAAAAAGTTAAGGTTGTAAGCAATGT
>Ga0209611_10013457_pt1 | contig 11226 bp, 9 predicted proteins | sample S1TSphgellanicum_3_FD_187693 | JGI IMG/M metagenome (GOLD analysis project Ga0209611, IMG submission 187693) | Host-associated microbial communities from peat moss isolated from Minnesota, USA - S1T2_Fc - Sphagnum magellanicum MG (SPAdes) (version 2) | ecosystem: Host-associated > Plants > Peat...
CGCGTTGGTCGACGACGTCATCTCGACCGGCGCCTCGACCGGTGCGGCGCTGCGGTTACTGCGGGGTGTCGGCGCCGAGGTCGTCGTCGTGGGCACGCTCGTCACCGAGGCGTCCAAGTGGCGCGACGCGCTCGGTGACGACGCCCTTCGGGTACGGGCCCTCGGGTCTATTCCGGTGTTTCGACCCGACGGTTCTGGCGGACTCGTCGAAGACTGGGTGGGTTGAGTCGCGCTGCGAGCCTGCGGGACTGAGCGACCACCTAGAGCGTGGGTTCGAGCTCCTTTTGTTTGGCGACCTGTCGCGCGACGTTACCCGTCAATTTTTCGAGGATGTAGTAGATCAGGCCCGCGATGATGATGCCCGTCGGTACCGAGAAGTCTGCGCCGCCGTACCAGCCCGCCGTACAGACACCGTGCACGAGGCTGGCGGCACACGACGATCCGTAGTGATTGGAGATCGGTGTCATCCAGTGGAAGGGAAAGTTGACGGGCGGGTTGGCTTTGGAGAAGGCGAGTGTCGCGCACACCATGCCCACGAAGAACGCGATGATCGCGTTCCAATTTATTCCCGTAGAACCGGTGTAGTAGAGACCACCCTTGTCGGTTCGCTGTAGCTCAGCGGCGTTGTAACGGTAACGCCGCATGATCCAGTCGACGAGGTACACGCCGAGCCACGGCGCGATCCACAAGATGATGACACCGACGAACTCCGTGAGGTACTCCTTGAACGTCGACTGGAACACCGCGTAGAGGGTCAGGGCGCACGCGATGATGCTGTCGAGTACGACGGCCTGGTATCGCTTGAGGCGAAGGCCCATCGCCTGCAGCGACACGCCCGAGGAGTAGAGGTCGAGCGAGTTGATACCGAAGAGCTGCACGATGGAAAAGAGGAGGAAGAGGACCACGATCCAACTCGGGATGAAGTGCTGGCCGCGGAACGCCTCGAAGAGGTTCGATCCCGCAATCTTTGACTGTGACAAGAACGTAAACGAGAGCGCACCCAGGATCATCATGACGATCTCGGGAATCGCCGTGCCGAGAAAGATCCAACCGACAATCGCGCCCTTCTTCGCGTCGCGAGGTACGTAGCGCGTGTAGTCGTTGCCGCATTCGGTCCAGCCAAGACCCGAGAGGGCGAACACGAAGGCGAGACCCGCGGTGTAGATCTCCCAACCATTGGCGTATCCCGAACCCTTGAAACTGGCACTGCCGTACTTGAAGTCGTAGACCGCGAGGACGACGAAGATCGCACCGAAGGGGAGTATGAGGGCGCGCAGTACCTTGACCATCGTGGCGTGGCCCAGGTACGGCATCACCGCCTGAATCGCGGCGGCCAAGATGATGAAGACGACCTTCAGTCCACTCGACACGTGCACGCCGGCCATCTGGAAGAGCACGATGACCGCGCCCACGATGAGGATGAGCCCCTCGGTCTCGAACCCCAGTTGGGTGATCCAGTTGAAGAAACTGAGCAGACGCGATCCCTGAGAACCGAACGACGCTCGGTTGATGGTAAAGACCGTGGTACCCGCCTCGGGCCCCTGGAGTGACGCGACGCCCAGGAGGAGGAAGGAAAGGTTTCCAATGATCATGATGCTGAGTGCGGTCCAAAACTTGAACCCGAACGCCATCAGAATCGCCCCGTAGGCGAAGTACTCGATATTTATTGCCGATCCGGTCCACAGGGCCCCGATGTTGCGCGGGGTCGCCCAGCGCTCGGTTTCGGGAACGTAATCAATGCCGCGTACTTCGACGCGGAACGCCTCATCACCCGACGATCCCTCGTGCGATTCGAATGTGGTTGCCACTGGTGTAGTCCTCCCTAAGTAAATGTCAATCGATCACGTACCCGACACCGCCACGAATCTCGCTTCGTACGCGCTAAGTATGGTCGATTCGCTTTCTCAACATGGTCTTTCTATGGCGAAACGACACCACTTTTCTCAGAATTAATCAGTTCTTAACGGCCCCCTACGGGGTTCAAAGGGAGCCTCTGCAAGATGGGAGCGTCTCGAAAATATTGAGGCGTATTGAGAGGGGTTGCCCGATGTACCGCACGACGAAAAAGAAGTTAGTGAAGCGAGTTGGCATCACGGCGGTAGCGGCGCTCGGCGCCGTGGGCCTTGGCGTCGCCGTCGCGAGCGCCTCACCCGTCGCCGTCGCGAGCGCGTCACCGGTCTCCGTCGCGAGCGCGTCAACGGTCGCCAAGAGCACCGGTCACACCAGCGCCGGTGCGCACGACGCCACAACGGCACCGACGGGCCCCACGGGTCAAGGATGCGCCGTGGGCGGCGGTGGTGTCGTTACGGCGCTCACGAGTACGTCGATATCCATCGAGGATCCTTCAGGCACCACGACCACGTACGCGATCACGTCCTCGACCACGGTGACCAAGGACCGAGTGGCCGCGACGGTGGCGTCCCTCGCGGTCGGCGACGACGTGCACGTGGTGACCACCACGTCAGGCGGAACGACTGCCGCCAGCATCGCCATCGTCCAGCCCAGTGTGATGGGTAAGGTCACCGCCGTGAGCGGCGACACCATCACGTTGAGCGTACGGAACAACGTGACCGAGACCGTCATCGTGTCGAGCGCGACGACATTCACTAAAGACGGTGCGAGTGCCACGTTGGCCGACGTCACCGTCGGATCGTCGATCTTCGCGGAAGGGAGCTTCGCGTCATCGACCGACACCGCCACGTTGGACGCGACCAGCGTCGGAATCGGCGTCGCCGGACAAGGAGGATTTGGGCACCACGGAGGTCCCGGTGCCCAGGGTGGACCAAGCAGCATCGGGTCGTCGACCCAGCAAGCTCGCTAGTGTGCCCTTGACGTCTCGGGGCCCGGGCGACTCTCCCTACGTCCGGGTCCCGAACCACTCGATTCGTCCGACGAATCACGTGCGAGATGCGTACCTCGTCAATCCGTTACTCAAAAGTAATTCGAATCCGACTTGTGTCTGGTTGAGTTCTTGATAAGTTGCGCTGAAGGGGGATTTCACACAAGGTGGCGTCCTCGGGGGGAAAGCAGGATCAAGATGTCACGCACGTTCGATCGTCGATCGTTCCTTACGCACTCGGCCGCCACCATTGGGGGTGTCGCAATGGCGGGGACCATTGTCGATGGCCTCATGGAATCCGTCGCGGGGGCCACGGTTGGGGTTAGCACCGCAAAGCCAAAGATTGGGGGCTCGGTCACCGTTGGTCTCATTTCCGACGTGCCGAACTACCACGTGTTCAACGGTTCGCAGGGCAAGATGGACGCCTCGGGGTTCTGCGTCGCCAACGCGGTCTTCGACCCACTGTTCGTCATGGCCGTCAATGGTCAGTCGTGGTTGCCCATGCTGGCGCTCTCGGCCACACCGAACGCTGACTACACCGCGTGGACAATCCCCTTGCGACAGGGCATCAAGTTCCACAACGGCGACCCCTTCAACGCGCAGGTCGTCGTCGAGAACTGGCAAGCCGCTGCGGCGGACCCGACGGTCGGCTTGGCCATTCGCCCCATCATCGCCTCGGTCGTCGCGACGAGCGCGTACGAGGTGGTCTACAACATGGTGGTTCCGTTCTCCACCTATCCGACGAACCTCGCCGAACAGCAGATCGCCTACATGGCGCACCCGTCGTCGTTCTCTCCCAGCTACAAGGGCAACCCCATTGGTACGGGGCCGTTCAAGTTCAAGTCATGGCAGGTCGGTGTGGAGTCACAATGGGTAAAGAACACCTCGTACTGGCGCAAGGACGGTGCGGGACGCAAGTTGCCCTACCTCGACGCCATCAACTTCAAGACCATCCCCGACAACGCGACGCGAAACTCCGCGTTGCAGTCGGGTGACATCGACATGATCCTCCAACAGGACGGCCCCAGCATCGCCGCATTGAACAAGATGTCGGGAATCACGGTGCGTACGGACCTCGCCGACGAACGCGACCCGTCGGTGAACTGCTTGATCATGAATACGTCGGGCACGCTCAACCAGTACTTCCTCTGGGCGGGTGAGTTCGCCGCATCGTTAGGCGTGGTCGGCGTCTTGGACTACCTCTATGGCCTCGAATACTTCGGGGGCGTGCTCAAGACCGGGGCGACGGCCACCCAGGCCGCCGCGGCGACGACGGCGTGGCTCCAGGGTACGACGACCGTGAACGGTATTACCGCTCCCGGACTCACGTCGGACCAAGCGACCGCCATCGTCCAGTACATCGCGGGCGGTACGTCGACGGCGGCTGATCCCGCACCGTCCACCCAGCAGCTCGCGGTCTACGCGGGTACGTCGGGCGCCGTCAACCCGTCAACCGGTAAGTGGGACACGACCCGTAAGCCCGTCGTCAACGACCTGAACATTCGTAAGGCCTGCGCGATGGCGATTAACCGCAATACGTACTTCAAGGCCATCGACGGAGCGGTAGGTGCGGTCGCGGACGGCGTCTACCGCAAGGCATCGCGTTACTACCGGAACCCGAACTACCCGGCCTACAACCCGAGCGGCGCCAAGGCGCTGGTCGAGGCGTACAAGAAGGCGAACAACGTGTCCGAGGTGAGCTTCGTCATCGACATCATCTCCGGTAACGCGTCGGCCCAGCAGCAGTTCGCGTTCTTCCAGTCGCAGTTGGCGGCGGTGGGCATCAACGTGACGGCTCGCGAGTCGGTACAAAGCACTCAGATCAACAACGTGATCTACGGCGAGTACGACTGCGCGACCTGGAACCAGTTCGGCGGTGTCGATCCTTCGTTGAACTACGTGTGGTTCCTCTCCCAGCCGGCGGGCACTGCCGCGACGGCGGGAGGACTCAGTATGCCCGCGTTGCCCACCGGTACGTTCATCGCGGGTGCGGTGAACTTCGCGCACTTAGGCGACCCGGCCATCGAGAGCGCGATGCTCACCGCGCTCGCGGCGCCGCCGAACTCGGCCACGCGCACCAATAACTGGGCGTCGATCAACACGCAATTCGCGAAGGAGATCCCCTACCTCTGGCTCGACATCACCGTCACCGCGTTCGCGGCGAAGAAGAACGTGCAGAACTGGGCCGTCAGCACGGCGGCTGACGGAGTGACGCGCACACTCACCTTCGACGGTGGATCCTCACGATGGGACCAGATCTGGATCTCGTGATTCGAAAGTGTCAGTAACCACGAAGGGCGGCGCGTCGGCGCCGCCCTTCGTGGTTACCTCACGTCGATCGCTGGACGTGACCAACGACGTTTCGCCACCACCACAACGTGGTACTCGCGAGCAGTGCCGCCACGATGGCCACGAGAGTGAAGGGCAACGCCGTATTGACGGAGAAGAGGAATCCCGACACGCTCGCCGCTATCGCCAGCGCCGCCGTGTTCGACGTGGTGTAGAGACCCTGACGCCGACTCTGCTCTCGACTCTTGGCGCCCTGGCTCATGAGCGACGAGATTGATGGAAGGCACAGCGACGCACCCACGGACTCGAGCGAACCGGTGAAGAGAATAACGACGTTGTTGTGGATATGGGGATAGATCGAGAGGAACACCGCGGTGTTCATGGTTCCGGCGAGCGCGATGAATCGACGGTTGGCGTGATCCGCCAGCCAGCCGCCCACGCGACTGAGCGCCACCCACGGCACCGCGAAGACGGTCCAGCTGAGACGTATCTGGAGGGTCGACGCGTGGTGCGCGTGCAGCAGCAGACTCCAGCACGCTTCGTAGACGCCGATGCAAAGTCCGTTCGCACTGGTGGCGACGAGCGCTCCAATGAGTTGGTGGCTCCACTGCACCTTGGGTAGTGGGCTCGGGTCGTACGCCACGTCACCGAGGCTCGTGTGAAACGCGACGTAGGCGGCCACCAGGCTCACGACGCCGGTGGCGAAGTACGCCCAACCCAGGCTCCTGACCGACGCGACGACGCCGACCACTGGTCCAAGCGCGAGGCCAAAGAGTTGGGCGGCGAAGATCCTTGAAATTGCTCGACCTCGTTGTTCCTCGGGGAACATCGCGGCGACCGCGGATATGGACGCGACCTCGATCGCGCCCGCCGAGGCGCCTTGGACGACGCGGGTCGCGATGAACCACGCCGCGTGGATGGGAAGTAGGAACGTCATGGAGACCAGTCCGTACGCGATGAGACTCACGATCAGCACCGGTCGGCGCCCGAACTTGTCCGCGAGGTGACCGAGGTAGAACTGTGTCGCCACGCCCGCCACGAAGAACGAGGCCATGATGAGTCCGACGATGCTGGGCGAGCCGCCCCGACGCTCGAGGAAGAGTGGAAGGAGAGGGAGTCCCAGCGTGGATCCCATCCACTGAATGCCGACGATTATCGTCAAACGGCGAAGCGTCTGATCGGGGGTCGAATTCGGCACGGCGACCACGCTACTTGGCGCGCATCGAAGGAACTCAGCTAAACGTCTTGCATTCGACGAGAACGAGTATCCCTAGCCCTACGTAGAGCCAGGGGAGTAACACGTGACCGTACTTCTCGCCGAAACTCACCACGCGCTGGTGGCTCGCCAGCACGCGAGCGCCCGTGACGAAGAGGACTTCCCACAGCGCAAAGACGAGTGCCGTGAGCACTTCGTGCGCGACGTTGTTGGCGCGAAGCAGCGGGATCCACACCGCGATGTTGTCCCCGCCGAGTGCGACGCTCACGCTGAACGTGGTGAGGGCGCCGCGCCGCTGTTGCTCGCGCACGGGCTGGTCCCTCGTTCGCCACGCGTACAGCGCGAACCCGAAGGGCGCGATGCAGAAGAGACCCACCCAGCGAAGGGGCACCACGCGCAGCAGCGTCCCGACGCTCAAGGCGACGATGACGAGTGCGGCGACCCCGAGTGCTTGGGCGATGCTGAGGCGTCGATAGCGCACGCGCTCACTCAGCGCGAGTTGGGCGGCGAAGGCGAAGAAGTTGTCCACCATGGTTCCCACGAACGCCAGTGAGCCCACCACGACCACGTCGATGATGGAATGCACGGGCTCGACCTTACCTCTCGGTAGCGAAGGGTCGAAAAGTTGCCGAGTAGGCTCCTCTTCTATGACTGGCCACGTCACCGCGCCGACGTCGGAGCAACTCGAAGCGGCACGACGGGTTGTCGCGGACCATTTGGTGGTCACGCCCACGGTGACGTTGCAGATGCGCGGACGCTCAGTGTTCGCCAAACTCGAGAATCTTCAAACGACGGGTTCATTCAAGATTCGCGGTGCGCTGAGTGCGATCGACGCCGCTCATCGCGACGACCCGCACGGAGCGGTGATCACCTCGTCCGCGGGCAACCATGGATTAGGCATCGCGCACGCGGCGTCGATCCTCGGCGTGCGCGCCACCGTGGTCGTGCCGGAGAACGCGTCGCTCGCCAAGGTGAAGAAATTAGGTGAGTACGACATCGAACTCATCCAGGTTGGCTCTTCGTACGACGAGGCGCAGCACTACGCGCTCGAGCTCGCCGAGCAGCGTTCGATTCGTTACATCTCTCCGTTCAACGACCCGAACGTGATCGCGGGTCAAGCGACGGTCTTCGACGAAATGTTGCACCAGGCGCCCGAGTTGGAACACGTCGTGGTTCCGGTCGGCGGTGGAGGACTGATTTCGGGAGTCCTGATCGCGCGCGACCGCAACGCACGAGGCGACGTGAGAGTGACGGGTGCCCAGCCCGAGGAGAGCTCGGCGATGTATCACGTCTTGCGAGGTACGAGAATGTCCGAGGTCAGGCATCGACCGACCATCGCCGACGGGCTCGCCGGGGGCGGTGACGAAGGTGCGATCACGAATGAGTTGATCGCTCGTCACGAGGTGCCGATCGTGTTGGTCGAGGAGTTAGAGATTCGACGGGCGGTTCGTGAGGCCGCCGAGATGAACGGCCTCGTGCTCGAGGGTTCGTCGGGTGTTCCCTACGCGACGATCACGTTGAACCTCCTGAACGACCTGACGTCGCGCGTCGGATTCATCGCGAGTGGGCGTAATATTTCGCACGACCTCTTCGTCACGTTGCTCAGCGAACCGCTCGCGTAGCAAAACATGGCTCGTCAAACAGGGCGGTAGGGTTGACTGATGCCCTCACCGCAACGAACGTGGTTCACCCTGGTCGGGATTCTCGCCACGGGACTCACGGTCTTGGGGGTCGTACTCGCGGCGACTGACGCGAATCCGGGTGACATCCCCAAGGATCCTCTCGCGCTGAATGGCTATCCGCCGAAGACGGCCGAGTTGGCGGTCACCGTGACGACCGGTGCCGCCATCACCGTGCACGCGATCGTCGACGTGAATTTTCAAACCAACAAGATCGAGGCGAACTTCGACGTGCCCTTGCTGCTGTCCGGAGTGCCGGTCGACCTTCGGATCATTGGCGACGACGCGTACGCGAGCACGCCGAACTTCACCGCGACGGTTGGCAAACCTTGGATACGCCTCAAGGTGAAATTGCCACAACTCTTCAATTATTCGTTGGAGTTCGTCCGACCGGACATTTCATTGATCTCGGGTTTCCCGCGCGAGACGGTAACGAAGAGCGGTTACTACGTGACGCACGATTTCAGTCGTGACAACGTGGCGTTGAGTGAACTCGGGGCCTCGTCGAGCACCCTCGCGAAGGTCGGAACGCTCAACTGGAGCATCACGACGGGTAAACAAGGTGAGGTGACCGCGAGCACCGTCACCGTGAGTACGAAACATCAGCGAACGACGATCCACGCGAGTGTGGTGTCCTATAACCAGCGCGTCACCATTACGCGCCCGAATGCGAGTGACGTGAAGACGGAGGACTCCAGTTACCTGAAGGGACTGCTCGGTTCGGGCGCCCTCTCGGTGCTGGTCCCGGCCAATCTCTCACACCTCGGTTCGACGAGTCTCAGTTGACGTGGCGAGCGTAACGACCCACGATGAGCCGCGTTGGCCCGCTTCAGCGGCGCTCCTCGCGTGCGTGGCCCTCTACATTGCCTTGCCCAATCGTCTGGTGGAAGGTCCTCGCTGGTTGCTCCCAATCTTGGTGGCGCTGCCGCTCATCCCACTCTCCACGCGCCGTCATCGTCGACCGGACGACGCCGCGTGGGTGAGGGTCCTCTCGCTCTCGTTGATTGGATTGGTCACGGTGGCGAACATTGTCTCGGTGGCGTTGCTGGTACACCACCTTTTGGCGGGCAACGTCTCACAGGGGCGACGACTCATCTACTCCGCGATCTCGGTGTGGCTCACCAACGTGATCGTCTTCGGGCTCTGGTTTTGGGAGATCGACCGGGGTGGCCCGCACGTTCGCGCGGGCGACGATACGCGCTGGCCCGATATTCAGTTTCCCCAAATGCAACAGTCGGGTTTGGCCCCCAAGGACTGGCGACCACGGTTCTTCGACTACCTCTACACCTCGTTCGCCAACGGTACGAGCTTCGCGCCCGCTGACGCCATGCCCCTGACGCTCCTCGCGAAGTCCCTCTTCGTGACGGAGTCGCTCGTTTCCTTTGCGACGATCGCGGTCGTCGCCGCGCGCGCCGTGAACATCCTGCGTTAGGTCACTCGCCGAGCAGTCGATCGAGTAGAGCGCCCGCTCGCGAGGGATGTCCGGTGACGTCCTCCACTCGATCCGCGTGGGCGGCGAGCGCCCGTCCGGCGTTGATGCCGAGCCAGCGCACCGGTTCGGGTTCCCACTTGCGCGAATGACGCTGCACGAACGGCAACACGGTGTGGTCCGTTGACTGATCGGGCGCCGTGATCAAGTCCGCCAGGGCAATGGCGCACACGCGACTGAGGACGACGCCGTCGCCGGTGAAGCCGCCCGTCGCGGCGAGGCCGGTCCTCGGATTAAAGGTGACCGACGGCTCGCGATCCCTCGGCAGGGCGAGGGGCCCTCCCCACCGATGGGTGATGACGCCCGTGAAGGCGGGGAACAACCCACGAAGGGTGCGTTCGAGGGCGAGAAACGTCCGCGGGTCCTCGTCGAACCTCTCCTCGACGCTCGAGCCGAAGTGATACGGCGCGCCGCGGCCGCCGAAGGCGATCCGGTCGTCGGCGGTCCGTTGCCCGTAGATGATGTTGTGACGACCGTCGGCGAAGGTCTCGTAACGCCCGAAGCCAGCGTCGCGCCAGAATTGCTCGGGCTGGGGTTCGGTCGCGATCATCAAGGAATAGATCGGCGCGACGCGACGGCGTTCGCCGGGCAGATTCGGCGTAAACCCTTCGGTGGCGCGAACCACGACGTCCGCGCGAATCGTGCCGCCAACGCTCACTACGCGCGGTCGACGTCGCTGCGTGCCCTCTTCGATCCTCGTCACCTTGGTGTTCTCGAAGAGTTGGACGCCGAGCCGTTCGGCGACGTCGCTCAACCCGCGAACCAACCGTGCCGGATGCAGGCGCGCGCAATGAGTCGTGTAACTCGCACCGCGCGCACCCGCGACGTAACCGAAATCGTAAAGTTCCCTCTCGTCGAGCCAGCGAACGTCGCTCTCGCGCTGACCCTTGTCGTGTTGCGCGGCCACGTCGTCGCGCAGACGAGACTCTTGGAGCGACGTCCTCGCGAATTTGAGCGATCCACCCTTTGCGAAGTGGGCGTCGACACCGTCGTCGAGCAGACTCGAACCAAGTTCGTCGACCGCGCGCCGCAGGAGTGCTCGAAGATGTTCGAACGCTCGAGCACCGTGGCGCTCGAGCACCGCGTCGTCACCCAGGGGATAGAGCGCGGACGCCCAGCCACCGTTTCGACCCGAGGCGCCGTAACCGCAGACGGACTGTTCGACGAGCGCGATGCGCGCGTTGGTGTTGCGTCGAAGGATCTCGCGCGCGGTCCACAGCCCGCTGTAGCCTCCGCCCACGATGACCACGTCGACGTCGAGGTCGCCGGCGAGTTCCTGACGAGTGTTGACGGGGCCGTCGAGGGTTGACCACCACAGCGAGGCCGGTGGCTGCAGGGTTAGATGAATCTGGTGGCTCCGGCGAAGACGTCGCGCAAGATCGAGACCATGAGGTCGATGTCCTCACGCGTCGAGATGAGTGGCGGGGCGAGCTGCACCACGGGGTCGCCGCGATCGTCCGATCGACAGATGAGACCCCGACGGAACATTTCGGGTGACACGTAGCCACGCAGGAGTCGCTCGGCGTCCTCGCCCATCCACGTCTCTTTCGTCTCCTGGTTCTTTACCAACTCGACGCCCCAGAAATAGCCGGTACCGCGAACGTCGCCGACGATGGGCAGCTCCTTCAGCGAGAGCAGTTGGTCCCGGAAGTAGTCCTGGTTCGCGAGCACGTTGTCGAGCACCTTCTCGTCCTCGATGATCTTGATACTGGCC
>Ga0209611_10013458_pt1 | contig 11223 bp, 5 predicted proteins | sample S1TSphgellanicum_3_FD_187693 | JGI IMG/M metagenome (GOLD analysis project Ga0209611, IMG submission 187693) | Host-associated microbial communities from peat moss isolated from Minnesota, USA - S1T2_Fc - Sphagnum magellanicum MG (SPAdes) (version 2) | ecosystem: Host-associated > Plants > Peat...
CCTCCCCTCAACCCTAAACGCCAGGACAATGCAAATTTACACTGAAAGAAAGCAGCCCACATTGGGCCTGTCTGAAGCTTAGGGGGTGTGTGTTATGGATCTTGCAACCCTAGGGTTTAGGGTTTAGTTTACCCCTGTGTTCCCAATGGTCCCTAATAGTGTTCTCCATGTGTTCTTCAATTTTATCCGAGGTGCAGCTTCATTATAGAGTATAGTAGCTTAAGGGATTTTGGCCCCTAGGTAATAATAATAATAGGTCTATTTTTAATTTTATGAGGATAAAATTTGAAATATGATATTTTGGCTTGTGTTGAAACTTGAGATTAGTTATTATAGAGTTATAATAATATCTTGAAGGATTTTGGTTTGTTTTAGAGGATTTTTTGGAAGATTATATTTTTGCATGGTGAAATATTTGAGTTTCCATAATTCTTCTTCTTTTGCCTTCAGATACTTTTTAATGTAAATGGCAAGGCAAGAGTGTGATACACCCCTTGTTAAGTTCCTAATAGCACCACCTTTTTATCCCATATACCTACTTTTGCTTGATTTTTTACTCTCTCTCTTTTTTAAAATTTTAAAAAATTTATTGGTCACAAATACATTTTACTCTCTTTTATCATTCAAAATTTAGAACAAATCAAGAGGTTAAATAAATTTTAATCTCTTTTGAGAGTGTCAAAAATTTGGAGACACATCTCTTCTTCTTCATGATATGCAAAATCATTTCCCAATCACCCATGAATTTCACCCACAAATTGCTCCCAATTTTGTTTTGTACCTTAATTCTTCTCATGGAAATTGGATCTACATGATGACTACTGTAGTAGTAGTAGTAGTAGTAGTAGTCATGCATGCATCCAAAAACAAAACAAAATTCTGACCCTCAATGATTTTGCTGAAGATCTCGTCAAATTTGTGCATTTTTTTTGAACTGGAAAACATGATTTTTGACAAATATGGAGGATTTTTTTTTTGGGTGAAAAAATGGCCTGAATTTTCCAATTTTCAAGAAATTATTATTATTAATTGCCAGATTTCTATAATCATTTCCAGCAGGTTGCCAAAATATAAAAGAATTCTTACTCCTTTTTTTTCAATATATACTTTTCATATTTGGTCGATAGCCAATTTGGGTAAATCTTCTTGTTGATGATCACCAGTTTGGTTACACCAAAAAATTGGGGAAAAAATACACACACACACATACACATTGATCTCATCATGCTAACTTTTGGGCTGTATTATTTGGAATTTTGAAATAATTTCAAAGATTTTCAAGATTACATGAAAATTATTGGTTTTCTTTCTATTTGATGAACCAAACATTTTATTATGTTCTCTGTTAGTGAGAATTGGTTGCGTAAGGAAAAGACACAATAATATTACAAAAGGGAAGCACGTAATCATGAAAATCCCCATTGATACATGTCAGGGAATTTTAACCTGAGAAAATGGAAACTCCCATCTTTTTGTTCTTATGAGATCATTATTGAGGATTTTCTGGAAATTTTTTTACATGCCTTTCATTGCACTTCATCAATTATTAAATTTGATGGGTCAATGCGGAAAACCTATGGAAAGATATCATTTGGATCAATGTTTTTTAAAAATATAAGTTAATATTTTTTTAATGTAAATAACATGGCCATTGTGCATTCGAAGCACATCCTCAAACTCATCAGAGTTTTTTGTTTTGTTTTGTGTTTTTTTTTTTGAGGTTTTGAAAATTTTGTGATTTTTTCCAAAACAATTGCAAATTTTTTTGAATTTATATTAAAATAATTCCTTCTTCTTTTGTGCCACAGTGCAAAAATTTGCCACCCAAAAAAAAAAACAAAAACTCTGATCAAGATGTAATGGATTTTTATTTTTATTTTTAAAAAACTAATGCAATTTGAATAGTAAATATTTAAAACAGCAAAAAGAACTTTGCCGAAAGCTATGACAAATGTAGGCATTAAAAACAGGAAACATAAGACTTATTGGAAATGTTAAGAAAATTATCGTAATTTGGAATAAATGTAGTAAAATATAAGGAGAGAAGGATTTTTTTCAAGAATTGGCAACCAAATAAACTATATAAAAAAAATCTATATATCTAGAATTTAAATTTTTTTCCATTGAAAATGGGTTCTTGAAACCCCAAGACATATGATATGTCAACTGAAAGGAGTTGCATGTTGCATCCAAAATCTAATATCTTGACCTCCAAAATATAAAAGCCATAACTCGTTGATCATGTGTAAAAGGTTTTTTGATGGGAAGTCTCATTTTGTGGTCCACATGCTTGTTTTAACTTTAACAATGGTGGTCAAGGCTTTCTTCTTTACCTTACCCTAAGGTTAGTTTCATCATTAAATAATCCTCAAAATAGTGAAAGGAATTTTTGTGAAACTATGAAATTGACATGTTGAAAATCATCATAATTACAGTACATTACACTCTAAATGATTTCATTACTCATATGACAATACATCATAGTAGGTGGTCATGGAAAATATAATAATTTCAATTTTTTAAAAAAGAATTATGTTTTTGAAAGAAAAACAATTATTGGTTTTTGTTAATGTGGAAATTGACCCTAGGCTACGTACGATATCAAAATTTAATATTTTTTTATAAGCTCACATTTGAACTCATGATGTTCACTCATAAGGCAATCCTCGCCCCTTAGTCAAAACCACTCCAGGATTCTAATAGAGTTTTCCTGAGCGCCTCCACTGCTGTTACATATATTTTCACTGCTCCTACGTGTACAATTACTGGAATTACCTCGAACTTTGTGCATTAGATGCTGAGTTTCAGCATTTCATACCCTGATTTAATAAAACTTCCTTACTTGGCGGACCTCACTCAAAGAGGCCCAAAGAGAGGGTGAAGACAGGATGACTTTTTGAGGAAAAATTCTATTGTCTGAAAGGAATTCTTGGCTCATGCATTGGAAATGGAAAGAAATCTTCACATTGTGGTCAAGTAAGAAAGCAAGAAAAGCTAGAGACTTTTGGGCATGCAAACAAACACAAGGAACTTTTTGATAGTTGAACTCCACCTCTGCTTTCTCCAAACATTCTTTTCAATGATACCGAGCAAACTTGAATAGAGGTTCATGTTAGGTACAAATCCCCCCCTCCTCCCACATTCTTACTCTGTCCTATGGTGGACGGATGGACCACAATGAAAGTAAGCGGGGATGATGGTTTGGTTTGGTTTGGTTTGGTTGCTGCCCGTTTGTCAACAGAGTCTTTGGATCCAGCCACCATGAACCAGCACCCACACAGTAGTGCACTGTGAAGGATGGATGACAAGTGGTCATGAAACAGTTTTCTGTTGGGTTCCATTCCCTAGTGTTAACCATGGTGGTTATTAGCTCAGCTGCTTTTATTTTTAACTACCCTATTTACTAACAACTCACAAACAGGTTGTTAGTAAGTAGGTTAGTAAAAACAGCCCTTACCTATGTATAAACAACTGTCTACTAATTACCTAGTAGTTACCTAGTAGTTACCTATTTTCTTACCTACCTACCTATATATGAGACCTATTTCTTACTACAAAATTGGTTACCAAGGTGAAACCAAATTATTAACTCAATTGAGGTTCATCCACAACCAAGTAATAACGGGCATCCAGTGGATGGTGCACTGGTGAGTGCTGGGTCATGGTGTGTTTGGATCCTTGACACCCATTCCTCGTGATCTTATTGCTGTTCTTTCTTTTTAGGTCATTTATATTCCTTTCTTCAGAAACCAGAAGACAAAATAAAAAAAGGTCCAAGAGAGAGAGAGAGAGAGAGAGAGAGAGAGAGAGAGATCAGATCATGGGTGATCTCATGTTCATCATTCCAACTTTCTCAAAAGAGAATATCTGTGTTTTTTTTGGTCTAACTTACACAAAAGACACAGAGAGAGAGAGAGAGAGAGAGAGAGAGAAGGAGAGCCCTGATCACTCATAGACCTACTCAATGCTCATTGTTGTTCAGCTTTTTGCTGGTAGGCCAGTTGTCATGTTGAGTGAGAGGGGTTATGGACTTATTATTATTTAGCACTCAAATAGGGGAAGGGAAGGAAGCAAGGAAGCAAGCAAGGAAGCAAGGGTTTTGTTTGAGGTTGTGTGCAATGTGGGACTCCATTTTTTTCTCACTCAAGAGTCAAGATGGGAAGAAGAAGAAGTGAAGTGATACCATTGATCATCACTAGGTGGTAGTAGTACTAGGAAGGCTTTCAAGTGAATTATCATCAATCACATATTCATTATACCAAATCCCCATTGAATGGCCCCACCCCCCAAAAGAAAGAGAGAGAGAGAGAGAGAGAGAGAGAAGATGGGTTCTAACTTCTTGTCAAAATCCCCCCATCATGTGTTTGTGTGACTAGATAGCATCTTTCGTGCAATTGCAGTACAGATGCAGTGAATATTGTACACTGACAATAGTACTACTACACCCAGTTTGAAGGGGAAAAACCCTAAAATCAACAAGTTGTGTGTGTGTGTGTGTGTCACTCTTTGTTGGCCTTGCCATTTTACATTAAAAAGGGTATCTTAAGGCAAAAGAAGAAGAAGAAGAATATATGAAAACTCAAAAATATTTCACCAATGCAAAAAAACTAATAATCTTCCAAAATAAACATCCTCTAAAACAAAGAAACCAAAATCCTTCCAAGATATTATTATAATCACTCTATAATAACTAATAATCTCAAGTTTCAACACAAGCCAAAATTATCATCATCTTTCAAAAATCCTCATAAAATAAAAATAGACCTATTTTTTATTATTATTACCTAGGGACCTATAAAAATCCCTTAAGCTAATATATATATACTCTATAATGAATCTAAACACAATATCCTGTGCCTTGGTAATATGCAAGGCCAACAAAAAAAAGGAAAGAAGTTGTGTTGACCTAATTGTTGAAACTGTACTGCTGCACTACTTGACTCATAGTGGGGACACCCCAGTTTGATTGGAACAACAACAAAACAAAAGCTGAAAGGAAAGTTGTTTGTGTTGTTCACCCAATGGAAATTGAGTTGGAACCCAAGAGACTAGACATAGTTTTCCCATAGCCCTAGTATAGAGCAAGATTCCATGACACCCTATGATTCATTCCATGACCTACCTAGTTATTTATTTAAGCTACCCACTCACCTCCCTAAATTTATCAACCTACCTACCCATCAAGGCTACCTAGCTATTCAGCTTGGTGGGTAGGTAAGTAACTCTAGGTATGCTAAAAAAAAAAATCCCATTTTGCAACTTCTACTTAGGACTATAAATTAGTCACAAATCACTCAAACAACTAAATCTTAGATTACTTGCGTAAGTCTAGTTGTACTCAACATTGGTTGTAAATAGTGACTTAGCATGATATTAACATAGTACATGTGGATGAAGTATACGATCAACCATACATTCTTTCATCCATTGACAATATAATTATTTACTACTAGTTATCACAATTTGCAACTTAATTGTTGAGCAATTACATGTTGCCACATGGCATAATTTTAAATTTTCAAAAAAATTAAAATTAAAAATTTACTCTCTCACATTCATTTCACAAAGTCTAGATAATACATGTGGCCAATTCAAAATTTGCCATGTGGCACATTAAATGAGATTCCATAAATTTGAATTTTAAAATACAAGTTTTAATCTTGTTCACATGATCTAGGACATGGCACCTAATTAGGAAAATCCTATTTCATTTTGGATTTAGCCTTGAGGGTTGAGTTCTTTTAATTGGTTCATCCCAAATGGCATTTTTATTTTGACATCTTAAAAAAAAATTTAATGTTTATGATGCACTTTTTTATGTAATTAAAAAAATTGAAATGAAACACAAACCATATGAAATAAATATTTTAATTGCCAACTTGTCACAACTATTATCTACTACCAACTATTTAACTACCTACCTACTTAATTATTACCTAACTACCTACCTAGCCTAATTCAAGGTACTGCTTTTAATTAATACTTAGCCTTATCTATAACCTAATAAATCTAAATACTACATACCAATTACTACCTAACCCAACCTACTACTTATTAATCTAACTTACTTTCTACTAATTAACCTAGCCTACTAACTAACAAAGTTATGTGGCACCTAGGCTAAATTCGCATGGCACTTATGCTTAAACCACATATGCCACATGACACATAGGTTAAACCTTTATTGAAACTTGGCTAAATTAAAAATTGGTTAAATATTGACTAAACCTTGGCTAAATTGAAATTTTGCTAAACCTTAACTAAAATAAAACTTCACTTAAATTTTATTAAATTAAAACTTGGGTAAACCATGGCTAAATTAAAACTTAATTCACCCTTACCTAAATTAAATCTTGGCTAAAATTTGGCTACACAAAACCTTGGCTAAACCTTGATGAATTAAAACTTAATTAAAACTTAGCTATACATTGGTTATACATTGACTAAACTAAAACTTGGCTAAACCTTAACTAAATTCAAACTTGACCAAAATTTGGTTAAATTAAAAGCTTAATTAAACCTTGGTTCAAATTTAGTTAAAATTTGACACCAATATTGGGTTTTCACAACTATTTTTTTATTTTATAAATGTTGGTACAACCTTGACTAGAAACATAAGATATCAACATTAAATATAAACACAATATAATTTAATAAAACATGAACATACCTTTAATACAACTTTAATGTGCATGTAATACCTTTAACATAACATCAAAAAAATAATATACTCTTAATAATTTAAACATAAATCTAAAATATCTTATAACCCTAATAAAATTAGTAATATACCTTTTAAATATGTTTAATATCCTTGAAAATACACTAAATATAACTTTAATACACTTTTAGAGATATACCTTTAATACATTCATAAGACAACCTAGGCAAATTATTTGTACTTGTATTTTGGTTTTTAATGCGACTAATGGGATTTAATAGATTATTTGTGGATGGATTACACTTTGAAATTGTTCACATGGAAGGATGAAACTTCAAATAGTTACAATACAATCACATAATAATTGTAGGTTAGTCACAAAATTTTCAATGATGGTTAATAATTGTGAAAAAAGTTGCAAATGACAAATAATTGCATGTAACTACAAAATGATTGGTTGCAAAATACAAGATTTTTTCTTTGGTAGTAATCTTATTGGGTAGGTATGTGAATAGATATCTAAATAAGTACATTAGGTAGATGGGTAGGTAGCCTAAATAAATAGTTAGATAATTGAGATGGGTTAGTAGGTTGGTAACCTAAGTAGATAGGTAGCCTATGTAAGCATGTTAGTAAGTCAATACAATAGGTAAGAGGGTAGGTTGCTAATCGAAGTCCCCGCCATCACCACCCCAAAAAGGAAAAAAACCAAAAGAATGTTTGGGCAACCTATGAATAAAATTTAGGCAATGGGCAACAAATTAAAAGTAATTTGTGTGCAATTTGAAAAGCATTTGCACAACTCACATAACAAAATCAACTTGGAAAATTAACAATGTAGCACAACAATGTATACATACCCCTCATCTACATCCATTTGACCTCCTCAACCACATCCTTCTACACCTGAATTCCAACACTCAAGCCCACCATTCATGATGGATTCACACCAACTCACATGGATTTAACCAACCCCTAGAGCACTCTAAAACCTCCTTACCATGTACTTTGCATGTCTTTGTTGAGACTCACATAGATCCTAAGCAATCATTAAAATTTTATTTCATGAAAATCAAGGTCACAAAATTTAACATGTAGAAAAGTTTAGACGTTCATCTGTATTCGATTTTATTTTTTAACGAAATAAGTTCATATCATTCATCTTGTAAACCATACCCTAGACATGGATTTAAGGATATAATTAACTTGGGTTATGCACACATGTTTCATATTGTAAACAATGACAATTTAAGTGTAACATACTTATTGAGATCTTCAACGCAAAAACAAAAGTGGTATGATCACATTATTTTTCTCAAAATTTGCCTTTGATTTATTGAAACCCATCACAACAACTACCAATGTGTGCAATGAGAATTACAATCAAACCTTTAAGATTTGATGCATATATATAGTTATTTTTTGGTAGAAGGAGAATCCTATATTAATTGTCACAAATGCTCTTAATCACCAAAATAATATGTGGATATTTTGAAAATATGCAACAATTCAATGGAAATATATGTACTAAAATTATCTAACTTAATTATAGATTTTCCATGAGCTTTTAAACAATACTTACAAATTTGTTGATGTTATCCAAATATGGGAAGTTTTTTGTTACATCAATAGTAAATTCATCCATTATTAATGACCATGTAAAATGGCCTTGTATTAAATACATTCACAAATTACAAAAGAAGCCATCAAATAATCTTTTTACTCAAACCTTCATTTATACAAGTTGATATTCATTGTAATCAACATATAAAATGTTTGAAGACGACTAACACAATGGAGAAAAGGTTTGTAACTATGGAAAAAATGAAGAGTTGAAGGTAATGTGGCATTTTTATTAATTAATGATAGTAATTCTTCATTTCTTGGCTTTCAACATATTTTATCATATAGTATACCCCAAGTAGAATAATAGTTTGCACTAAGGCACACTATTTTTTTATAGGGTTGGACTGGTTTGACCTTATTTCTAGGTTAAATAAGAAAACAATATTACTTCTTATTGATTTTGAATATTATTTCAATGGTAAGTATCCTCATTCTTTCTTAAGAGGTTATGGGTTCGAAATTGGTGTGAGACAACATAACACAAAACATGTACAACAAGCAAAAGCGTGTGTGATTACACATAAAACCACACATGGCGCCAAAAGGCAATCCCAGATAGAGCTTGTTAAGGGTTTATTTAGGTCTCATGTGAATGATGCTCGTTAAGGGTTTGTTTAGGTCTCATGTGAATTTGATCCTCGTTAAGGGTTTGTTTAGGTCTCATGTGAATTTGATCCTCGTTAAGGGTTTGTTTAGGTCTCATGTGAATTTGATCCTCGTTAAGGGTTTGTTTAGGTCTCATGTGAATTTGATCCTCGTTAAGGGTTTGTTTAGGTCTCATGTGAATTGGATGCTCCTTAAGGGTTTGTTTAGGTCTCATGTGAATTGGATGCTCGTTAAGGGTTTGTGGGTCACATAGTCCAGAGCTCGGATAAGGCCCTTAGGACGATACTGCTCTCATCATAGGGCCTTACCCTACTATGTGTTAGAGTTAGGCGGGCATTATCAAGCCACTTTTTCAGCCTCATTAATATGGCGGAATAGGCCTGCCCTCCCAATGCTTCCCACTCAATGTTTTTTTTCTGGTGAATTTTCGCAACTTGGCAAAACAAAATTTAGAAAGTGAAACAAATAATAAATTGAAAATTCGGGGGATTTTTAGGAAATTTTTGAAATAAAAGTAATTAAATTAGCCACATTTAGAACTAGGCATTTCCTAGGTCGCACTCGTAGTAGCAATTTTGTGAAAATGCTACGGCCCATCTACGACATTCGCCATTTGATATTAAATTAATGCTAGGGATCCTCGCCAGTAGACCTACTTGAGAAATTTGCCCCAAAAAAAACCTTGTTCCCATTTCGTTCCAACAGTGGGGAACGTCCCTTCAATGAATGTTGGAGGGTGGACCATGCCAGGCAGATTCCAGAGGATGGGCGCCTCAACAACTGACCACACCATGGAATCATCTTAAGAACCAAGTTTTCAAGTTGCCACAAAAAAAAAAAAATAAATAAATAAATTATGCCAAAGTTTATAGCTTTGTGTGGGTTTATGTAGGGTTGGGTTGGGAACACAAGGAAGTTGATGTGAACAAAGGGAACTTGATGAGATTTTCAACAAAAGGAATTTGATGAGATTTTGATGAGAACAAAGGGATTTTGATGAGTTATTGATGGGAACAAGAGGAATTTGATGGGAAGTGTTTGGGAACTTATGAGAACAAAAAGATTTTGATGAGTTATTGATGGGAACAAGAGGACTTTGATGGGTTATTGATGGGAACAAGAGGAATTTGATGGAAAGTGTTTGGGAACTTGATGAGAACTAAAGGATTTTGATGGCTTATAGATGAAAACGAGAGGAATTTGATTGGAACTATTTGGGAACTTGATGAGAATTCAAACCCCAGCCCCTTCAAAAATAAAATAAAAAACATTCCTTGGGGACATATTGGCACCACCCAATTGGCTCTCCTCGCATGGTTTTATCCTACGGTTCTTTGGAGGAACAAGCTACTAGGATAGGTGCTGCCCATGTATGGAATTTTTTTTTTAAAAAAAAAATTGCCTAGAGGGCAGGGAGAGAAAATTAGATGGGGCAGCTAAAAAGGTGGGCAGACTATGTGTGCATATGTATGTGCACATTCTGAACCAGAATTCCAGGGCTTTCTTTGCAAGGATTTTGTGAGGTAGCCAAAGTGGTGATCATCCAGAAAATTCAGTTTAGCCAAATTTGGCTATATATAGATATGCATTTAGAAAAAAAAAAAAAAAACAGAATCCTTTTCTATTTTCTTGGCTACCTTCTGGAAGGTATCATAAGACTCTGGCTAGCAATCTGGAATTTTGGAATTTGGTAAAATTTTGGGGTTTTCACTTATGGTTTCAGAGAGTTAGAATTTGCATGTTTTGTACAAGTTCTTTTTTTTCTTAGGCCTAACCTTGCATTTTTCCGCACTGCAAAACATGATTTCAACAAATACAAAAAGGAATTTTTGTGGAAAAAATGACATTAAATCACTAGACTAGATTTCAAAAAAAAATTTTAAAAATTTAAAATCAAATCTCCAGATTTCTACAACAGGTTCCAGCAGAAGCCAAAGTATTAAAGGACTCTTAATTTTTATTTAAATTTTTTTTCATATATGGTCTATAGCCCAAATTTGGCTAAGTCTTCTTGTAGTTGATTGTCAATTTGGCTATATCACAAAACTGAAGGGAAGAAAAAGAACAGAGAAACTTTGTAGTGAGGATTTTGTGTTTGTTTTGTTCAACTAGGGTCTTTTAACTTGAGGGTTGCACTCCTATGTGTGGTCCAAATGATATGTGATTGGCAAATTTTCTTCAAATCTTGGCTAGAAAAAAAAATTAAAAAAATAGACCTATACAAAGCATATTGCACCCAAAAAAAACAAAACAAAACAAAACAAAAAAAATCATCAGATTTTTGAGATATATATATATATATATTTTTTAATTTCAAATCTTCAGATTTT
>Ga0209611_10013459_pt1 | contig 11223 bp, 14 predicted proteins | sample S1TSphgellanicum_3_FD_187693 | JGI IMG/M metagenome (GOLD analysis project Ga0209611, IMG submission 187693) | Host-associated microbial communities from peat moss isolated from Minnesota, USA - S1T2_Fc - Sphagnum magellanicum MG (SPAdes) (version 2) | ecosystem: Host-associated > Plants > Peat...
TCGAACACCTTTTGGGATGTTACTCACTTTCCAGGCGAGCGCCTTCGACCACTCGGCCACCTCTCCACTCGGGCGGCAAGGGTACCGGAGCCGGATCGGGCGATCAAATCGGGGACCGTATACCGCGCGCGGGGCGCGGGCGGGTCTACTGCCCCGACGAAGCCACGGGTTTCAGGGGCACGGGCTCCTTGAAGCGTGGCGGCGCATCCAAGCAGGCGTCCTTGGCGCTGACCGGCGGGGGTGTGACGGCCACTTCAGGAATCACGAGGGCCCCGGAAACGTTCGGCGAATCGAGCCCCTCGGGCACCTTGAGCGGCGCCACTTGGGCGGCGCGCTGGTATTCCTGTGGACGGTGGCAATCCGGCTCCAACAGGGTGCGCACATGGCAGCCGCCGATGAGCACCAACCCCGGGAGCAACAACAATAAACGCGTCATGCTGCTTGACCTTTCAGTTCGATTCCAGCCGTTCGCATCGCGCGCAGGATCACTTCCCGATGCGCAGCGGACAACTCCAGGAGCGGCAAACGCAGTGCGCCACCGATCAGCCCCATTCTCGCCACCGCCCATTTCACCGGAATCGGGCTGGCCTCGACAAACAGATCACGATGCAACGGCTGCAATGCGGCATCGATCGCGCGGGCTGCGGCTAGGTCGCCTGCCAGTGCCGCCGCGCAAGCCTCTCGCATTGCGCGCGGTGCGACGTTCGCGGTCACCGAAATGACTCCCTTGGCACCGGCGCCCAAATAATCGACGAAGCTCGCATCGTCGCCCGATAGGACCGTGAAATCCTCAGGGCATGCCGCGAGCAGTTCACGCGCCCGTTGCAGGGTACCCGTAGCTTCCTTGACGCCGACGATCTGAGGATGCTGCGCTAGCCGCGCGATGGTCGCCGGCAACACGTCCACCGACGTCCGCGAAGGCACATTATACAGAATCACGGGCACCGCGGAGGCTTCGGCCGCTGCCGAAAAATGACGGTACAAGCCTTCCTGCGGCGGCTTATTGTAATACGGAGCGACGATCATGACTCCATCGACACCCAATCTCGACAGCAATCGTGTTCGCGCCACCGTCGTCGCCGTCGAATTCGTGCCACAACCGACGATAGTCTTGATTTTGCCCCGACAGCGCGCCACGGCACGCCGAGTCAGCTCCTCGATTTCCTCGACAGTGAGCGTCGGCGACTCACCGGTGGTGCCCGCAACCACGATTCCATCGCTGCCTTCTGCGAGATGGAAATCGAGCAGCCGCTCCCAGGCAACCCAGTCCAGACCGCCATCGGCGGTCATCGGTGTCACCAATGCGACTATGCTACCGCTGAACATCAAATCACTCCGCGGGCGGAAATAGCGCTACATTAAGTGCCCGAGCCGCACCCTGGCAAGCGCGCCGACCTTAACCCTTCGCCAGCAGGTGCGATCCTTAGTAGAATTTGCAGGAATGAAACAACATATCGTGATTTCGGCGGTAGGCGGCGACCGCGTCGGCATGGTCCACGACCTCTCCAAGGCAATAACCGATTGTGGTGGCAGCATCAGCGAGAGCCGCATGACCTCGCTCGGCAGCGAGTTCGCGATGCTGCTTCTCGTTACCGGCAACTGGCACACGCTCGCGAAACTCGAAGGTGAGTTCAAGAAGCTCGGCGACGCCACCGGCATGAACATTCAGCTGCGCCGTACCGAGGCGCGCGCTGCGCGCAACGACATGCTGCCCTACTCCATCGACGTCGTGTGTCTCGACCAGACCGGCATCGTCGCAGGGCTCTCCGGTTTCTTCTCGCAGCGTGGCGTCGACATCGCGGAGCTGTCGACGCGCTCTTATGCGGCCGCGCACACGGGCGCGCCGATGTTTTCAGTACAATTGATCGTCAACGTTCCGAGCCGCCTGCACATCGGCGTGTTGCGCGAGGAATTCATGGATTTCTGCGATCATTTGAATTTGGACGCCATATTCGAACCCGTCAAGAGTTGACACACCCAATGAGCAAGATCGAAGTCGGCAAGAAAGCTCCCGCATTCAGCCTCGAAGGCACGGGCGGCAAATGGTCCTTGAAGGATGGCATCGGCAGCAACGTGGTCCTGTATTTCTATCCACGCGACAACACGCCCGGATGCACGCTCGAGGGACAGAGCTTCACGGCGGCCTATCCGGCCTTCAAGAAGGCGAAGACCCTGATCTTCGGGATCTCCGCCGACAGTCTGGAGTCGCACGAGAAATTCAAGAAGAAACTCGGCTTCCCGTTCGATCTGCTCTCGGATCCGGACAGCGGCGTCTGCAAGCTGTACGACGTGATCCAGGAAAAAAGCATGTACGGCAAGAAGTTCCTGGGCATCGAGCGCAGCACCTTCCTGATCGACGCGAAGGGCGTCGTGCGCGAAGCCTGGCGCAAGGTCAAGGTGGACGGTCACGCGGACGCGGTGCTGGCGGCGGTAAAGGCGCTGTGAACAGCGCATTGCGGCCCGCGCGGGCCGTCGTACTGAAGCCGCGCAAGTCCCCGGCGGAGCGCCGCATCTTCGTGCTCGACACGAACGTGCTCATGCACGATCCCACGGCGATTTTTCGCTTTGAAGAGCACGACATCTACATTCCGATGACGGTGCTCGAGGAACTCGACGCCGGCAAGAAGGGCCTGTCCGAGTCGGCGCGCAACGTGCGTCAGGTCAGCCGCTTCCTCGACGAACTCATGCAGGGCGCCACCAAGAAGCAGATCGATCGGGGTCTGCCCCTGCCGAGCGCGGCGCCCATCAATCGCGGCAAGACGGCGCCGGGCGGCCGGCTGTTCTTTCAGACCCAGATGCTGGTCTCGGTGCTGCCGCCGAGCCTCCCCGGGCACGGAGGCGACAATGCCATCCTGGCGGACACGCTGGCCCTCCAGCAGAAGTTTCCGGCCGCGCGCGTCACGCTGGTATCCAAGGACATCAACCTGCGCATCAAGGCGGCGATCGTCGGCGTGCAGGCCGAGGACTACTCGAGCGACAAGACCATCGAGGATGCCGACCTGCTCGTGAGCGGGGTGCAGCAGCTGCCCGCAAACTTCTGGGAGAAACACGGCAAAGGCATGGAATCCTGGCAGCAGCAAAGTCGTACCTTCTACCGTGTGCGCGGGCCGCTCGTCCACGAATGGCAGACGCACCAGTTCGTCTACGACTCGAGCGAGAACGGCGTCGAGGCCATCGTGCGCAAGCTCGAAGGCGAATCGGCGATCCTGGAGCTCACGATCGACTACCGGACGGAACGCAACAACGTCTGGGGCGTCAGCGCGCGCAATCGCGAACAGAACCTAGCGTTCAATCTGCTCATGGACCCGGAGATCGACTTCGTCACGGTGTTGGGACCCGCCGGCACGGGCAAGACGCTGCTCACACTGGCCGCGGGACTTTCGCAGACGCTCGACCACAATCGTTTCAGCGAAATCATCATGACGCGCGTGACGATCCCGCTCGGCGAGGACATCGGCTTCCTGCCCGGGACCGAGGAAGAGAAAATGGAGCCGTGGATGGGCGCACTCATGGACAACCTCGAGGTGCTCACGCAAAGCCAGCCCGGCGGGACCTGGGGCCGCGCCGCCACGAACGATCTGCTCCGGCATCGGATCAAGATTCGCAGTCTGAACTTCATGCGCGGCCGGACGTTCTTGAACCGCTTCATCATCATCGACGAAGCGCAAAACCTGACGCCGAAGCAGATGAAGGCGCTCGTCACGCGCGCGGGGCCGGGAACGAAGATGATCTGCCTCGGCAACATTGCCCAGATCGACACACCCTACCTCACGGAAACGACGTCGGGCCTGACCTACGTGGTCAACCGCTTCCATGGCTGGGCCCATTCGGGCCACATCACCTTGGTGCGCGGTGAGCGGTCCCGTTTGGCCGATTATGCGTCGGAAGTCCTGTGATTTTGCGGATGGGCCGGCGAACTTAAGGGCCGTGTTCCCGGTCCAAAGCCCGACATGCAAAGAATCTTAAGGCGCTTGGGTTCGATTTCGGCGCTGCTCGCCGCATTCGCGTTCGGGACGGCGATCAGCATCGGCTGGGTGGCCGGCGCCGAGGCACAGCAGACTCAGCTGCCGGCAGGCGGGGAAACTCCGGGCAGCGGCGGCGGCGACTCGGATTTGCCGGAACTCGGCAGCAGCGCGAACGCCGCGATCAGCCTCGAGGACGAATACTCGGCCGGCCTCATGTACGTGCGCGAGATGCGCTCGCAGAACGTGCTCCTCGAGGATCCGGAGGTCAGCGAATACATCCAGGACATCGGCCACCGGCTCTCGAGCCGTGCCGAGGAAGGCCAGCACCAATTCACGTATTTCGTGATCAAGGATCCGACGCTGAATGCGTTCGCGATTCCGGGCGGGTTCATTTTCCTCCATAGCGGATTGTTCCTCGCGACGGAGAATGAGAACGAACTCGCCGGGATCCTCGCGCACGAAACCGCGCACGTCACCCAGCGGCACATCGCGCGCGGCATCGTCGATCAGTCGAAGGCCGGCCTGGTCTCGGCGGCTGCGATGCTGGCCGCGATCCTGCTCGGAGCCACCGCCGGCCGCGGATCGCCGGGCACGATGGAGGGTGCCGTGCTCGCGACCGAAGGCGCGGCGATCCAGCATCAGATCAACTACACGCGCACCCAGGAATACGAGGCCGACCGCGTGGGCATCTACACGATGGCCGCCGCCGGCTACGATCCGTTGGGCATGGCCGACTCGTTCGCGGTGCTCGAACGCGGATCGCCGAGCCCGGACCGGATTCGTCAGGTCGAGTTTCTGATCAATCACCCGGTCACGTCCGACCGCATCGCCGAGGCCCGCAATCGCGCGGCGCAGATCGGGCGCATCAAGCACGAGGACACCCTGAGTTACGGACTCATGCGCGAGCGCGTGCGTTCGCTGGTCGGAGACCCGCACGTCGCGGTCGACTATTACAACGGCATGATCAAGAACGGCGCCGGCCTCTCCCTGGAGGAGCGCTATGGCCGTGCGGTTGCCTACACGGCCGCAAAGGACCCCGAGCCCGCCATCCAGCAGTTGCAGTCGCTGTTGCAGGAATATCCGAAGGTGACGCAGCTGTACGGCGCACTGGGCCAGGCCTATCTCGCCGCGGGCCAGGCGAAGGAATCGGCCGGAGTGCTCGAGAAGGCGCTCGGCCTGTTTCCGCGCAATGTGCCGATCACGATCCGGCTCGCGGAAACCTACATGCATTCGAACGAAAACAAGCGGGCGCATCTGCTGCTGCTCGATCTGTTCGACGTCGTCGATCCCACGCCCGATCAGGCGCGGCTGATCGCGAAGGCTGCGAATGCGGCCGGCGACGTTGCCGACTCGTACTACTACATGTCGGATTTTTACCTCATGAATGGCGAACTCAACAAGGCGGCGAATCAGTTGCAGGTGGCGCTCGGTCTGCCCGGGCTCAATCCGATTCAGCGCGCACGCTTCAGTGCGCTTCTCGAGGAAGTCCGCACGGAACTCGCGCGGGAACGTAAGATGCAGGTTGCCGACGACAACCGGCATTGAAGTCCGCCCAGATACAAAGGGATTGAATAAACATGTCCATTCGCTTCACGTCACGCGCCCTGCCCTGCGTCTTGTTGACGGGCGCCCTGAGCGCCTGCGTCACGCTGCCGCCGAACGCGCCGCGTTCGCCCCAGGATCCGTGGGAGAGCTGGAATCGTGGCGTCTACAAGGTCAACGACGCCCTCGATCGCGCCGTCGCCAAGCCCATCGCCAAGACCTATGTGCGCTTCGTGCCGCATCCGATCCGTCTCGGAGTCAGCAACTTCTTCGACAATTTGCGCATGCCCACCGTGATCATCAACGATACGCTCGAGGGCAAGCTGCGCCACACGGCGAGCGACATCGGGCGCTTCTTGCTCAACTCCACGCTCGGCATCGGCGGCATCCTCGATCCGGCGACTCAGGCCGGGTTGGCGAAAAACAAAGCGGACTTCGGCCTCACACTGGGAACTTGGGGCGTCCCGCCGGGCCCGTTCGTCGAGATCCCGGTGCTCGGTCCCTCGGATTTGCGGGACGCGCCTAGCTACGTCGTCGACACGTACACGAACCCTGCCGAGTACATTCACAACTCGTACATCAAATACTCGCTCGCGTTCGTGGATCTCGTCGATATACGCGCGGGACTTCTGTCTCTCGAGCCGACGCTTGAGAGCGTCTACGACCCGTATGCGTTCGTGCGCGACGCCTATTTGCAAAGGCGCGCGTTCGAGTTGAGCGGCGCGAAGCCGAACAAGGACGAGGACTCAGGCCTCGATCCCGATGCGCCCGACGCGCCCGCCGCACCGGCGAAACCCGCGGTGCCGAAGCAATAGGACGCACGAGTCGGCGAAGGAGTTCGGCGAGGGAATGGCCGCGGGGGCCGATCTTTCGGCCGAGCGCTACGATCCGGCTAACCCCAGACGAGGAGTTCCTCGACCTCGCTCAAGCGCGCGAGCTGTTGGAGCTGTGCGGGCATGTTTTCGTAGCGTAAGGAGCGGTTGGCGGCGCGCGCCACACTGAGCCACTCGAGCAGCAGTGCGAGTCCGGCGCTATCGCCGGCCGTGACATCCTGCAAGTCGATGAAAGCCACGCGGCCCGAGCCGATGGCCTTCGAGCCCTCGGCGAGCAGCGCCCCGACGGTGCCGTAATCGAGTACTCCCGTGAGGGCGGCACGCTCGGCATCCTTGAGTTCGAGCTTGGCGGCATTATGCGAAGTGTCGTTCACGTCGGGCCGCCGCCGCCCGGCTTCGGCGCGATGCCTTGGGATTCGAGCCGTGCAATGACTTCATCGAGTCCCTTGGCTTGAACTTCGGCACCGATGTCGGTTCGGAAGCTCTTCACATACGAGATCCCGTCGATGACGACATCCCAGGCTTTCCACCCCGTGTCGGTCTTGTGCAGCTCGAATATGACGGGAATCGTGTCACCGTTCTCACGCGTGACCTCGGTGCGCACGCTCGCCTTGGTATCGGCCGGGTCGCCTCGGTAAGGCAGCACCTTGAAACGGTCGCCCGTGAAGTCGACGAGAGCCGCGCCGTAATTGCGCAGCAGCGAATGATAAAACGCGTCCACGAAGCGTTGCCGCTGCTCCGCCGACGCGGTGCGCCAGGTCGGTCCCAGGACGAGCCGCGCCGACGCCTCGGTGTCGAAGCTCGGCAGCAGGACCGTCGCGACCAGGTGGTCGAGTTTCGACGGGTCTTTTCGGTACATCGGTCGATTCGCATCGAGTTCCGCAAGCATGCGCTGCGCGGAATCGCGGACGATCTGCTCCGGACCGGCATTGGCATCGGGCGGCGGCGGCGCCGCGCCGGTGGCCGCAGGGGTCGGCGTGTCGGCGGCGGCAATTCGGATCGCGGGTACGACCGCGATCAGGATCAGGATGGCAAGAACGTATTTGGTCATTTTGTTTTCTCCGGCGGAGGCGGCGCGCTGCCCGTGCCGCCCGCGCTGCCCGATTGCGAGGGCGTCTTGGCAAAATTTGCAACGAGCTGACCGATCAAGTTTTCAAGTATCAATGCGGACTGGGTAAAGTCGATCTGATCCTTGTTTTTCAAATAAGTTTCCGCGCCGCCGGCCGTGAGACCCACGAACTTGCCGCCGAGCAAGCCTTGCGTGTAGATACTGGCGTCGCTGTCGCTCGGGATCTGATTGTACTTGTCGCTGATGCTCATCGTGACGACCGCCTTGTAGTCCTTCGGATCGAATGCGATGCCAACCACGCGGCCGATCTCGACTCCGGCCATCGAGACCGGCGAGCCGACCTTGAGGTCGCCGATGTTGTCGAACTTAGCGGTCACGTCGTAGTGCGGCTTGCTGCCGAACGACAGGCCGCGGCTCGTCGTCTGCGTCGTCAGGAACAGCAGCGCGGCGAACCCCAGGACGATGAACAGTCCCGTTCCCACGGACAAGGTGCGCGACTTCGGCATGGCGATTCCCCCTACAAAAAACTCGCGGTGATCAGATAATCGAGAAACAAGGTCAGCACGGCCGAGGTCACGACCGTGCGCGTCGTCGCCCGGCTGACTCCTTCGGCCGTCGGCACGGCGTTGTAGCCTTCGTAGACGGCGATGAGGCTGCAGGCGACGCCGAACACCAAACTCTTGACGATGCCTTCGTTGATGTCGCCGATCGCGACCGAGGCCCGCATCTGCGACCAGAAGCTGCCCGCATCGACGCCCATGATCTGCACGCCGATGAGCTGCGCGCCATACAATCCAATCATACTGAAGATCGCCGCGAGCAGCGGCATCGCGATGACGCCGCCGAGGAAGCGCGGTACGACCACGCGTTGGATCGGATCGACGGCCATCATTTCCATCGCGGACAGCTGATCGGTGGCGCGCATGAGGCCGAGTTCGGAGGCCAGCGCCGTCCCGGCACGGCCGGCAAACAGCAGCGCCGTGATGACAGGGCCGAGTTCCTTGACGAGACCGATCGCCGCGGCGGTCCCGAGCGCCTCCTCGGAGCCGAAGCGCTGCAGCAGCTGAAATCCCTGGAGGCCGAGCACCATGCCCACGAACAGACCCGACAGCATGATGATGACCAGGGACAGCGCGCCGGCATTGTAGATCTGCGCACCGATCAGATCGATGCGCAGGAACGCGCGCGGCGAGGCCGCCGTCAGGCGCACGAGCAGTTTGGCCAGATTGCCGACGGTCTCGAGAGTGTCGACGGCGCTCGCGCGCAGGTCGGTGAGAACGCTCACGCGAATCCGTCGCGCGCCAGCAATTCGGCGAAATAGTCGGGCGCCGGGTAATGGAACGGCACGGGCCCATCGGCCAGTCCGCCCATGAATTGGCGCACGATTTCCGAGGGGTCCGATTGCAGCTGTTGCGGCGTGCCATGGGCGACGACCTTGCCCCCCGCGAGCAGGTAGACCCGATCAGCGACCGCCGAGATCTCCTGCACGTCGTGCGAGACGACGATGCTCGTCGTGCCGAGCGCATCGTTGAGCCGCCGGATCAAGCGGAGAATCACTCCCATCGAGATGGGATCGAGTCCCACGAACGGCTCGTCATACAATAATATCTCCGGGTCCATGACGATCGCGCGCGCCAGCGCGACGCGGCGCGTCATGCCGCCGGACAGCTCGGCCGGCATGAGATCGATCGCGCCGCGGAGTCCCACGGCCTGCAGCTTGATGAGCACGAGCTGCCGGATCAGACGTTCCGGCAAGCGTGTGTGTTCGCGTAGCGGGAATGCGACGTTCTCGAACACATCCAGGTCCGTGAGCAGCGCGCCGTTCTGGAACAGCATGCCCATGCGGCGCCGCAGTTCGTAAATCGCGGGCCGCGTCAGCGATTCGACGTCGAGGCCCGCAACGTGGATCGTCCCTGAGTCGGCGCGCAACTGCCGCGTAATCAAGCGCAGCAACGTGGTCTTGCCGGTCCCGCTCGGCCCCATGATGGCCGTGACGCTGCCGCGCCCGATCTCCATGTCGAGTCCGGAAAAAATCGGGCGTCCGCCCACCGTGTAGTTGAGATCGCGGATCTCGATGATGGGAGGTGCTTGATTCACGGTTTTTTTATGCCTTAGGACCCCGGGCCTGCGGCCCGGGGCCTTAAGCGATGCTTGGTGCGGCGGCGCTTCAGGCGGCGGCGTCTTCCATCGAGGACCGGTACGCCCCGACGGACGCCAATCCGTTCAGCTTCGCGCGCTTGAACAAGGCCTGTTGTGCGAGGCCATAGCTCGCGGGCTTTCCCGCCCACGTGGCGAGCGCGTTGTCCTGCAGCGCGCGGCCGTAGCTGAAGGTCACGGGCCAGGGCAGCGGACCCGATGCATTGATCAGGTTCAAGTGATGCGTGGCCTCGACCGAACTCTGGCCGCCCGAAAGAAACGCAATGCCCGGCACGGCCGACGGGACATGGCGTTTCAGCACGCGCAGCGTCGCTTCGGCGACCTGCTCGGGAGAAACCTTCTCGCCCGACTTCTTGCCCGGAACGACCATGTTCGGCTTGAGCACGATGCCCTCGAGAAATACTTTGGCCGCGAACAGATGCGCAAACACGGTCTCGAGTGTCGTCGCAGTGACTTCCTCGCAGCGTGCGATCGTATGCGCGCCGTCCATGAGCACCTCCGGCTCGACGATCGGGACGATGTTGGCTTCCTGGCAGAGCGACGCATAGCGCGCGAGTGCCGCCGCGTTGGCGGCGATCGCATAGGCGCTCGGAATTCCCGCTCCGATATCGATGACCGCACGCCATTTCGCAAAGCGCGCACCGAGGGCATGGTAGGCGGCGAGCCGCTCGCGCAGGCCATCGAGGCCCTCGGTGATCGTTTCGTTCGGAAAGCCCGCGAGGGGCTTGGCGCCGGTATCGACTTTGATGCCCGGAAGGACGCCGAGCTTCGTCAAATAAGCCGGGAACGGCACGCCGTCCTTCGTTTTTTGATGGATCGTCTCGTCATACAGGATCACGCCACTGATGTAATCGGCGGCTTGCGGCGTCGTGAAGAGCAGCTCGCGGTAAGTCCGGCGATTCTCTTCGGTGGATTCGATCTTGATGCCGGTGAATCGCTTGCCGATCGTGCTCGTGCTCTCGTCGGCGGCCAAAATGCCTTTGTTCTTCGCAACCATCGCATGCGCTATAGCGGACAACTCTTGTTGATTCATGAATTGCATCTCTCGACTTGAGGTTTATCGGTAGAACAGACGGCAGAGGATAGCAAAATTGAATCGATCCCGCGCTGCGGTGGAAGTTCACTGCAAATAGGACTAAAATTGTCCTCTATGCTGCGGATGGGTAAACTCACGGACTACGCGACGGTCGTACTCGCCTGCTTGGCGCAGGAGCCGGAGCGTCACTGCGCCGCGGCAGAACTCGCCGGCCGGACCCGCTTGAACGGTCCGACCGTAAGCAAGGTACTCAAGGAGTTACAGCGCGCCGGCATGGTGATTTCGTCCCGAGGTGCGCTGGGTGGTTACCGCCTCGCGCGGCGTCCGGAGCACATCACGGCCGCGCAAATCCTCGATGTCTTCGAAGGTCCGGTTGCCCTGACCGAGTGCAGTGCATCGGTGAGCCGCTGCGGCATCGAGAAGCTCTGTCGCGTGAGCGGCGCCTGGCAGCGAGTCAATGCAGCCATCCGTCGCGCCTTGGAAGACGTGACCTTGCAGCAGCTCGCCGGCCTCGATACGGGCGGCGTCCGGGTGACCCACCTCGCCGCGGAAATTCGTCTCGCAACCAACGGATAGCAAATACCGTGTCAAGCAAAGCCTCGGACGTCGAAAATCTACTCA
>Ga0209611_10013460_pt1 | contig 11222 bp, 9 predicted proteins | sample S1TSphgellanicum_3_FD_187693 | JGI IMG/M metagenome (GOLD analysis project Ga0209611, IMG submission 187693) | Host-associated microbial communities from peat moss isolated from Minnesota, USA - S1T2_Fc - Sphagnum magellanicum MG (SPAdes) (version 2) | ecosystem: Host-associated > Plants > Peat...
AACGAGGTTTCGTTGAGCGCCATGGTACCGGATGTCGAATAGAGTACGCCGATGGGAATGGAACGAGGTGCGGGCACGCTTAACAGATCCTATTCTATCCGAGGCAAGCTAACGGGTTTAGAATATCTTAATCTTTCTTAACCGTTGGTTAATCCCTTCATTCCTTGAGGTGAAAGGTGGCGCTTGACCTGATGCGGTGCAGGATATTGCTGCACGTGTTCATGCCCTCCCGTCCCAGAAATAGCTCGCCGAATGTTGCCCGAAATGCACGCTTTTTCAGTTGGATAACGAAGCGGCTTGCAGAGTGCACAACGGGAAGACCTCTGGGACTAAGGCCATTCTGGCTTGTGACCGTTTTTGCTTGAATCCCGAGCGTACTCCGAACTTAGGCGCAGCAGGTATAGACATACCTGCTGATTTTTTAGGCATATTTTCGTCTTTGCCTACGGTTTTTGCACACTCGTTGGATTGGCGTGAAATTGGGCGCCTTGGGACGCTGGCCACGGCGCTATCCGTTCCCTTGGCATGGACATTGCTTGAAACTCTGAACTCATAAATATTATTTTTTGAAATTAATGGATCAATCGAAGGAAAGGGTACAAAATATGATAAAGGCCGGCCGCCGGAGTGCTCGGAAAGCTTTGTTCGTTGCCGCAATTTTGCTTCCTTGCGTTGCCGCACGCGCCGCTTCGGCCGATACGCTGGATGATATCAAGGCGCGCGGCCATATGGTCGTCGCGGTTGATCCGACCTTTGCGCCCTATGAGTTCACCACCGCTGACGGCTCCATCACGGGCTACGATACCGAGCTACTGCAAACAATCGCCAAGGATGTCGGTATTCCCGTGCAATTTCAGAAAATGTCGTTTGACGGCATCATTCCGGGTCTAATCGCCGGATCGTTCGATTTCACAAGTTCGGCCTTGGACGTCACGGCCGAACGCGCCAAGCGCATCGGGTTCACCATCCCGGTCAGCGAATCCCAGGATGTTGTTCTGACCACGGACGCCATGCCGGTTGCATCGTCGGATCCGTCAGCCTTGTCGGGCCATACGGTGGCGGTGAAACAGGGGACGCAGCCCGAGACGCTGATGAAGCAGATCAACACGGGTCTGGTTGCCAAGGGCAAGGCGCCGATCCAGATCCTAAGCCTGCAGACGGTCCAGCAAACCATCGACGCGCTGGACGCCAAGCGCGCTGATTTTGTGGTGGACGACGTGACTGTGCTGAGCGACGCGGCCGCAAAAAGCGGTGGAGCGGACAAGATCGTCGGCAATATCGGCGATCCGATCTATATCTCCTGGGGAACCCGCAAGGATGACACTAAGCTTTTAGGCATGCTGGACGGTGAATTGGAGAAGTTGCAAGCGAACGGACAGATGAAGGCCTTGCAGGAGAAGTATTTTCACACCTCCTTCAATCTTCCGACCACTGGCTTTCTGCCCAAGTGAGCGGGTATGAAGCCGATTTCGTGGTACGGGGGGGCTTCGGCAAAGGCTTCTCCGCCGCCCAGGGCCAGTTCATTGGCCTAATAGACCTGTACGGCAAACAGGCCGGGGATTTCGTCGCCGTATGCCGCCAGCATGTCCATGAGGCGCTGTCGCCCGGCCATACACGCCGGGCGTTGCGTTCCTTGTTCTTCAAGGTCGGGGACTGCCTCTATAGCAATCACGGGCGGCCGATGTTCCGAGTGGTGCGCGACGATGCGGGCGGCCTGCACGACGCCAACGTGCCGGCCTGCGATCCTACCCGGTATGCCGTCGATTTCGGCGTCGAGGACCATCGCAATTGTTTGGAAAACCTGCATGAGGGCATGGTCAGCCTCGGCATTGACCTGGATACGCTCAATGTGCCCGAGCCATTCAACTTCTTCCAGAACGGCCCGGTGGCGCCGGAAGGCCGGATGCGGTTGGCCGATCCGGTCAGCCGGCCCGGCGAGATGATCGTGTTGGAGGCATTGATGGATGTCGCCTGCGCGCTCTCGCCCTGCCCGCAGGACATTATCCCGGGCAACGGTCTCGTGGTGACGGATATGCGCGTGATCGTCAGCAACACACCGATCGCTCAATGAGGGATCAATGCCGCTTCTGCTAAAACATCCCCCCACCGCGCCGTTGCCGCCCGAGGCACATATTACAGTCCGGCACGGGAGCGCCAGCATCGTACGCGCAAGGCGCGGCCAGTTCCTGCGCATCACCGATCTGGAGGGCGCCCAGCCCGCCAGCCTCGTTGGGTTCGTGGATGATAATCAAGCCGAGTTCCTCTCGCCGCATCACACGCGCGTCTTCTCCAATTCCTATGTGCTGACACTCGGCATGCGCATGGTCACCAACCGGCGCAGACCCATGATGGTGCTAGGACGCGATACGTGCGGGCGGCATGATTTGCTACTGCCAGGCTCCGATCGGTATTCCCTCGCGGATGCGGGCCTTGCCGGCGCGCGAGGCTGCACGGAGGCCATGTGCACGGCACTCGCCGAGGCTGGACTCAACCCGCCCAAGCTGCCTGACCCGATCAACCTTTTCCTCGATGTCGGCGTTGGCCTTGATGGCAGCCTGACCGTGGGCGGCGCGCCATCCCGGGCGGGGGATTTTATCCTTGGCCGGGTGATCATCGACGCCATCTTCGTGGTGGCAGCCTGCGCCACCGGTATGGCAACCGGCGAACGGGCCGGCCCGGTGCAGGCCGACGTGATTAACGAGCTTTGAGCCATGGGCGAGGGGCTGAACGAACTGGCGGCCGGCCTCCTCGCGACCATCCTGCTCACAATCTGCGCGGCCGCGGTCAGCGCGGCCGCGGGCATTCTGGTCGCCACGGCGCGGCTAAGCGGACGTAAACTTCTTGGCATTCCCGCCAGAATCTATGTCAGCTTTATGCGCGGCACGCCGGTGCTGGTGCAGTTGTTCCTGGTCTATTTCGGCTTGCCGGCACTTGGCCTTGGCGGCCATCCCTTTGCCGCCGCCAGCATCGCCATCGGGTTGAACAGCGCCGCCTATGTCGCGGAAATTTTGCGCGGCGCGATCCTCGCGGTCTCGCCCGGACAGCGCGAAGCGGCCGAGGCGATTGGCCTGCCTCCTGCTCGCTTCTGGCGCCGTGTGCTGTTGCCGCAAGCGCTGATCGCCGCATTGCCGGCCCTGACCAACGAGGCGACGCTGCTGCTGAAAACCACGCCGCTCGCCTCTGCCGTCGCGGTCACCGAGCTGACCTTTTCGGGGCAGATGATCATCGCGCGCACCTACCAGGCCGGACGCGTGCTGGCGCTGGTTAGCCTTGGCTATCTCATCCTGAGTTTCGCCATCACCCGCGCGAGCGCCTTGCTGGAGCATCGCCTGGCGCTCAAGAGTGGGACATGATCGACCTCACACCCATCACCGATCACTGGTCCGATCTCGTTGCCGGATTCCAGATGACATTGCAGCTCAGCGCGCTTGCCTGGGGGCTGGCTTGCCTGACCGGCATTGGCCTGACCGCTTTGCGGGCCGGCGGCCCAGCGTCCGTGCAGTTGATTGTTGCGGCCTATGTCGACGTCATGCGCGGCATGCCGAGCCTCGTGCTTATCCTCGCCTGCTTTTATCTGCTGCCTGAAACCGGGCTTTATCTGGGCTCCGTGGCATCGGGGCTGGCGGCGCTCTCGCTCTATTACGGCGCCTATATGAGCGAGGCCATGCGCGGCGCGCTTGCCGTGATCCCGGCTGGCCAATGGGAAGCGGCCACCAGTACCGGGCTGCGTCCCGCGACCATCCTCTGGCGCGTCATCCTGCCCCAGGCGATCGGGCCGATGATCCCGTCTTTGACCGGCCTGACCATCGGGCTGTTCAAGGAGACGGCGCTGCTTTCGGTCATTTCGGTGCCAGAATTCGTCTTTCAGGCCAAGGAGGCGATTTCCGACAGCTACGCGCCATTCCAAATCTACGCGTTCATCGCGCTCGTCTACTGGGGTACCAGCGCCGCCATAGCCTATGGAGCGGGCATGATGGAAAGACGGTTCAATCGCTATCGGGCCGCCCAGCCGGCGTTGCGCGCGTGACCGAATCATCACCCGCGCTACGCGCCGAAGGCATCGTCAAGATTTTCGGAGCGCGGGAAGTCCTTGGCGGCATCGACCTTAGCGTCGGCCGGGGCGAGGTGGTCTGCATTGTCGGACCGTCCGGGTCCGGCAAATCCACCTTGCTGCGCTGCCTCAACTGGCTCTCTCCGCCAAGTGCCGGCGCAGTCTGGGTTGGCGACACGCTACTGGGGCAAGTGCGGCGGCCCGATGGTGGCTTGGGACCGATGCCAAAAAGGACCTTGCGCCAGCAGCGCAGCCGGATCGGCATGGTGTTTCAGCATTTCAACCTATGGCCCCATATGACCGCGCTGGAAAATGTCATGGAAGGGCCGCGAGCTGTCCACGGCCTGAAGGCCGCAGCGGCACGCGACCTTGCCATGTCGACGCTCACCCGTGTCGGCCTGGCCGAGCGCGTCACGCATTATCCGGGACAATTATCCGGCGGGCAGCAGCAGCGCGTCGCGATTGCCCGCGCGCTGGCGATGCAGCCGGAGCTTTTGCTGTTCGACGAACCGACCAGCGCGCTGGACCCGGAACTCGTTGGCGAGGTGCTGGACGTCATGGCGGATTTAGCCTTGCGCCATACCACCATGATCGTCGTGACCCACGAGCTGGGCTTTGCCGCTGCAGCCGCAGATCGAATCGTCATGATGGATGCTGGCCTGATCGTCGAGGCCGGCCCGCCGCGCCAAATCCTCGCGGCACCAACAAACGTCCGCACCCGCGACTTCGTCTCCCGCTACCTAAGCCGCAACGCCGCCCTCACGGCGCTGACCGCGGCGCCATGACGGGGGCAGCGCCCCCTGGCCTTACTTTCTTCACCAACATGCCCCCTGACATTGCAAGGATCGATCCATGCCGCATGAGCGCTTTGAAATCCCCGCCCGCCACGGCAAAGCGTTCCGGTTGCACGCCGGCCAGGCGTTCCGGCTGATCAACACGCATGGTACCCAGGTCGTCGATTGCTGGGCCTGGAACGCCTATGATCTTAGCGAGGCGATGAGCATGGAGGCGACGCGCGTCTGGACGCAGCACCTTAATCCGCGCATCGGCGACACTTTCGTCACCAATGCAAGGCGGCCAATCCTGACTCTGGTTGAGGATACTTCGCCCGGGGTGCACGATACCTTCATGGCGGCCTGCGACCGCGAACGCTATGTTCTGCTCGGCTGCAAGACTTATCACCGCAACTGTATCGACAATAAGGTCGCGGCGATGCTGGAGATCGGCGTCACCTTGCCGCGGACCAGTCTTGCTTCCTTCAACATCTTCATGAATATTCGTGTTCAGCCAGACGGCATCGCGCTTGCGACCCTGCCAACTGTTACCCGGCCTGGCGATTACGTCTCTTTGAGGGCCGATATGGATTGCTTCGTTGCCTTATCGGCATGCCCGCAGGATTTGGTACCGATCCAGGGCGCCGGCGACAACACACCGCGCAGCGCCCATGTCGAGATTTTGGACTCGGGCGACTATCCTGATATTCCGGTACTGGGACCTTGGGTGCCGGCGTTGTGAGGCGCTGACGCGATGAAGCCATCGATCGAAGCCCATATCCGGGCCTGCTACGATCTGCTCGCTGATAGCGAGCGGCCGCTCGCCGACTTTATTCTTAGTTTTCCCGGTCAGGTCGCAAGCTATACCGCCACCGAGCTGGCGGCGCTGGCTGGCGTGTCCAAGGCCGCCGCATCGCGCTTCGTGAAGAAGATGGGCTTCGAGAGCTATGACGACATGCGCCGCCTCGCCCGCGAAGGGCAGGGCTGGGGCTCACCGCAATATCTGAACTCGCCTAGCTTTGAGCAACGGCCGTTTGAAGAATCGCTCCAGGCCCATATCGCCTGCGAGACGGAAAATATCCGCGCCACCCTGTCGGCGCTCTCGCCCAGCACGGCGGATATTATCGAGGCGATGATCACGGCACCACGCATAGGCTGCGTTGGGTTCCGGCGCAGCCGGATTGTCGCGGATTATCTCAGATGGTCGCTGGTGCAGATCCGCCGGAATGTCGGCATATTTCCCCCGCCGGGTGAAACGATCAGCGAGGCGGTCTCGGAATTCGGCCCGGATGACCTTGTTGTCGCGGTTGGCCTGCGGCGGCGTGTACCGCTTCTGGCCGCGACGCTGAGAGCATTGCTTGCGCGCAAGGTGAAAATTGTTCTGATTGCAGATTCGACGATTGGTGCTGCCGGCGCGCACGCGACCTGGCTCATCCCTTGCGAAGCGCGCAGTGTTTCACTGTTTGACAGCGATATCGCCGCGATCAGCGTGGCGCATTTTCTCAGCTCATCCCTGGCCAGCGCGCTCGGCAAGACGGCACGCCTGCGCATGCAGGATGTTGAGTATAATCTGGCGGCGCTTGGGGAATTGTCGGAGTAGCCGCTGAAAACCAGCCTCGTCGCGGTCATGCGATTAAACGGCGTTTTGGCCGAATGTCCTCGCCTGGAGTCCAGATTTCACGAAATCCATCCGCCAGCATTGAGATCTCATGATCGGCGGGCATAGATTTTTTTGTCATATTGCTGATTGGCTTGGACGCTTTTGACGTGATGTCAAGTAGAGCGGGTAGAATCGCTGGTGCAATCAGTGGCAAATCTCAGAGGTCAGATTCTGCTTTGAGATTTGGTGATTATAACAGACCAAGGCATGGTAGGGTATGAGGTTGCATGAAGCGGTTTCGGCGTCCATGGTCTGGACGTAGCGCCGCACCGGCGCGGAAAGGCGAAGGGCATCGGTTAGCGGCAAATATCTCGTCCAATTTGTTTGCTTTAACTTGAAGAGCAAGATGCTTTACAATAATGTCAAGAGTTGGCCTGCTGCCGCCAGAAAACCCGCAACAGTCGCGGGATCATCCGGCGGCGGCATCGTGCATAAGCCCGGCACCACGCGCAGCCCCTCTTTGCGGCGAGCATGGTGAGCACGGGGCGTTGGACGGGCACTCCGCCTGGCGCACATGCTGATTTCTCCTTGATAACTGGTCACTGCCCCTCTAAATGCGGCGCTTCGGTATTGATGCAACACAAACGAAGACTCGTAGCGAATGGCTTTGTGCTTTCACCAAATGATCGGCAATCGCAATTTGCCCTCGGTCGTGCGCGACCTGTCTGCCGCCTTGGTCCTGCGGCATGAGACGGATCGGCGGAAAGCGGAGGTGTTTGCCACCCAGCAGCGTTGGATGCTCGGTCAAGCCGCGATGGCGATTTATTTCCGCAGCCTAACAGGCGACGGCCCGCGGCTCCATTCCAGGGCATTTCTTGAGTTTGTCGAAGCGGAAAAAATCGCGGCGCGCCCGACCGCCCATGCGTTTCTGAAGGAAATGCTCAATTACGGCATTATCACCTACTTGCCGGAGACCAAGGACACAAAAACGCGATTGATCGGCCTATCGGATGCCGCCGCCAGCGGCATAACCTATTGGCTGCGTTCGCAACTTCAGGCGCTGGATGCATTAGACGGCGGATCGCGCGACCAGTTGTTTCAACGCAACCGGATGGGGACGGCATTGCTCCAGCCAGAATTGGCCGGCCGTCTCATATCCTCGGCGGAGGCGCGCGTGCCTGACGGGGCGTTCTCGATCTTCACATGGCTGCCCAAAGGCTGGCTTGTGATGGGCTTGCTGATGATGGGGCTGCAGCCCGCCGATGCCGGCGCCGACCAGATTCTCACCAGCGTCTCATCTATTTTCGAAATCGCGGAACGGCTTGGATTGTCACGCACCTATCTTGGCCGCAAACTGCGCGATGCCGAACAACTCGGGAGTATCGGTTGGACCGGCCGCCGCGGAAAATCCACAATATGGATCTCAAAGACGTTTCGTGACGAATATTACGCCTATCATGCAGGCAAGCTGGCTATCGTCGACGGCGCTTTTGACGCTGTGGCGGCCCGCTTGGATGTTACGAGATACGCCTGGGCAAGCGGGTGAATGCCGATTGGCCTGCGTGGCATGCGGCATGGATTGATGTGACCTTTTTTGTAAGCATCGGCGTCACGGGGGCTCTCTGAATCACACCGCTTAGCGCGTGCTGGCGGCCGCTTCATGATGTTGAAGCCGCGGTATTTCGCCGCTTTTTTATCGCGCGCGCGTTTTTGAAGAATTTAAAATTTTGGAATTTATATAAAAAATAATTTTATTAGGTGTACTGTATAAATTTTTACAATTTTATTGTAAATTACAACAATTGCTTCGTGTCACATCCCGTGTTTCTCCCGTGTTTCTGCCAATTCCAGCAACGCTGAAGGCAGCAGAGAGACTTTTGACAGGCATGACACTTCATGAATCATTTTTTTAAGCTCGTTTGGAGCCGTAGCTTAGAGATGCTCGTGCCGGTGCCGGAGGTCTCGCGGGCCGTGGGGCATGGCGGGCGCAGGCTTTCGGCGCGGGCGAGGCGGCGCCTGGCCCGGCGGGCTTTGGAGGGGGCGGGGCTGGGCGCGCTGGCGGTGCTGGCGCCGGCGCCGGCTTATGCGTTGCCGCAAGGCGGCAGCGTCGCGGCGGGGACGGCCGGAATTTCCACCAATGCCAGCACGCTCACGGTCAACCAAAGCAGTTCCAAAGCCATCATCAACTGGCAGAGTTTTAGTGTCGGCGCTGGCGAGAGCGTCAATTTCCGCCAGCCCGGGGCCAGCAGCGTGGCGCTCAACCGGGTGCTGGGGAACGATCCCAGCCAGATTTTCGGGCATCTCACGGCAAACGGCCAAATCTTTCTCATCAACCCCAACGGCATCGTTTTTGCGCCCGGCGCGCAGGTGAATGTTGGTGGACTCGTGGCTTCCACGCTGGGAATAACGGATGGCAATTTTCTTTCAGGAAATTACCAGTTTTCCGGTGTCAGCACGGCTTCGGTGGTGAATTACGGAAAAATCAAAGCGTTTAATGGCGGTTACGTCGCGTTTATTGGCCAAAGCGTTGACAATGAGGGGAAAATTGTCACGCCGGGCGGCACCACGGCATTGGGTGCTGGCGCGTCGGTCGAGCTTACGTTGGCGGGCAACAGCCTGGTTTCGTTCCAAGTGACCACGGCGGCGTTGAACGCGGCGGTAAAAAATGGCGGGGCGATTGTGGCGCCCAACGGGGTGGTGCTGCTCACCGCCCAGGCCAAAAACGCGCTGTTGCAGACCGTGGTGAATAATACCGGGCTGATTCAGGCGAATAGCGCCACCAGCAATGGCGGCGTCGTCACGCTGCTCGGCGGAAGTTCGGGTACCGTCGCCGTCTCGGGCACAATCAACGCGAATTCCAAATCTGGCACGGGCGGCACGGTTGTGGTTTCTGGTGTCAACACGGCGGTCAGCGGCACGGCGCGGATTTCGGCGACGGGCAGTGCGGGTGGCGGGACAATCGCCATTGGCGGCGGGGTGCATGGCGGCGGCGGAATTCCGCAAGCCGTTACAACTTCAGTCGACTCGGGCGCGGTGGTGGATGCCAGCGCCACGGGGTCAGGCGCTGGCGGCACGGTAAGTGTTTGGTCGGATGTGACCAACCCAAACAGCGTCACCACCGTTTCCGGCAGCATTTTGGCGCGCGGCGCGGGGGCTGGCGCGGGCGGCTTTGTTGAAACCTCCGGCCATTTGCTCAACATCAACGCCGCCACGGTGGATACGGGCGGCGGCACCTGGCTGCTGGACCCGTATAACGTCACCATTGCCAGCAATAGCCCCAGCGGCACCACTTATAGCGGCGGCGCGGCTTACACGCCGTCCGCCGCCTCGACGATCCTCAGCAGCACCATTGCCACCGCGCTCGGCGGCAACAACGTGTCGATCCAGACCGGCTCCGGCGGCGGCTCGAACGGCAACATCACGGTCAATGCGGGGATTAGCTGGACAAGCGGCAAAACCCTCACCCTGGACGCCGCCGGCAACATCGTCATCAACGCGGCAATCTCCGCGAACGTGGGCGACGGGAGCCTGGTTCTGGATTATGGCCAGGGCAGCGCGAACGGCACGAATGCTAGCTACACAATCAACGCCGCGGTCAGCCTGGCCGCGGGCGCCGGCTTCAGTACCAAGCAGGGCACGAACGCGGCAAACCTGGTCACCTACACGGTCGTCAGCAGCCTGGCGTCGATCACCAACTCGTCCGGCAAATACGCCCTCGGCACCAACATCGCCGCGACCGGCACTTTCACGCCCATCGGCAGTTTCACGGGCAAGTTCGAGGGGCTGGGGCACACCATCTCGGGCCTGACGATCCAGGATTCCGGCTCCTCGGATGTCGGACTGTTCGGCAGCACCTCGGGTGCAACGATCCGCGATGTTGGCCTGACGAATGAGAGCGTCACGGGCGGTAACTATGTCGGTGGTCTGGTCGGCGCGTCCTTCAATACCACAATCATCAACAGCTACGTACAGGGCGCGGTGTCGGGTAGCTACGCTGTCGGCGGGCTGGTGGGGATCAACAGCAATGGCGCGATCACCGATGCTTACGCGACCGCCGCGGTGACGGATTCCGGCACCAATGCCGGCGGGCTGGTGGGGGTAAACAGCAACGGCACGATCATAGATGCGTACGCGACGGGCGCGGTGACGGATTCCCGCCGTGCTGCCGGTGGGCTGGTGGGGCACAATACTGGCACGATCACGGATGCTTACGCGACGGGCGGGGTGACGGGTAACGGCGATGTCGGCGGCCTGGCGGGGGAAAACAGCAACGGCACAATCACCAATGCTTATGAGACTGGTCATGTGTCGGGCAGCGGCGTTGTGGGCGGGCTGGTGGGGGCTAATATTGGCGGCAGCATCACCGATGCTTACGCGACGGGCGCGGTGACGGGGTCCAGCAATACAGGCGGGCTGGTGGGCTCGAACAATGGCACGATCACCGATGCTTACTGGGACACGGACACCGCCGGCCCCCAGGCGACGAATGGCGTGGGGACTGGCATCAAAAGCGGCGTGACGGGGGTGTCGACGGCGGCGCTTGCGGGAAGTCTGCCGGTTGGGTTCACGACGAACAATGTCTGGGCCGATGCCGCCGGCCAGACCACGCCGTATCTGACGGCGAACAAGACGTTTTCCACGGTCAGCGGCGAAGTGCTGCTGGCCAGCGGCGGCACCCTTTATGGCGTGATCACCACCCAAGCGCAGTTGCAGGCCATCAACACAACCGGCCTGTCCGGCGCCTACGTGCTCGGCACCAACATTGCCGCCACCGGCACTTTCACGCCCATCGGCACTT
>Ga0209611_10013461_pt1 | contig 11221 bp, 10 predicted proteins | sample S1TSphgellanicum_3_FD_187693 | JGI IMG/M metagenome (GOLD analysis project Ga0209611, IMG submission 187693) | Host-associated microbial communities from peat moss isolated from Minnesota, USA - S1T2_Fc - Sphagnum magellanicum MG (SPAdes) (version 2) | ecosystem: Host-associated > Plants > Peat...
CCTTTTTCTGAAGCATAAGATTAGACATTACCACTCCTGGCATGCATCTGGACACTGGAGTTTTGAGAAGTTTGGTGGGAGCCATAGCAGTAGCCTAATAGAACATGACACTCAGAACCTATTTGTAAATTACTGTCTTTCTACAACTCTACATTTGCAAGGACCATCTACATTATGCTTGGCTTTCACACAACTGAAAACTAATGTTATTCTGATCACCTTGTGAATGTAGTGTATTGGGGTTTTTCAATGTGAGAGTTTAATCTGGTGGCTAAGATTGCACAACCAGTAAGCTCCTTTAGGGTGATGCAATGTTACCCAATTTCTCTCTGCACACATCAGGAGAATAACACTATCATGGCATTTCTTCCCAACTAACAGATGCTCACAAAACATCTTTTCCATCTTGTGACTTCACACTTACTCCATATCAAGGAGCTCTATGTTCATGAGACATGTGACATTGTCATCTCATGCGAACATGAGACATGTGTCTATGTTCATGCTCATGTTCTATAACTGAGACACATGTCTATGACCTGAATGTTCATGCATCTTGGAGGTTGAAAAAGACATGGAATAAGAATGTAGACCACTTTCAAACTCTGAACAATAATACCCTGCACACTTGAAGTTGTTTGTGTTACTCTTTATGATTTCATGTAGCACATAAATGGTCTAGACCTTCATTGATTCTGTGAGCCTCAAAACACAACTGATTGACACATCACTCAGAACACCATTGCAGCATCAAATTGGATCAGATCAAGCTAGCAAATGACCTCAAAAAGACTGCACAACTTCAACCAGATCAGCATCTGTTCAAATTTATCAAAGACTTTGACCCTGCACACAAGCACACTTTGTTGATCCAGATGCTTCCAAATCACCTTTAAAAGCAGATACTACATTGTACTTGGTTCCAGTTTTCGGCGAAAAGCTCAGAAAAGCATTCAAACTAGTCATGCCACAATCCATGGACTTGCAAAAGATGGGCTTCTAGCAAACATGAATCACAACTTTGAAACTAACTTCAGATGTGCATTGTGAGAACATGGGGAGAAGGTCACTGATAAGTTATGTTCAGATTGCAGATACGAAACCCGACAGAATTGACACAAAAGACAACACACAAAAAAAGACATTAGTTGAAGGTCTCTTCACAATCCACCTCTCTATGTTCCTTGAAGCTCTTTCTGGCAACCCAAAATGTGGGGGTGACAGCCCTGTCAAAGCTGACATCAAGCTGTGTCTAGGCAACAACATGAAGCATGTAAAATGGACAAAGCAGTGCACTGAACCAAGCCTCTTTCTTCTACATAGAAGAGGAGGACTACATGCAGAGAGTAATTGGGTTGCTCTTACCCCAACTTATTGTGAATAAGGTAGTTATGATCATCATAGTAGCCCAATGGAAAGAAACTTTTAGACCACTAAGATATGTATGGAGAGCTCCCCCCCGCACATTACATATGCCCATGGTTGTAAATGGTATGGGGGTGGAATCAATGGCCAAGCATTATGAAATGTAGGTTGGCTTCCAAATCAAACTTCCAAACTTGTGTAATCCACTCTTTAGTTAAAGATTGAATAATCTTTGTAGCTAGTAGTTAATTTTAACTTTTTTTTTTCCTATTGTTGCCATGTAACAAGGATATGTTAATTTAATTCTTTCTTAACTATGATGCTTATAGTTTAGACAAGGAATTAATTTGACAACCATGCATACAATTTACATACATCAACATTGTGTATACATAATACATGTATATATTTATGTTATATATACGTGTGTAGATGTTGTAAATATATACATAACATGTATAACATAATTTGTCATTATATGATTTTATTTTATTTTGACAAGATAAAATCATTGATAAGTAAAAGTTTAGGGTTTGAATGACGTTAAGTTAATTATATTTATTTCGAAAAATGGTGAAAATCCTTTAAAATCACACTTTTTTATATAAATTTTATGAAAAAATTCACCAGTTTGCAAAAATTTGCCACAAAAATAAAATAAAATTGCATGTGATGTGAAAAAACAAAACCATTAATATGTTTGACGTTGTCTATGATTGATGCACCAAATGCTTGAGAGTTTCCACAAATTTTATGAACAAATTGCATTTCTAAACCATCACAAAACACCAAGGAACAATTACATCAATTTTTATTTTATTTTTGGAAGTGTTGAATATTTGTTGTAGGACATTAATTTCTTATAATTTTGTATTTGTGATTAAAATTCAGTTTAATTTGAACTAGGTTCTACTTTTGGGGGGGGGAGCCGGTGTAATTCACATAATGTAACTCAATAGTTTTATCTTTTATGTTTTGAGATTTCAAAGCACACAAAATAAACATGCTTGTGTTTTGTATGTTTTGGAACTTGGATTCATGTAGTTTGTAGGTGATTTTTTTTGAAACTTGAAAGATCATCAAGTTTAATGGTGTTATAACTAACTTGGTTTTCATTTTTCATTGGAAAATAAGTTGTTGCAATTGGGGGCAAAGTTGTAGCTAGATGCCAATATGGGTTTGCTCTACATGTAATTTTGGTGTTTTTTTATATTTTTCATTAATCATTCCTTTGATGAGTTGAACTTCAAATAAGGTCTAGATACCCTAAAGCTAAAATGTAAAACACACACACAAGAGGAGGACCCCTATTTTCATTATAGCCAACCCCCCTCTTTTCCTTTTTTTCTTTTCCTTTCTTATGGCCTTCCCTTCTATCTTTCTATTGACATGCAAATGCACCAAGCAAGTGGCAAGAGGCCACCACATAAACCAACCTAGTTCGAAATTGGGTGGGTGACTTTTCATTGACAACAAGAGGAATGCAAAGAGAGCTCATGTCCTTATTGTGGTGTGTCAAAAACCAAGTGGGGCAACTTGGGATCTACGCATGGTCATCATCATCATTGTTACCATCTTCAAATAGCAACAATGGTGCAAAAAGGGGGTGATGAGTGAACTTGAACCACCATCTTTGGGAGCTTGGAGCTTTCTTCCAAACCTCTTTAAGTTCATGCACAAGCGTAGGCATGAACAAGTGTAGGTTCACATGTTATAGGCCAAACTTGAGATAAGAAAAATGGGAGGTTCCAATTTAAACCTCTTTTCCTTGGATGATTTTTTGAACCTAAGGGACATATTTAACACCAATTCGAACTTGTCACATGGTAATTTTTTAATTTAGAAAAAACCACATGTACTTGATTTTTTCAAGTATAGAGTATCATGCCATCAGTGATCAAGGATTGTTACACCATTGATTTTTCATTTTTTACAATAATTTGTTGTAATAGGTCAAATAATGTTGGCTTACAAAATGGGGAAAATAATGCATGTCAACTTTTTGTTTGTTGTGAAAATACCTTCATTAATGTTGTTGGGTTATGTGTTTATTTTCTATCATTATGTTGGTTGGGCTATTATTTATTTTTAAAAGGTTGAGGGGTTTGTTAAGTTGTGTGCCATTGGTCAACACTCTAAAGCAAGCACACACTTGTGAGTTGATCTTTCAAAAATTTATGCATATTATTCAATGGAAAACCCAAGCCAAAAGGTTACAAGCCTTTTCACACATGTTAACTACCATTTTGAACATCGGGGTTGTAACTATTGTGATTAATGGTCAGGCATGGGACAAAATTACCCATTATTTTTTACCATTAAGTAAGTCGTATTTGATTTTTGAATTGCCCATACAAATTGATTAAATTTTAACATGGTTTAGGTTGTAAACATGGGTTGACACTATTATAAGCATTTCCTAGATTTGATCGTTGAAATTGTTTTGTTGATTGTTGTGTGGCAATGAGATCAGGGTGATGATGACCAATAGATTGTTTTTGTTATGTTCACAATGGGGCACCATGTGTGTTTGCCCTTGTAAAGTTTGGTAGGTGGATGTAGGTGCCTTTTAGGTTTAGTTTTAGCTTATATCCACAACAAGTTCAGCAAAATTGGTCACCCATATTAGGAATAGGGTTAGGGCTTAAAAGCACATTGCATCCAAACTTTAAAACAATATTACATGTCACCATCCCCAAAAGGACGTGTTGAGGATTTTAAAGAAGACAACTTAGACCAAGAGATCACATACAATTTTTCTATGGGTTTCACATTTGTTTATTAGTTCATTTTGAAGATATGAAGGATGATACGAGGGGCTTTGGGTTTATTAGAAATTGAATTTTTAGACATGTGGACACCATTTCACTCAAAGAATGGAATATGTGCTTCAACATTTGAATGTGGGCAAAAAGGCAAAAAAAACCTTACTTTTAACCCTTGGTAAGCAAAGCTCCTACCTCAATATTTGGAGGATGAGGCATTGGAAACTTATGAAAGTTGGTCGAAGTGAACTATAATTCAAGAAAAACTCTAGGTTTGAACACAACACATGGAGCTCATGATGACAACTTTCAAAGAAGGGGCAACAACATCAAAGGTGACCATGCCAAATCCCAATCAAACAAGCACTAATTCCCAATATAATTTAATACATTCCTCCACCAAAGGTTCAAATGTTGTGGTTCATGTGGACCCATTGGATCCCACGTCTTTTATGTCATCAATTTCTCAAACAACATTAAGTGCCATTGTAATCATTAGTGATCCACCACCATTTATTCGACTCATTGGACAAATTTTCCAACTTTTGGAATGGGAACATGGGGCAATATTCATAGAGATTGAATGCAAAATATTCAAGATTTCCAAAGGGAAAAGGATGATAATCTGTGCACCAAGTACACAAGGTTGGCATGGTTTAATAAGGAAAGTTGCAACGTTTTCACAAAATGGTAGTTGACGCCACTTGTACATGTCTAAACAAAACAAGAAGGTGTAGCAATCAAGAACATTGATAGACCTATAGTCATTGAATATGATAGTGCATGATAAACCTATATAATCATTCAAAGTTGAGTATAATGTTGTAGTAGTCTTTTTACACTTGTTAACTAACATCAATATGGAAAAAAATTGCCATAACACTTGCCATTAAATGAAAGGAGTAACCAAACATGGCATTCGACTATTATGTCAATCAAAATCAAGGAGGATGGGTGTTTGATACCATGAACAAAATGGTCTACATAGAAATGAAGGAAGATACAAAATTTGCACAAGATGAATTTTTTTAGAAATGATGATTTGGTCTATGTTTATTAAAAGCAACTGTTTACAAACAAGTTTTGTATTATCAACCACCACATCCATGGATGTCTCAATGGACCAATCTGATGCAAGAGGTGGAAAACTCCTTCTCCTTGGGCACCCTACCATGCAAAATGCAACATAATACAAGTTGTTTAAAAAGAAAAATTGAAAACATTAGTACTCCTCTTGTAAACCCTCACAAGCATTGGGAATTTGATGAGTTATTTTATGAGTTGAACCTGAAGTTCAAAAAACAAAAAAGAACCACATGATGATGAATTATTGGCAATAAGGATTTACATGAAGGCTACATCATTGGGTTTGCCACCTTATATTTCTACATGTGAGAATTTGAATAAGCTTCTTTGTTGCACAATAACCTCGTTTCAAGAGAGTCCATATGCATCTTGTGCCAAGATGACAAGACAAAATGTTAACCTAGATGATATTGATGGTCTTGAGGTAGTGAATGTTTGAGATATTATGCAATTATATAGATCTCAACAAAAGCCAAGAAAGCTCTAACAACTCCCGATTTTGGAGACAAGTCAAAACTTTCACAAGCAACATTGCCAAGGACAACTTGCCCTTGGGGAGCTTCTTACAAGGCACTTGAACTCACAAGGTTTTAGAGGCTTTGAACCCCTCTCCTTGCCAATTCAATCAAAGATGTGGATGGTGGAAGTCAAATTTCAACACCACAATGTACTAGAAGTCCATAGTCTCCAAACGTTTGTCATATCACTAAGCAATTGAAAGGGGTTGCAACACACAAGCTTCAATTACTATACATTTTTGCACTCATTGGAAATATTATAGGGCTTGTAAGTGGCAAATGCTTGAAAGGAATCTTGTAACCATGCTTTGAAGGAGGCTAATGCTAATGTAATAGTGCCATGAACAAAACATGTATTTGTATAACATCTCAACCCTCCCAGTTTATGGTATCTATTCAAATGTAGCATCTTGCCATATGACGTACATGGTGGTGATCTAACATTAAATTAGAAGTTGAATTAAGTCATGGTTTGCTGCTCTTCAGTTGCTTTCAATGCCATACAACGCATGACCAGGTTTGAAGGCTGTCCATTTACAAACACTCCCCTGGATTCCCAATCACCATGCTCCTCAGATTTCCACAGGAGAATAAGTGCAAAACATCAGGCTATGTGCAAAACAAACGAACTGAAATCTGCAGATCATGTACATCAGGTTGTGCTCCACTATTTTGTTTCACACCCCTCCTCCTCCACTGGTCTGAGTCATCTTCATCTTCTGTGTCTTGTGACATACCTACTTTCTCTCAATTCCACTTCAAAATTCCAAATTGAGGTTACTCTTCTTGATGCTTTAGTGCCACAAACCTCAATGACCATCGCCTCTAGCATCCTGACTTCCACAGAAGTGTAGACCTTGAGGAATGCCTGATTGTAGGCAAATTCAAACTGTTAAAATCATGGATTTTCTGCCAATTCCGTAAGTCAAGCAGGAATGCAAACTAGGGCGAGTTTTACAAAATGTTCCCAAAATGAATGCTACAAGGATTTGGATGGAGATTTGTGCATTCCAAAGATTGACCATTGGTTTGTTTCTTTTAAGTCAGGCTGCCTGATTGCATCAACACTTACAGAAGAACAGATCAAGTTTCCCAACAAGAGATACTGATCAAAAGTGGATGCTGTCTAACAGCATAAAGAGAGACACCCATTTTGCCCCATCATTTTGGTGGTAGTTCTATCTAGCTACAAACATCTAAATATTGATCAAGAAACCAGAAAAAACCTATCACAGCAAATCTCCTCAGTTATATCCATGCTTCAACATGCCTATGACATCAAACAATAGCCCCTGATTAGAAGGTCCCATAGTAAGGACAAAGAAAAGGAATGGTCAAATTAAACCTAAAACCACAGTTACCAGTGCATCACACATCACACAAATGAACAAAAAAACTTGCAACACTTTGACATGGGAATGTCAGGGGGCATGGTATTACACTGGGACTGGAAAAAATTAATACCCTTTTCCAGCATCTGAAGTGATCACATAATCTAAGCATGTATCAGCACAGAGCTAGCAGAAAAAAGGATTGAAATAGTACCTTGCAGCCGGTAGCAGAGAAGGTTTGAAGTGAGATGTAAGCTCCCATGATGAAGAGAGATCTGGCATTTGTGGCTGACAGGCTTCTGAAACTTCATGAGTCCCAAGCAGGACACATTATAATCTTTCAGGGTGTTCACCCTCAGTATGATTTGACAACTTTGTTCCTCCAAAAGCTCTTGCATATTTGCAGGTAGTTTTGGTTGCATTGTGTCTCTTCACAATGTTCAACCTCTAGGCATTCATGTATCTATGAACCAGCAATCACCCTAGGTTCCTAAGATTACCAGTTGTGATGGTCACTGTTATTAATTCAGAGAATAGGGGCACTTTGGCCTCAATAATCTCTAGTTTCTAGATCTCTTCTCTGCAAGTATCAACCAATGTCAGCAAACTCACATGGATGAAAAACAGTTGTTAGTATCTAGCTTAATACAAGGCATATTTGCTGGAAATGCACATGCCCACTTATGTGTTGCTCAATGGCATCATCTCTATCATCAATCAAGACAGAGATGAGATTTAAGATCCCAGGATACAAAGATCACCTTGCACATGCTAAAAGAAGCCCTCAGTGCCCAGGCCTGACATCTTTTCCCGGTAGATATTCAAAGCCTCTTGCATTGTGCCGGTTTGCCGGAGAATCTCTCCCCGTGCCTTACCTGATGGATGTGTGGACACATATTGCAAATACTCAGGCTGCTTTTCAAGCTTCCCCATCTTCTCATAAAATGCAGGTGCCAACTGGGGATCATAACCTGCTGCCGCCATCAACAACAGTCCAATATGGTCTGCTTCCATTTCCATTCTGCAAATTGCTTGCATAGAATTAAATCAGCGAGCAAGAACAAAAGAACCCTATAACAGTACGTTCCTGCAAAAACAACCTTTGTTACAGTATGTGTTATCAAAATCTTCTAGCCAAAACTCACAGGACTGTCTACTGTCATTGGAAAACAGGTGTCCTGTGTTACCTAACTATCAAACAAAAGAGAGTTTCTTATCTTGCAGGGTCCATACAAAATTCTCACCTTCTGGAGAAGGGAAGCGTTAAGAGCAGGTTGGAGGTATTGTTGACAAGATTGGGCATGTAGAAGAATGATAACACCAGGAGCTGCAAGAAGCCTAACCACACTCCCTGTGTCAATTTCTCTGCCACATGTCGTGCCACAACATGTCCCACCTGTAGAGTCAACGAATACCCACTTTAGAGCTTCCAAAAAGCACCATCGTCACAGCTCAAATGACTATAGATGACAACCGCACAGTGCAGTGCTTTGATTTCCAAGATATGTATAATCATTCTCACAATCTCGTTTCACTCTTCTTTAGTTAAATAACATATCCATGAGATTGCAGAGGAAACTCCACAAAAAGCGCTTTCAAGGGTAGGCCATTGTGCAAGTGGCAGCCAAACCAAAACAAACATGACAAGAATAAGTGTCATCATAACCTTGAGAGCATAACTCAGAACATGTCAGGCCATCACCTTCAACATGAATGGCGGCGACTAGCTGCCATTACTCCCATCTAACTTCATCAGCTCCTGATGGTGTAGATAGATTAGTATGTAACAATATCTGCCCAACACATTGGGAAAATTTTTTTACAAAAGAATCTGTGTCCTGAGTTTCTGTTGCATTTGGCAACAGGATGACTCAGTCATGAAGTCAGTTAGCACTCAAGAAAACAAGTGGAACAAAAATTGGCTGACCCCAAGACACAATTTTGGAGAAACATCATGAACATGATAAGAAACATCCAGAAAGAAAAGAGGATGGCCAAATCCTCCACCCCAAAAGCTTCACCTCATGGGCAAGAACAGTCGCTATCTCTGAATCAGATCGAAAGTGCTTGAGAAGGCCAGTAAATACAACAATCTTGCCTCCTGGGAGGCAGAAAGCATTCATAATGTCTTGATCCACAACCAAGACTTCCCATTTCAGGCTCTCAAGATGAGCTGTATAGCCTTCTGATCCTTCCTCCAGCCCTTTCTTCCTGCTTTTTTCCACCCAATGATCATCGTCTAGGGTCTCGGTTCCATACATTTGCTTGTGTGCTGTCAAGCTGTCCAAATTGTCTTTCTTTGCTGTTGTTAAATCTTCACCCCATGAGCTGCTGCTGCTGCTGCCGCCAGAATCCGATATCGAGGGTGGTACATGTGTGTGCTCTAACTGACCCCAGTTCTGTGCCTTTGCACCTGCCATTGCTGCTTCTATCACTTCCTTTGCAATTCGCCGCACACGAATGGTTTCTGGATGAATTGGAGGAAGTATTTTTGTTCGGAATTGCTTCTTGATCTGCTCATGCATCTTGGATGTGTCAGACATCAATATCTCTTGAACACTCATGAGCTTAGGATCTGGATGCACAGTACACATACCAAAGCATTGTGGTATACATGGGAAAAAAGAGAAAAGAAACTCACGTTGTCAAATTCTGCTTCCCCCAGTGATTTCTCCATATCTGGTGAAATCAACACGAAGTGCTTGCGGTGAGTGTATGGAACAGTCTGCAGATGTGTGAAGTATACATACACAGATCCTGTTGCAAAGATGACAACGGCAATTATGAGCCTCTTTTGAGTCTGGCCGCTATCCGGTCCTTGCAACCAAGCAGTCGGACCTCTCCTTCTGAAATGCTCTACTCCTCGCTGATCCACGTAATATGATCTTGAGCCTCCGGCCCCACTCTGCTGGCTCCTCAAACCTCCTTTTCTGTACACTTGCAATGGATTCAGTTTGGTCCTCCATAGCTGCTGAGTTACAAGCAATCGTGAGCAGCAACAGCTCGGAGATGATATCGTCGTCAAATCTCGAGAGGAAGAAGAAAATTGTAGTCTCAGGCCAGACTTGGAACTTGTTCTTCTTCCACAAGAAGATAACAAGCTTCGCGCAGATGATGAAGAAAAACAAATCCTGTTGAAGAAAAGATTAGCAGACGTATTCGAAGAAGAAAATTCTGGAGACTGTTGTAGGGAGGAGTGCAATCCTCCTCCTCCTCCTCCTCCTCCTCCTCGTCCAGGCTCTAATTTCTGAGAGAAATTCTCGACGATGGAATTCAGGTTGCGGGACTTATTGAAAGTCGGTTTACGATTGCAAACACTACTGTAAAGAAGTCCTAAAGTCTGCCTAACTCTTCCAAGCTTCTGCGCCATCTAAGTACTCCTCTCCACACAAATCGACAAAGCAAATAATTATAAAAAAAAATACTCCTCCTGTGAAAATAAAATAAAACAAAGATCTCCAGCAAAAGAGAGAGAGAGAGAGACCATGAATATCACGCACTCTTTCTGTCTTCTTCTCTGTCTTCTTCTGTGTCTCAGAGCTCTCTCGCTATGCTCTGTCCTCTCTCGCCATGCTCTGTCCTCGCTCGCCACAACCCTAAAACAACCCTAAAACCCTAAAACCTGGAACTTAAAACCCTAAAGGAAAGGAGCATTATTACTCTACACATAACCCACAATAATAAAATTAATTTAAATTTGATGTTATAAAGATAAACAATAAAATTAATAATTGTGGGTTATGTGTTGTAGGATTTAAACATAACCCACAATTATTAAATTAAATTTTTATTCAGATTTAACAATTAAATTGATATATTTTTATATATTTTAAGATTAACATTAAAGGAAAAGGAACATTAACATTAACATTAAAATTAGGCATGCAATTTGCCACAATTTTCATTATGTAGTTAGTTTCTTGTACTCACAAACACATGATGTTACCCAAGACTATATTGTTTATTTATTGTTTGCATCATCATCACCACCATCATCATCATCACCATCATCATCATCATCATCATCATCATGTAGTCCTTTAGTACACAAGTTGTTCCCAAAACCACACTCAATGTCCAAAATGATGTTCAATTGAAAGGTTTAGATAATGTAGGTATTATTCCTTTTTAAAAAAAATAAATTAAAACCCAAATA
>Ga0209611_10013464_pt1 | contig 11219 bp, 5 predicted proteins | sample S1TSphgellanicum_3_FD_187693 | JGI IMG/M metagenome (GOLD analysis project Ga0209611, IMG submission 187693) | Host-associated microbial communities from peat moss isolated from Minnesota, USA - S1T2_Fc - Sphagnum magellanicum MG (SPAdes) (version 2) | ecosystem: Host-associated > Plants > Peat...
AGGAGAAAACACGAAACATAAGACTTAAACCCATCACCACTAGCATGAAGCAAGTCTTGCAAGGAGATGGGTGAAAAACTTGGAAGGACACCAAGCTTAGAAGAGGCCTTTCTTGCTACCACAATTACCTAACACAAGATAGTGGCGGCCTAAATTATTTAAAGAACCACTGACACCTTTTGCCTATAAAATGAAAATATAAGTGAAAGAGGAGGACCTTTAGAGCCCTTTGCCATGTTGGCACATCAATGAAGGAAGTCATCCTCCACTTGCTAACATAAACATCCAAATATATCTATTGCAAGAAGGATCAAATCATCCTCAAAGTGTCCGTTATGATATGAGACAATTTATCCTTTAGTTCCAATTGTCATAGCCACTCCCCAGGAAGAAATGCCTCACAAAACAAAATCTGCATGAATTGGGTCAACAATGATTACATTTAGCAAAATGTGAATACCATTTGCTATAAGCACAATATCCATTAGTCACCGTCATGACTAGAAAGATGGCGTCAAAAGAACATGTGTTTGGTTGCACAAAACATGAAACCTGACATCCCTAATAATGGAGGTGAAAGAATTTCAAATTGCATTATGTGTGGTTGTGTGTTCTCCACAATGAGCACAATGAAACATGTGTATCTTTATCAAGTCTATGGTTTAGCCACATATGAATCAAGAAAGGCCACGAGCCATGGGATGGGGGAAGCCTAATCTAGTACGTAATGTCGAGGAAAAAATGTTAGAAGCCATCCTAGAAGATGGGATGACTAGGTAGGCAAAAAGTCAAACACTCGAGCTTAGGCATGCACAAGATTTTAGTCGAGTGCAATGACAATCTAAAAACAACTCTGAGATGATGCTCGAAAATGAATGTTCATGCACACTCTTTGAGATGTTCTTTTGAAAACAATCCACTCCTCTTTCAGATAGTTACTCAAATGGTGGGATGGAAGCTTGAACAGTTGGAGGTGGAAGGTCACAATCCCACCTAAGGTGAGCCTAAAATGGAAGTGAACTTAAATTGTTCGCCCCTATAACCCCCAACAAAATGGGCAATTGTCCTACAAAAATCTATATGCAATGATTAGGGTGACAAACCCCTAGCTCCCCAAATACATTACAAGGGTGATAACTTCTGTAGAAACAAGACTTATCCCACCTCTGGAAATGGGGAGAACCAAAGCTTGTCGATGAACTAAGGGAGTCTCCAAACAATTCAAAGAACCTAACTTTAAAAGTTTCCCAAATACATGAATGAGGGCATGCAACCACAATCCAATGAGCCAAAAAGGGTGTTGGACTACAAAGAAAAATAATCAAAATTGGAATACAACGAATAGTACCTCGATGTTTACTAAGTAAATATTTATGTTTTGCCATTTAAAGCCACAGCAATCATGGAAAGTTATTGTTTTTTCATTCATATGAGTGTTAAGGAATTCAAACTAAAAATCCATTTGATGAAATTTTAAGTTTAAGTTTTGATTTAGGACCTCTAAAATGAACACCTATGCATAAAATAAAAGTCAATTTTGCAAAGGACTATCAAAAGGACTCATATAATAAAACACATTTGATGGGAAAAAAATTAAGAGGATATAAACCTATTATCCACATTAAAAAAACATTCATACCCTAAAATATGTGGGATTCTAAAACTTTAATCAAAGAACTTTCCAAAGTTGATCCAAAATTTTAGAACTTCAAGAGTCCTTTGTGCATAAATGGGGTAAAATGTATGTGATGTGTTAAAAAAAGGTGTAGTTTATTATACAAGAAAACATTAAAATGTAAAAAAATATTAAAATGGTCATGATTCAAAATTATTATCATATAAAAGACAAAACATTGAATTTACAAGGAATTAAGACACTTTCAAATTTTCATATTTATTCAAAAATGATGAGGAAAAAAACATGTAATGTACTTGGACAACTATAAACATTTATTATAACAAGTTGCAAAAACATTGTTCCAAAATTCATTAATATGAAAAAGTTGTTTTGGGGAAAAACCATATAGTCATTTTCTAAAATAATCATGTTGGTTCATTGTATTTTGTTTGCACCTAAAGGTTGAATCAAAGGAGGTTAGTTGGTGTTAAAAATTCGAAAATGGGGGAAAATAACAAAGAAGGTAATAAAGCCTTTGTGCAAAACAAACGAGTGAAAATTTCAAATGCCACCTACACATCGCCCAACCTAGGAAAGGCATTTATGTGCTAAACATCATCATCTAAAACATTATGGAAAGAAGAAGAAATGAAGGGATAAAAAAACATCCAAAACCTAATGCCCTTAATAGGGGTACAAAAACTTAATGTTGACAAGGACCCTGAAGGCAACCTTGAAGGAGGCCAAGCAGCACACTTATAGGGTTGAACTACAAGGCCTACCAAATTTAATTAAGAAGAAAACTGATGAAAAGTTGAAAAAACAACTTAAGCAAGCCTAATGATGTGGGTGTCATCTACAAAAAAATCAAATAAATAAGATGGGGAAAATATCATTAAATTACAAAAATGTGCAAAAATGTGTTAGGGTGAAAAGATGACCACCCAAAAGATGGGTGAAAACACACTAAAGGTGAGCCATTTTTTGCCAAAAAAGGTGATGTATAATGAGTATTATAATATGCAATAAATTAAAATCTTGATGGTTTCTTTTAACTATCCTAAACACAAGCAAAAAACTTCAAAATTTGCATGACAACATTTTGGGACTTAAAGTTCACTTTGAATCAAAATTAATCTTGATCCAATGGTTAGATGAAAAATATTGAATAAAATTAATATACATATAATATATAATTTACAGTTTTTCAACGACCATAGGGCCTTATGTTTGTGGTTCATGAAACATTACAAAAAAAAAGAAAATTGAAAAAATAATGCAATGCCCATTTATAAAATTTCTTCTTCCTTGATATGGTAGTGGTTTTTTTTTAAAAAGAAGATATTATTATGCATGTATTATTCAAAAATGCAAAAAAATAGACTTTTTTGAATGAAATTTCATCCAAAAACTTTAAATTTCTAAATGGTCCTAGATTTAATTCATGTATATCAATATCATACACCATAAAAAAAATCACCCAAGAATTCCACTCACAACCCTAATTTTGAAATATATATGAATTTTTTTCAACCTTTGTGACAAGTATTATTTTGTCACAAATGTATTCTATACATTCAATTTTTTCATTGTTTATTGGATTTTTTTTAAATGATTAAATTAAGTTTAAAGTTAATCAAATATACTTAAAACAAACAAAAATAATCCAAGATGTGATGTCCATACATTACCAAAAAAATTAATTATAGAAAGATTATACTTGTGACTACAAATTTTGGGGGGTTTAGTATGTTTATGCCTAGATTGCCTTGACGAATATTAATGGAAAATTAAATAACAAATAGATTATTTTGAGGGGGGTCATGACTAAAGAAAAAAAAAGAACTAATGAACATAAAAGGAACAAACAAAAAGGTATGAGTTGAGACAACTGCCCACCTATAGCACATAGCCCTTGAAATATATATAACACTATGAAAAATAATGTTGAAGGCATTTGCAATGTCTAATTACAACACTATCCAATTTGGGTGCATCATGAAATTGGTGGCAAAAGGTCTTATTCACCATTTGATAAAAAGTTTCACCTATTGTTATTGGCCAAATGCCACCACAAGGCTTGACCAAAGCTAACATTTAACAACACCAAAGGCCCTAGTTATACTCTTGAGGTTACGCCATGTAACAACATAAGAATACACCAAAATAATTAAGAAAAAATGTTAGTTGAATCCTCTAGGTCAAATAAATCTTGAAAGTGTTCAAATACCATGCATGAAAGCATTCTAGCTAAAAAGTGGGTCGAATGGATGAACGTTGACTTGAACATGTTTAAAAAAATCCCAAGTTTGTTTTTGGTTAGAACTTCATCAAAAAATCTAAACATGGCATGGACGAATTCGAAGGATGAAAAGCTTGCAAAGTAGTAATGGTCTTTGAAGAGGCCGAAGCTAGCAACAAGCAGGTGAGGGCTTTCGTAACACAAACATACTCCCTAGGGCTAGATTTCGACAAAAACGATTGGGCCCCAAGTGGAAAGAGAAGGATGAAGGCTCCAAGGGAAGGGCACCATTTGAACAAGGGGGGATCAAAGGTAAAATAATCGTTAGGGCTTACGCACACAACAAATTTTCCACCTAAATCTCCTTTTAATCACTAGCAAAAAAACCTTTGTAACTGAATCCTAGTTTCCCTATGCTGAGCCTTCCCCCCCTCGAAAAAGCAAAAGAAGGCAACACTAAAGGAAAAATAAAAAAAGATGCCAAGTAATGACATCACTTGGGTCTTTCACTATGCAATCCAAAGGAAATCTGAATGTTAATTGCACCTCTTACTTCAAAACAACTAGGATGTGAAAATATAATTGATGTTTAGGGAAGCCCAACAAAAAAGTTCTAAAAGGATTTAGACTCAATATCCATTCCCAAGCTATTGGAGGGGGGGCATGGGGCCTAGAAGGATGGGGTACCATTTTTGCTCCCTCGCCCCCCCCCCAAAGAGCTAGCTTATAAAAATTGACACCACGCTTTATGGCATGCCAAACCAAGGTATGTAAATAAGGCCCCACAACTAACACAGGGGTATCACATTGAAGGGGGGCTCAACTCATATTCTCAACATGCACTAAAAGCATGATTGACTTATAAGCTTGAGATGCTTGAACTAGATGAACTTGGATCAAAATAAAAGTCATAATAACACAAGGGAAAAGGGGAGGGGCCAAAACTACAAAATAAGACCCCTGTGAAAGGGCAATAGGTTAAGGGGCCTTTGCTAAGGGCATGGATGAGGGAAAGGAGCTAAGGGACACATCTCCTATAGGGGGAGAAGCCTCCATAAAATAAACTGGCACCCACATGACTCAAATTGAAATAAGAGGAAGGCCCAAGAGGCCTATCACACAAGGATAAACCAATTGAAAGGAAATTAAAATTGAACCCCCTATCTAGTGCCCTTGAACAACCTCCAAAATGTAAGTTTCCAACACCACTTAAATATGTGAATGGTCAAATGATAATGTTCTATGATGAATGCAGATGCTTTTAAAAGTTTTGCTGATGTGTTTTGCTAACATTCCTCAATGCTCCATTATGCTCCTAATTACTCCATCATTGCATCTAACTGCTCCATCGACATTCCTCCATGTTCCATCGACATTCCTCCATGCTCCATCAAAACTCTTCCATGTCCTATCAATGATCCTTAAAAATTCACAAACATCTAATAACACTCCACTCCTTAGCAAGGCCTCAAGGGTTTACCTAAGGAAGTAGGTTCTCTCAAGACCACCTCAAAGGTACCTAGCTACCTACTTGCGGAGGCCTCAGAAATATGCCTAAAGCTTGGGGGACTTGAATTCAAGTACGTTTTAGCGCTGTGAAAGCAGTCTTTAGATTTCTACCTAGTCCCTAAACCCTAACCCTTCCATAAATCTGGACCCCTGCCTTAAACCTCAATCCTACCGTAAACACTAAACCATTCACGGCGTTAGAAACATTGGGCTAGAGCCGTGGGTTTTTGTTGCAGCTTTTTGTGATGAGAACGAGCTGTCTCTCATGGCTGGGAAATCCTGACCCTCTCATCAACATTGTGGGAATCTCGTTGGAGGTTGGTAGCAAAACGAGGAAGAACTTGTAGAGACTTGGTTGTGGTGAAGTGAAGTCGTTGTAACAAGCAACGTTCTAATAGTTGCAATTGCTACTGCTGTTGCTGCAACAACTGCATGAAGAGACGAGGAGGCTACACACCACATCTCCCACATCTCACACCAGCATGGAAGCTTTTAGGCGCTCAAGAAATCTTCAAGCTATTAGCCTCTTCCTCTTCACATTCTTCCAGGCCATGGCACTCGATTTTGCAAAGGACTCACACAACATCACAAACTTCTTGAGAGAGCAACCAAACCTCGTGCAGCTGAATTGCTTGACTGCAGGGAAGCTTGTTGAAGTGCTCGCTGCAGACGCTGGCCCCGCCAGAGGTGTCGTTGCTAGTCATGTCGCCAGCGGTGAGGCTTTGTTCCACTCAAAGAAGCTTCCGCATTGGCAACCCAAGGTGTAAAAATCATCAAACCTGTAATTTCTTGGCAAAAACAAAATGACCAGTATGTATGTCTACAGAGTTGCTGCTTTTGCCTTTCAACTTCTGCATCGTGCAACAACATACCCACAAAAATCATAACATTTCCAAACTTGTATACGTATTGGGACTGGGGAGAGAGACTCGGGTGAGACTCAGTCTTGTTCTTCACCCACATTACTTTCACATAACATAGTTTTGTGCACTCTATTGTAATTGGGTTAGCATCAAAATTGTCCCATAAAATTGAAAGATCGATCAGTCCAAGTGCAGTTGCTTGATTTTTCAAGGATTTAGAGGGTTTGGGTTTTAGAAACTCAACAATGGGCAATTATGAGGTGGGGCTGAGGGTTTGGGTATGTGATTAATTGAGTACACGCCCTGGTTCACCCTAAACCAATATTTTGAACAAGTATACATAAATTCTTTAACCATGGTATTTGAAAGCCTCTCTTCGAAAAACAAGTGCAAGGCAAGTTTGTTTGCATTCACAAGACCCCCACATAAAAGAAAAAAAGGAAGTGACACCCATTTTGAGGACTTTTGGGCCCATAAGTCCTAAAAATGATTTTTTTTCCTCTTTTTTTCTTTTCTGATGAGTTCATTATTTAGGACTTGCGAGCACCGAAGTGCAAAAACTGATTTTTTTTTTCCTTGCTACAGACAAGGGACAAGTACAAATACATACTGAAACTACAAAACCTAAAACCTATCCTTAACCCTAATTAAAGGATAGAGGTATATTAATGATATGGCATAACTTAGGGACAATTTAACATCCTTTGTGGACTAAGAGCATAACAGTTAGTCTCACATAACAGCACACATACTCGCTAGTGGTGCACCATTGAAAACTCTTTCCAAATTCTCGTAAGTTACTATAGTTATCCCTAAAGTCAGGCGATTAAGGGGCAAGAATGGCCAGTTTTGGCATAATAGGGCATCAAACGCATAACTGGGAATGAAATTTTATGGTTAGTGATAAGAACAAAAAAATTGTTAAATTGATATCCAAGCTCCACAAGGTATAATTAATTGCCTTTCTGAAGAAAGTCTGATGAAGAGCCTTGGGGGAATCATGGCCATCCACAAGTTTCTCCTTCTCCCTTACAAACTTGGCTTGATGTATAGTTGCCACAATGGCCTTGATTTCTCCTTCACTTCAAGGAACTTGTTCAAGGAAGTGAGGCTAAGTTGCTTAAGAAAACATCTCAACATTCAAATTTTTCCTAAATGATAGCCAAATACATGAAAAGAAAATTACAATCGATTAAAAGATTTGAACCTGGGATCTTGCATTGAACAAAATGATCCCCTTGCACCACAAACTTTTATTTGTAAGAACTTCTCATATGGGCCAACTAAAATGTTATTCATAATTCAAATAGTTGCAAAATTTGAAGAGATGTTTTCATTTTGGGCATAAAATGTAATGTATACTCTTTTTCTCTCTCGCTCTCTCTCTTTTTTTAAATTTCTTGAAAAATAACACCAAATTGCAGTTTATATTGCATTAAGTTGGGCTGAACAGCGTTTTTTTTTTTTGGGGGGGGTGAATTGTCATGCCACATCACAAAAATGAAAAAATGAAAATGAATAAAATAAAATAAAAAACACTCAAGGTTAAACCGTAATGTGCTTATATTTACTTGTAAAGTAATGACAATTTGGCATTATACTAAATAATGAACTTATTGTGCTTGAGAGCTTCATTCAGACTTTTGGCATGGCTTGCATGTATTTTTCAGATTTTTTTGCAATTTCAAATTTTAATTTTTATTATTGCCTAAACAGCTGAGATACTATGGTATTTTACCATCTACCAGCCTATTTTTTACTGGCAAAATTTCATTGAAAGGCCAAACTAGAAATCAAAAAATAAAGAATGAATTTATTTTAGAGAGTTTCAATTGCCAATTTAGTGGATATAAAAACATAGTAAAAATCACCAGGCTTCTACATTTCGTTTTCAGTCAATAGCAAAAATAAATAAATGAAAGGATGATCAAAGATTTGTACTTCAATTTTGGTTTATAGTCTGATTTGGCTAAATCTTCCTAGGGATGATTGCCACATTTGTGACATGTTTAGCCATTTTGAAGACATCACAAAAAAATTATAAGAAACACTGGCCTCTACCAATGTTTATCAGATTCATACTCAGTAAGTTTTCTTTAGTGTAAATGCACTTTCAAAATACATTGTGAAAATATTTGTCAGATTTTTATCAATGTTGGTGGGTTCATGGTAAATTTGGAAAAAATTCAAGTTTTAGGTTAAGTTTTTGGGTATTTCAGTTGGAGGTTTAGAAATTTAGGTAAAATTGGGTCTCTATTTACATTATGAAATAACCTCTTATTGAAACTAAAATCCAAATTTGGATCAAATTGTTGTCCCTTTTAAATGTACATGTTCTTTAATATGCAAGTGCAAGCTTTCTAAAATGTGCAACAAGCAAGCCTTGAGCTTTAGCTTTTGACAATTCAACTTTAGACAAACCTTATGGGATGAATTGTGATGGTGTTGCTTAAACATGAAACAAAAAGATGAAAAAAATTGTGTCATCACCATTTGGCCCAAGATAAAACTAAATCTACTAAATAGTTCTAATTCATTAATGAACTAGCATTAGTGCAATGCACTAGCATCTAGGTGACTACCAACTCATAATTTTATCCTGAATGAACTAACAAAGGTAGATAGGTTAGTGATCAAACAGTTAAAAGCTCAAAGGAGGTTGAATCTTCACACATTGTTCTTTTGCTTTTGAAGTTCAAAAAACATTTGTAACCTTCCATCTAGCGCTCAATTCCGTAAAGGAATGGAAACAATATGGGGTGTTTGGTGTAAGGGGTTCAATGTTTGGTGATAGATGAATAAAAATAGATTAAGATTTCAAACTTAAAATCTTCAATTGTTGCATCTTTGCCTTTGCAATACAAAGACGTTATGTAAAACACTACTTGTTGATGCACTCATCAAGTTTTAAATCACTCAAATAATGAGGAAGATGTGGGGGTCTAGAGGTATATTTTTCAAAAAAATTGAAGCAAACTATCACTCATGCTTTTATTGTGTTTTTTGTGTTGCTCTTTGTTTCTAACATAGTTAGGGTCAGTTTTCATGTGAATAGTAGCACCCACAGAAAGAGGAATAATTGGGAGCAACATTCATTTCTATTCTCACTCCTTGGCTATTGCTAGGGTAGATAGGCCAGTCACCGAACACTTCATGTATCAGAGAAACAAGGCCTTGTGGTTCCCCCCCCCCAAACCCAGGGGATTAAGAGATTTCCCTCAATAATTAATAAGAATGTTTTTTTCTACTAGCAAATTCTCGCCAAATTTTGAACTTCCATCTATAAATGGGATTTTTTTTTCGTGAAAAAAATGGCCCAAATTAGCCAGAATCCAAACCAAAATAAATTCAAATCACCAGATTTTAACATAAGTTTGAGTGGGTAGCCAAGAATATACAAGGATCCTGTTTTCTTAAAACTTTCATATCCGGTATGTAGCCAAATTTGGCTAAATTGTCTTCTGGATGATCATCACTTTGGCTACATCACATCAGAGTGGATGAGCAACCCACTAGGGCACCAGGAAGGATGGATGCAAAGTGGTGAGGAAACAATTTTTCTGTTGGGTTCCAGTTCCCTAGCTAACCATGGTGGTTACCTCAGTTGCTTTTTCTTTTACTACTTACCTAAAAACAACCCTCAAAGTAAGTAATAAAATAAGCCCAAGTTTCCTAAACTATAAACTATAAACCCATCTACTTGCCTAGTAGTCAACTATCCTAAATCTTTCTACTTTTATCTCTAACCTGTAGCCAAATTTGCAATATTTGGCTAAATCCTCTTGTGAATGATTGCCAAACCACCTAGTAACCTACCTCACAAATTTGGCAAAATCTTTTTTTAAAAAAACACTGGTGGGGTTAGAATATGTTATACAATATAGATATAATTTGTAAGTAGTTATTAGTATGGCCGTGATGGTTTCGTATGAGGTACAAACCAGTGTTGTCTGGTTATCACACTTTAGGCCTACCTTGCGGATACCAATAAATATATATTCTCATTTTTTAAAAGAAGAAGGATATGTATTTCAAAAAAAAAACTAAAATTTACTACACCATTCGGTTACACATTTGAGTGTATTAATTTGGTTCCAGTAGACTGTAGAATAGCCATAAATACAGAAGGATGCTTAAATTTGTTTCCTTTCATATCTCACTTATAGCCAAAATTTGGCTAAATCTTCCTATCGATGATTGCCACTTTGCCTGCATCAGAAACTTCACCGGGGAACAAATAATTTTAGTTGTTGCATTTGGATTCCTATTAAAGCATTGTGAACCTAAATGCTCCCAAGTGTTGTTCCTACAAAAAATTTCTCAAGAAGTAGCATGCTATTAATCTAGGTCTAAAATTACAACCATGGTAGGGAATATTAAATTGGAAATTACTTTGATTTATCCACAAAAATATGGCTATTGTAAAATGCAACACATAAGTATTAAGGAATGTATCATGTATATGAATAATATACAATATAGTAGCTCTTTGTGGGACTCTTGGGGGACCTTACATCCTTATTTTTTTTTTTTCAAAATGGAACGAATTCAAGCAAACTATCCAAGGAATTGTGAAAAAGTTGGAAAAGCCTTGCATATTAGGTTTTTGATAAATATATTTTTCAATATCCATGCAACTAGAGTGCATTGTAATTTATTGGCCTTGCCAAGGCCCTTGGCAAGGATATTGTGTTTAGATTCATTATAGAGTTTAGTAGCTTAAGGGATTTTTATAGGCCCCTAGGTAATAGATCTATTTTTATATGAGGATTTTTGAAAGACGATATTTTGGCTTGTGTTGAAACTTGAGATTAGTTATGGAGTTATAGTATCTTTAGGGATTTTAGTTTCTTTTAGAGAATTTTTTGAAGATTATATTTTTGCATGGTGAAATATTTGAGTTTCCATAATTCAACTTTTGCCTTAAGATACTTTTAAATGTGAATGGCAAGGCCATAGTGTGACACACCCCTTGTTTATATGTATA
>Ga0209611_10013465_pt1 | contig 11219 bp, 8 predicted proteins | sample S1TSphgellanicum_3_FD_187693 | JGI IMG/M metagenome (GOLD analysis project Ga0209611, IMG submission 187693) | Host-associated microbial communities from peat moss isolated from Minnesota, USA - S1T2_Fc - Sphagnum magellanicum MG (SPAdes) (version 2) | ecosystem: Host-associated > Plants > Peat...
CGGCTTGCACACCAAGAAGGATTGATGGGACTTAGGCAGGAAGGTCAACAAGAAAACTATCATGGGAGTGTACCCTTCTCCAAATCTATTCCTTGGCTCGACGGTCATAAAATTCGCCTAACTCACCCAGCGTCTGGTCACCTAATTGCTGAGTTAGTACAAGTAGTAGACCAATTTGAGTGTCATAGCTCAGTTAAATGGGAAACAGCAGCGTTGAACTTGAGTCAAGCTTTTGAAATCTTCTGGAGCAATTGCCGCATTTTTGGTGAAGTGAAAACTACATCACCTGAACTAGCCCAAGCTAGACTTGGACTGGTGATGGCAACTCAGTCTGTCTTAAGGTTTTTGCTGGAAGAAAAACTGGGTATTTCTGCTCTGATGGAATTATAAAAACTTTTGTAACAGCTATTGACTATTCAATTGCCTTACTATATATTAACAGGTGTGTGAGGAGCGAACCAGCAAGGACACCGAGACGAAACACGGCCAGTCGTCGGTGTCCTTTCTGATTTTTTCTATTGGTTAGTTGTTAGTGGTTAGTCGTTAGTTGTGAAAAAAAACGACTAACCACTAACCGCTAACAATTTCTATGAAAGTAAAAACTTTTCAATTGCAACTGCGGCTCCATCTTGCTCAACGTTAGGGGCAACCCACTGAGCGATCGCCTGAACTTCCGCTGGTGCATTGCCCATAGCTACACCAATGCCAGCGTATTCAATCATTTCGGAATCGTTGAAGTTATCGCCAATGGTCATGACATTCATAGGTTGCAATCCTAGCAGTTCCTCGGCTAAGTAACGCACCCCGACTCCTTTATTCACAAAAGGGTTAGTCGCTTCAAAGAAGGTAGCAACAGATTTTGTCAGATAAAGTTCAGATGGAGTGTATTGGCGGCGCAAACTCCCTAGCAGTCGGTCAATAACATCTGTGTCGTCACATAAAGCTAGAACTTTTGTCGGTTCACTCAAGACTTCGCGTAAGTCACCTACAGGAATAGGGGTAATGCTAGAACGTTGGGCGTAAGTCTCGGTTTCTGGTGTTAACTCCCGAATATAAAGCTGATCATTGACATAAAAGTGAACAGATAACAGCGATCGCAGTTCAGGCTGTTCAAAATAGTCCAATAGTTGATGTGCCATTTCTTTGGAAACGGTCAAATGACGGTGAATTTTTTCGGTGGCTGGGTCTTGAATCCAAGCTCCCTGATAGGCTACTAGTGGTAGGCTAGAGCCAATTTCTTGATGGAAACGCAAGGCTGAGCAATACATCCGACCAGTAGCGATCGCCACCTGTACTCCCTGTGCTTGCGCCGCCACAATTGCTTGCTTGACGGCTGGGCTTAAGGTGTTAGATTCCCCTGCGATCGTGCCATCGATATCTACTACCAGCAGTTGAATGTGAGAAGCACCCTCAATTCCATGTGATGCAAATTGAGTGGTAGACACTTTGTGCATAAATGGTTTGTTAATGATGAAGTCCCAGTAAGAGGTTAACAGGCTCTAGCAGCGAGCGGTAGGGGAAGGGGGAACTTTCTTGAACAGGAGAGTACGGGGCTGTTTGTGCAAGAGACTGAGCAAATACAACAGAATTCAGGAGTCAGGAGTCAGGAGTGAAAAGGGCTTAGAGTCTGCCTTTTAGCATGTAAAAAGATGATTTTAAAGCTTATTTACTTAAAAATTCAACATTTTTACCATTTTGCAGCAATAATTTGATTTTTGCGGAATGAAAAGCTAAATAATCAATAAATATCTTCCATTATTGAGATTTTATACTGTGCGTTCGCTCCTCCTTGAGATCCGAAGGGGAATTAAAGCCTTAATGTAAAAGGAAAAAGGGGATTTTTACGTAAAGCATTATTTTTATGTAAAATTTGTAACCCTTCTAAAAGGTTTTCAGAGGCAATTATTTAAGGCTTAGGCATAGGATAAATCATAAAATGACCAAAAGCCCCATGCGAATAAAAAGGACTAAATCCATTGCACAGCCTGGATTACAACCCTTGTAAGGCTTAATTAAATCTTGCGGTTAAAAATGAGCGAACGTACAGTTTTATAAGCCAAAAGATATAAATATTGCTCTAAGGCTAGTTGTAAATATAAACACAAGGTAAAATACTTAAGTAGTTGAACAGATAAAACTTAGGTAAAAACAACTGACCAAGCAAATGAAGTCATGAACTCTAAGTGATAATTCCATAAACTTGGTGTAAAAAAAGGATTTATATGAAGAAGAAAGCGATAGCCAGACTGATTGCTGCCACGGCTTTGACAGGTGTAGTTTCGGCGATAGCACCTGCAAATGCAGCCTCATTGCAAAATTCAGATGAATGGAACAATTTGACACAAAATCAAATTCAAGACAAATCCACTGACAACTCGGGGTTCCAAGCGTTACTTCCCTATTTTCAAACCTATGTGCAACCAGAAGGAATACCAATCCCCGAAAACCAACTAGAGAAACTAGACCCCAATAACCTGCTGCTGCAAAATAACCAAGATATTCGTGTCTGGGCCCTCAAAAACAGCGCTTTCTTTGATGATCAGGTAGCTTACGAAGCAATCAATGGTTCTAATGACCAAAAAGGATTCGTTTTTCAAGACACTCAAAACGTGAATGCCGGAGATTATGTCGATTTGGGTAACATAGCTGGAGGTACGCAGTTAAGCTTCTGGCTGAAAGCGAATGGTGCTCAACCAGACAGCCCGTATGGAACTAACCCCGAAACACAACTGAAAAACATTTATGGCGCAGATCCATCTCAAAATCCAGACCAACTCGATCACGTAGTTGCTTATGAGTATAAAGATTACCTAGTGATTGGGTTTGAAGATTTGTTCGGACCAAAAGGTTCGACAGCAGGTGGAAATCTTAACGCACAAGCTGATCGAGACTTCAATGACGCAGTTTTTGTGGTAAACATTGCCAGAAATAACTTGACAACTATACCAGAACCAAGGACAGCGATCGCTCTATTGGGAGTAGGTGCAGTTGGTATGTTGACACTGCGTCGTCGGCAAAACCGAGTAGAGAAACGGGTGTAAATGGTGTTAACAGTGAAAGGCGGGATGGTGGAATTATGGGGATGCGCGTGAATGCCCATTGCCCATTGCCCGCTGAAGGGAGCAAGTGGCTAAAATAGGGTTATGATGTCCCAAAAAACACCTTTAAACCCGTTGGCAACTGATTCCTTATCGGCAACACATCCCACATTCATCCTAGTGGATGGACACTCCCTTGCTTTTCGTTCGTACTTCGCCTTTGCCAAAGGACGAGACGGTGGACTGCGGACAAAGACGGGGACTCCTACCAGCGTGTGTTTTGGCTTTCTCAAGTCCCTGCTGGAGGTGATGGCAACCCAACAGCCACAAGCAATGGCGATCGCCTTTGATTTAGGTTTACCAACCTTCCGTCACGAAGCTGACGATACTTACAAAGCTGACCGTCCTGGGACGCCAGAAGACTTCGTTCCTGACTTAAAAAATCTGCACGAGTTACTCTCTGCCTTGAATTTAAAAATTCTCACCGCCCCAGGTTATGAAGCAGATGATGTGTTGGGAACCTTAGCACAAAAAGCTACGACTGCTGGGTATAAAGTCAAAATTGTCACGGGCGATCGCGATTTATTTCAACTCATCGACCCAGAAAAAGAAATTAGTGTTCTGTACTTTAGTCCAGACGCGCTGAAGCGTTCCTCCACAACCACCGTTACCGAGTTTGGTCCAGAACAAGTTAAAGAAAAACTAGGCATTTCCCCCTCCCAAGTTGTAGATTACAAGGCCCTTTGCGGCGATAAATCAGACAATATTCCTGGTGTCAGAGGAATTGGAGAAAAAACAGCAGTGCAGCTGCTGAACGACTACGGTTCTCTTGACAAAATTTATGCTAACTTGGGTAAAATTAAAGCAGCAACTCAGAAAAAACTTGAGGCTGGGAAACAAGACGCCGAAAAGTCTCGCTACTTGGCAAATCTAGTCCTTGATGTCCCGCTAGAAGTTGATTTAGAAGATTGTAAATTAACAGGCTTTGACACAAGCGTCCTCATACCTAATTTAGAGAAGCTAGAATTCAAGTTTTTTCTAGGCAAAATCAACGAACTTCAACAACAGTTTGGGGGTACAGTTGAAGAAACACCCCACACCCCACACCCCATTCCAGAGAATGATGATTTATGGTTTTTCTCTGCTGCGGAGACAGCAAAATCTCAACAGCAACCACCTTCGATTATTGAACCACGCGTCGTTAATACAGAAGCCAAACTAACCGATTTGGTGAACCAATTACAAAAGTTCACTAACCCAGAAATTCCTGTTGCCTGGGACACTGAAACTACCGATTTAGAACCACGAGACGCTGCATTAGTAGGAATAGGTTGCTGCTGGGGAACGAAACCAGAGGAAGTCGCTTATATTCCCCTCGGACATAAAGCTGGGGATAATTTGAATCTAGAAATAGCGCTACAAGCACTACGCCCAATCCTAGAAAGTAGTGAATATCCTAAGGTGTTCCAAAACGCCAAGTTTGACCGCTTAGTTCTGCGTTGTCAAGGAATTAAGCTTGCGGGAGTCGTGTTTGACCCGATGCTAGCAAGTTACGTCTTAAATCCAGAAGGTAATAATCATAATTTAAGTAGCTTAGCTCAGCGTTACTTGGGTTTAACAGCGAAAAGTTATGCTGAGTTAGTTCCTAAAGGCAAAACCATTGCTGACTTAGACATTCCCTCTGTTGCCGATTACTGCGGTATGGACGTCTACACGACATTCCAACTTGTACCCAAATTACGTGAGGAATTACAGCAAATTCCAGCTTTGTATAAGTTACTGCTGGAAGTAGAACAGCCGCTAGAACCTGTTTTAGCCCAGATGGAATACACAGGCGTCCGCATAGATACAGCTTATTTGCAAGAACTTTCGCAGCATTTAGAAACCGAGTTAGCTAAGTTTGAACAGCAAGTTTACGACATTGCCGGAGAAAAGTTTAACTTGGGTTCTCCCAAACAATTGAGCCAGATTTTATTTGAAAAATTGGGGTTAAGCATTAAGTATTCCCGTAAAATTCAAACGGGTTATTCTACAGACGCAGGGACACTGGAAAGGCTGCAAGAAGTTGATACAACAGGCATGGTTGATGCGATTATTGAGTACCGTACTCTATCTAAATTAAAGTCAACATATGTAGATGCACTACCAGAATTGGTGCGTCAAGATACGCAGCGGGTACACACCGATTTTAACCAAACGGTGACATCTACTGGTAGGTTATCTTCTTCTAATCCAAATTTGCAAAATATTCCCATTCGGACTGCTTTTAGTCGTAAAATTCGGCAAGCATTTTTGCCAGAACCTGGTTGGTTGATGGTCGCGGCTGATTACTCACAAATCGAGTTGCGGATTTTGGCTCATTTGAGTCAAGAGCCAGTTTTAGTTGAAGCATACCAGAAAAATGAGGATATTCACACTGTTACAGCGCGGCTAATTTTTGAGAAAGAAGATGTGACATCAGATGAACGTCGGTTGGCAAAGACTATCAACTTTGGTGTGATTTATGGGATGGGTTCTCTCAGGTTTTCGCGTTCAACAGGTGTAGATAAAGCTAACGCTAACGAGTTTATCAAGCGATTTAACCAACGCTATGTTAAACTTTTTGAGTATTTGGAGGGAGTCAAGAAGCAAGCGATCACTCAAGGATATGTTGAAACTATCCTTGGTCGTCGTCGATATTTTAATTTTACCAGTAACGCAATTAGAAACCTCAAAGGCAGCAACCCAGAAGATATTGACCTTAGCAAGTTAAAGAATTTAGGTGCTTACGATGGGGGTTTACTGAGATCTGCTGCTAATGCACCAATTCAAGGTTCTAGTGCCGATATTATCAAAATTGCTATGGTACGGCTGCATGAGGTTTTGCAAAGTTACCAGGCGCGTCTATTGTTGCAAGTTCACGATGAATTGGTATTGGAAATTCCCCGGAATGAGTGGTCAGAATTACAGCCGCAAATTAAGTCTGTGATGGAAAATGCCGTGTCGTTAAGTGTGCCGTTGGTGGTAGATGTACGTGCGGGGGAGAATTGGATGGAGACGAAGTAGATTTTAAAGATCTCCAAGGTTTGAAAGCATTTACAGCAATTTTCACCTTTAATAGACCACATCCGTAGGGGCGCAATGCCTTGCGCCCTTACAAAGTTAAAGCAGGCGATCGCTCTGGTGGGGTTTATTAGTGATAGATTAAGGCTGTGTACCTTTTGTCAATACCTCTAAGGAATGAGGAGCGCAACCAACTTATTGAAGATCAGGATAACCCAGTGTCGAGTCTCAAATTAAATTGGTTCTTGTCCAATTTTGTGCCAGTTGCGTAAGTCCTGATTACATCTGAATAATTAGTTACAATCAGTCCTATTTTGTACTTAGCCTGGTAGATTTTTTAACGAAAAACACGTTCGTTCGTTTCTTCAAAAAATAACTCTTCGCTTTGGATTGCCATTTGCACAGCTATTCTATCTTGAAGAATGCGGGGATTAAAGTTTTTACGCACTTCCTCATCGATACGATTAAGTAAAAAAGGTATCTCGTGACCGACGTTGTTTAACTGGCAGTCGGCAGCCATTATCCGTAGCATATCCTCCAAATGGTCTTCATGGACTTCAAAACCAAAAGCTTTTTTTCTCGGTTTAAATAATCCTCTAAGTATATGCCTCGCCGTACCATTTTTAAATTCTTCTAAAACATAGCGATTTCGAGTCTCACCATGATTTTTATTTGGTACATTACTTTGGCTTAGATGTTGTTCTAAAGTTTCTACTATATATAACTCTCCCTGTCTGAGTGCGCGAGCAAACTTAGTAAATAAGGGATTAGCCTTTACATTTTTCATCACACCCAGACATTTTTTACCACTTGAAAATAATTTGGAATATAACTGAACACCTTCTTGAGTAGCTCCTAACCATTCATATACTAATGTCCCATCAAAAAGTATGTATGGTTCAGCTATTTCTAGCCCATGTGACACCTCATAATATCGTAAATATGCTGTTTGAGAAATCCCATATAGCCCTTCTTCCTCTCTTTTTATAAAATCATCACTGGTTCCGTCGTGCAGAATAATCATCGTATATTTTTTGCTACTGATAATAATTATAACTTCTTTTAATTTTGAGAATTAGCTAATGTAGAGTCTATTACAGCACGGCGTAAGTAAAGTACCCATATTATGGGACACTGGAGTTCAGTGATCTAAATCGCAGATAAAGTACATAGAAGGAACGAGGACATGGCATCATTAGCGCCAAAATCACTAACCCTAGGTGAGTGCGATCGCGAAGAGTTGGAAAAGCTACTTAATCGCCAAATGTCGAGTACCAAATGAAGTGACATCGAACCGGAATTAACTGACCGGAGGGGGAAAGGCTGAAAGAGATGAATCCCCCTCATGACTCAACCACAAAAGAGTACCAAATTAACTGACCGAAATATGACCGAGTAAAATTCCCAATTAACTGACCGTGTTCGGAGAAAATATGCTGCCGAGTACCAAATTAAATCACCACGATTTTGATTGAAGACCGCAACGAAGTGGGAGAAAATGATGTGTGGTCAGGGTTTGAATGAATTCATTTCTGGGGTCTTCTCCCCTGCCCCTGTTCCCCTTCCCCCAACTGTGTGGTATTCTGTGTTCTATTTATATTACACGGGGAGAGTGTGGTGTATTGTTTGAAAAAATCGTTCCACCCCCGCTCAAAATCAAATATAAAGTTGCGCGAACTTTTTGGCGTACTGTGCGAGAGGGGAAATCGTCATTTTTCAATGGGAAACAAGAGGGAAGAGTTCGGGAAAGTCAAAGATTCTTCTCTTGGGTTTATTGAGAATAGCTTCAATAAGATGATTGAAAAGCTTGTTTTAGAAGGAAATTTGGGAACACCTTGGGAAACTAGCGGGAAGAATATTGCCACTTTTTGACACAGTTGCCCCGTACTCGGTGGTCAACTGTGATGAGTTCTCTTAAGTGCGTTTGTTTTTTTCAGACATCGTAGTGAGCGAAAATTGTCATCACGAAGGAGTGACATCTTTGTGCGACCCAACAATAATCGGTTTATCCTGAAATCCTTCTATTCAAGATTGGCGGTAGCCCAACAAAATTGGATTTTTTTCTCACTATTTATAATGATAATCAAATTAGAGGGAGGAAGAGCCGAGACTAGCTCGGCTCTTCCTCCCCCACCTCGCAGCGATTATCATTATCATCACATTCTTTCTCATTCCTTAGAGATATTGACAAAATGCATAAAATTTTAATCCATCACAGATGGGTGGGGTTATACCTCTAACACCCATAATGTTCATGCCTTCATAAAGGCGATCGCTTCTCAGTATTTTTGCACATCCTAGGGAATAGCTATGCAGGGGGATATATGATTTAATCTGTCCCGGATTTAACAAATAAATTACATAGAATGCTTCATGCGTCGAGACTCGATATTTTACAAACTATTTCAACAATCCCCCACACTGCTATTTGAGTTATTGACAAATCCTCCGAAAAATGCAGATGCTTATCGATTTGATTCCGTAGCTGTCAAAGAACCGAAATTTGAGATTGATGGCGTCTTTCTACCACCAGAAAACGAAGGTGCAGGAGTAGTTTATTTCTGTGAAGTGCAATTTCAAAAAGAGTGCGGCTCGTTCTTAGCAAGAACCCCTAGAAACTAGGGATGTATGGCTAAGGTACATTTGGAAAATCATTTTCCAAAATGTATAACTGTTCAATTGATGTGGGTGAAGCTGAGTAACTTAGAAAAGCCAGTCCCACCCTTGAGGAGACAAGTGACTCCCTATCTGCCCACAGTGACCATACTCGGAATTATGGAGGCTGAAGCTGGGAGCAGGGCGTAATCAGTTGTAAAACAAGCAGGTAACAACACTGGCGCTAACGGGGAGATGGCACGGGTAAACAAGTCCTAGAAAAGTGTCTTAGGAATCAAGCTACAACCTGAACAACGAATGTAGACTTCATCCTTTATATTCTCACAGCATCATTCTTTTAATAGCTGTAATCTCTGAGAAGAGGATAGGCAAAGTGGACTACCCTAAACCATCAATCAATCAAAAGAACGGAACGAGTAAAAACGGTGCAGGGGTCTGGGAAACAGGTCGAAAACCCCAGTAGGTGAGACGAGACACGGAACTCCTTTGTACCGGGTAGGACAGAGCGTAACTGCTCTGAGGTATTCAGAAAACGCTGTTTGGAGTAAAGCATGGTTAGACACGATAGAAATATTAGTGAACTCTGGAAATCATTACCCTGGAAGAAATTTCGGGCGAATCTTTTCCGCTTACAAAAAAGAGTGTTTAAAGCTGTTCAAGCTGGAGACAAGCGTCGGGCATTGTCATTGCAAAAGCTGATTCTGAAATCTCGTGCAGCTAGGTTTCTGGCAATTCGTCAAGTAACACAGCTAAATGCTGGTAAAAAGACTGCGGGAATCGATGGTAAGACAGCTTTAACGTTTGAAGAAAGATTCAACCTTGAATTACTACTCCGACAAAAGAACTGGTATCACAACCAACTTAGACTGATACCAATTCCCAAAAAAGATGGCTCTACCAGATATCTGAAAGTCCCAACTATCGCGGATAGGTGCTGGGAATGCCTCGCCAAATACGCGTTAGAACCAGCACACGAAGTCACCTTTCATGCCCAGAGCTACGGATTTAGAACGGGGCGCTCTGCTCATGATGCCCAAAAACAGATTTTTCAAAATCTCAGTTCCCATGCAAACGGCATCAATAAAAGAATCCTTGAGCTTGACATAGAAAAGTGTTTCGACCGGATAAATCACTCCACCATCATGTCTAACCTCATCGCCCCAAAAGGGCTAAAACTTGGGATATTCAGATGCCTCAAGGCTGGGATAAACCCTGAGTTTCCAGAACAAGGTACTTGCCAAGGTGGAGTAGTAAGTCCATTACTCGCAAATATTGCTCTCAACGGAATAGAAGATATACACAAATATCACGCCAAAAGAGGACTTAAAATCACAGCTAAGACCCCTACAAAGGATATTGTCAACGCCTGTGTCCGATATGCCGATGATATGGTATTCTTTCTCAGACCGGAAGACTCTGCAACCGAGATACTTGAGCGCATCAGCCAATTCCTAGCAACAAGAGGATTAAACGTCAGTGAGAAAAAGACAAAGCTCACCGCCGCGACAGATGGTTTTGATTTTCTCGGTTGGCGTTTCTACGTCCAGCAAAACGGAAAGTTTAAAAGTGTTCCCTCAGAGGAAAACTACAAAGCATTCCGTATGAAGGTCAAGAAAATCGTCAATAACTCGAACTATGGTGCCTCGGTGAAAGCCCGAAAGCTTTCTCCAATAGTCAGAGGATGGCGAAACTACCATAGGTTCTGTAAGATGGACGGCTCCAAATGGAACCTATACCACATACAATACAGAGCCTTTACGGTGTTCAATAAGGAAACTAAACAAAACCAAGAATCTAGTAAGAAGTTGCTAGATATTGCGTTTCCATCGGTTCCTTATTCCGAAAATCGTCATACCAAAGTCAAAGGAAATAAATCCCCTTTTGATGGAGATTTGGTTTACTGGAGCCAACGCAACAGCAAACTCTATGACAGTCAAACATCTTCTGCAATAAAACGGCAAAACCATACATGTGCAGCCTGCGGTTTAAAGTTTCTGTCCGATGAAAGAGTCCACCTCCATCATCAGGATGAAAACCATGCCAACTGGCGCAAGGAAAATCTCATCGCAATTCACGAGAGTTGCCATCACTACCTACACATGAGCAAAGCGAAAAGCTAAGAATATCGGGAGCCGGATGTAGCTAACGTTACACGTCCGGAACTAACAGAGAGGTGCGAGGGACAATACCCTCCATCGACTCTACCTGAACTGCTTTATGAAAGGGTATTTGCGGAATCTTACTTATATTTTTACCGCAATCGTGCCAGATTTAGTAATTTGCAATTAGTGATAATTTACCCATCCCGTAATCTTGAGCAAAGTGATATTCGTCCTTATCAAAGTCAACTTAACAGCCCACAGGTAAATCGCATATATTTTAGGACTTACGCACTTTACAAACGAATCATCTTGTGCATTAACGAAGATACGTCGTTTCAGGCTTTGATCAATCATCCTTGGATGGATAGCGTAGGCGTAGCCCGCCGCAGGCATCGCCTAAAAAGTCTCGAAAAATCGAAGT
>Ga0209611_10013466_pt1 | contig 11216 bp, 4 predicted proteins | sample S1TSphgellanicum_3_FD_187693 | JGI IMG/M metagenome (GOLD analysis project Ga0209611, IMG submission 187693) | Host-associated microbial communities from peat moss isolated from Minnesota, USA - S1T2_Fc - Sphagnum magellanicum MG (SPAdes) (version 2) | ecosystem: Host-associated > Plants > Peat...
AAAGCTAAACTTTGAACTAGAAACCACTTTGCTTAAATTAAAGGAAAAAACAAACAATTCAACCCCCTCTACTTCCAACAAGTGTAACTCCCTTACAACAACTCCGATGATGCTGAAATTTAAGGAGAACCTTCAACACCTCTCAAACTAAAACTAATTTAAATTTGACACAAATCCAACGGTGGATTTGGGAGGAACAATTAATTGAAATAAAAACCCAGAGGCTTTGTCATGGAAATCCTTCCATGAACTCCACTACAACACCCTCTACTTCTAACCAGTGTAGCTCCCTGACAGCAACTCTGATGATGCTGAAATTTGGGGAGAACCTTCTACACCTTCCAAGCTAAAACTGATTTCATTTTGACACAAATCCAAAGGTGGATTTGGGAAGAACAACTAATTGAACCAAAAATCCAAAGGCTTTGCTACAAGTATTTGTTACACACAACTTCCTTCCGTATTTGATTCTTGCGCACACATTTTTCCATGAACACCTCTCCACACATAAGAACTAAAAAATTCTCCCTCACACTTCCCCCTCCTCTTTCTTTCCTTCCCTCATACACATAATACCCTCTCCCTTGGTAAGCCTTCATGACCTTCCTTGAGCTTGTTCTCCTTGTCTAATGAAAGTTTTGAAATCCTTTGCTCTAATCAATGGCCTCCTCATCCTTCTAGAGCCAATGAAAATTGAAAATAAATTGTCATCCAATTGAATTTAGGATGAGAATAAATTGCCATCCAATTGAGTTTAGGATGAAAATTTTTGGGCCCAATGAGACACAAGAAATATTCCATCCTCCAATCAAATAGGATGACAATCCTCATGACTAATGGGATTAAAGGATTTATCCCTTCCCTTATCTTGGATATCTTGATGAGGTCTCTCGAGCTTGATCCTTGTCCTTTCTGTCCGTTGACCTTCACATCTTACTTTTTCATCCCAATTACTTCAAGTAACTAATTATTATATAGTTTATTGGTAGTGACAAATAACGTCCTTGAATTCTTACTTGACTAATTCAATGGTTGAACTAACATCCTCGTGTACGATTTATTCTTTTGATATCCCCTACCTATTTATTTTACCATGCACTAATTAACTATGTAGTACATAGTAAATTGGAAGTAAAATTTGCATCACAAAAAACCCCCACATACTTCTAGATCCGCCGTCAAAATTAGGCTTTGATGAATCCATTAGATCCAGGATGTTCGAATTTTCATGAGGTTCCGGCGTCACTCCCATACCTTACGCCTACCCTAATTTGTTAAATAGAAAAGCCTCAACCCCTTCTGAACGCAAGTACCACATTGTTTGTACTACCTTCTTGGTTTCTGTCGATGCAGGTGAGAACTAATCATGGCGGATGATGTCGCTACGCCTTCGAATCCTCCAGTTGCACCAGTAGAACAGGAAGAACTTGAAGAAGCATTGCTCGACATGATTGTTTCTCAATAATCGCGCGAAGAGTAATCGTGTAGGCGAATGGTGCGCACTCGAATCGATCGTTCGGCATGGGATCGTTGATTGTCTCCTAACCCACATGCTTTAGCAATCTATTTAGAATTCGTTCCTGCTCGTGGAACTGCGCTAAAAAGGTTTGAAGAGTGTCAATGCGAAAATGATGATGTCTGTCTCCATTGTCGAACGTGGGTTCCCGGTGATGGCCATTATCGTTGGCTACAAGGGCCAATCAACCCCCTTCCCATGGAGCACCGAGTCGAGTATCTTGCTTGCACCATTCGTCGCATTCTAGATTTTTTGCAATTGTGATCTATCCTTTAAGTCGGTTATAAAGTTATAATTCACCTGAGGCTACTCAGGTGGAAATGTTAATACTTAAGTTTGAATTGATTCTATTTAAAAGTCTAATAGAAGTGAAACTAAATAAAGATGTATTAGAACTACATCCTAAAAATCTTACAAGTACATCATTAGTGCTTGAAGATTCTTCTATAGACTAACTTAACCTTGTTATGGCGAAATGCTATTGTTAATTATGGGCTTGTATTCCCTATATATCAATAAATCACCTCTAATTTTACATCCCTTTTCCCTTCTCTACAACATAAAAAGGATAATGTACTTTAAAAGGTTTATTAGGTGTTTAACTGATTAAGCGCTACATCAACTAAAATAAAGAAGTACTATATGCCTAGAAATATCACAAAAGCTGATTCAACTTTTAATAAGCACTACTTGGAGGCTTATAAGCATTCAAATCATTGGTACTAAGGAAAATTACGGAACTAAAGCTTAATTAATTGTTGAGCTATAATCCATGGCTCAAAGTCCTCATCACATTAACTCTCATATTCTTCTAAAGTGGGGTCAAGAAATAGTGAGGTGAACATTGAACGCAGAAATTCATTTGCCATCATGTGACCAAATTAATTGTAGTTGCATAATGGGTGAATAGAAAACAAGGAAAGCTAGGATAGAATTGCTCATCACTGATCACTTCTTTAGATATTCATCATTTGTGGTTCATTTTGAGCGATTTAAAATGTTATGGGAGCACTATCTCAAGCTCTAGAAATCATCTTTGAAGTGCAAATGAAGAGGAGTAATGAAAAAATAGCAAGAAGAAAAATAAGCTTTTAAACTCACAAGACATTTTTTTTTCTTTTTTTCTTCCCTTTGGACCTTTCTTACTTTCAAATTTGGAAGCATGAAAATTCATTGAAATCACTATGGAAAAAAAAGGTGTTTTGCAACTAGCCTTGCAACTTAGTTTTTGAGTTGCAATGACCACTTGCAACTCATCGTACTTCTATGTTGTAAATGTTATTAAACAAATTGCATGAGGTACAAAAGTTGAAACTCACTATATATATGGTCCAATTCATTGCAACTTTGTCAAAACAATTTGTTTTCAACTATTATGCAACTCCATTACAACAACAACCATAATGTCATACTGACATTATTAATTTTCATTCATCCATTAAAATTTGATAAGTGGCATTATGAAGATTTTTGAATCTAAAAATGATTTTCTTTTTGAACTATTAATCTCCATTGTCTATTATGATTATTAATGATGGTCCAAGATTATGACATGTGGCACCATTTTTTTTTGCCACATGACATATTAATTGAATTTTGAATATATATATAATAACTAGGTAAGTTAGTACATAGCCATAGGTAGGTAGGTTGGTAGTTTTTAAGACCTACATACTTCCACTACATACCTATTTACCTACCTACCTACATAGGTAAGCAAATAGGTAAGAAAATACAAGACTCATGAATTAAAAAATAATCATGTAAATATTTTATTTTTATTTTATTTTATGTTTTGCCTTTAGGGGTTTTTCCTTTTGAGTTCATCCCAAAATGGTACATGTATTTTAATGTGAGAACATAAAAGAAAAATCCTTCCTTATATAGTTTGTGACATGGGATTCAAAAACAAAACATATGGGTCAAATCTTTTAATTGTTTTTTAGTTGCAAATTTAGCTGCAATTATAGAAAGATTTTCCCACATGCTTTGTGTTTGTTTTTCATTATGTAAGTCATACAATTAAATTAATAATTATCTAATACTTATATATGTGAACTAATTATTTCATATTTAATTATCTGAAATAGTGATTTAAATTAATTACTTTAGTTCAAATAATTAATTATGTGATTCTAAATAATTTATTATCAGATGGTTAATTATCTAAATTCATATAATTATTCAATTATTATCTAATTTTTAAAAATGTTACTAATTATTTGAATCAAGTTGATATATAATTCATATTAATAGTTAATTATCTAGTTTAATCAACATTTAACCATTAATAAATTATTGAAAAAAATCGTTATTAAAAATTAATAAATTAATATGAATTTGGGTAGTCAAGATATAAATAGGCATATCCATATGTACATTTGAATCAAATTTTTAATATAATATACACATTGCTTTGAATTTCACATTTAAATCAATTATATGTATTCCAATAATTAGTTTTAGTTTTTTTTGTTTGGTGATTTACCACCGAACTTCTACTTTTAAAAAATCGTGCCTACCAATATAAAAGGTGTTTTCATTTAAAATTGTCAAAAAGCAACAACATTTTTTTTTGGAGGGGGAAGGTGTCACCACATTTATGTTTAATAACTGCAATTTTAGAAGTCCTTAAAATAATGTCACTAACTTGACGAAATTTTTTTGGATTTGCTTAGGGATGTTCACCACATTAATTAGTTTGTTAATGAATTTAGATAATTAATGATGTGGTAATTATTGATGAAAAAGTAATTATTTTAATTATTTGGTTTAATTCATTATTAAATATCCCCAATTCAAATAAATATTTATTTGACAAGTAATTATTGTTCCTCTACATCCATATTAGTTGGTCTAATTATCATAATTAATTAATTAATTAATTATTAAATAATTTTATAAATTACACTTATTTATTTCAATTAATAGTCAATTATTTGGTATAATCAATAAATTCATAATAATTCAGTGTATTAAACACAATTAATATTTAATAATGAAATTAATAAAACAATGATTTTTTATAAAATCATACATGTGAATTTGTATCCTTGTTAAATTATAAGTTGTTACACAATAATCATAACATAGTTGAACAATAATAGTTCAGTAATGGTGCATAAATGATCCTATCAGTTGTATCAATGGAAATCACAATCGAAAACTAGTTGCAAATGTATCCCATAATGTGTGGCAAAAATATAGACATGTGACATGATTACATATATGTACATCGTACATTAGTTGTAACAAAGTTGTTACGTTAGTCGCACATTTATAACAATTTTAAAATAGTTGTCACATGCAACTATAATGCAAACATAGTTGACTACAAATGTATGTATGGTGGATATAAATTATCATATAAAAAACTCATTTTCAACTCATTTGTAATTATAATACAATTAAATAATTCTTGACTTGGCAATTTATTTATTAATTCTCCGTATTTCCAAGGGATAGTTGCATAATAGTTGTATTATGAAAGGGATAGTTACATAATTGTTGTAGGTAATGTGGTCACTAGTAGGAAACTCCCCCTTTTGCAACTACATTTTCAATCAGTGTTCAAATACAAACCAAATAAAAAACTGCACATAGTTTCAACTTGTTTTTTACAATATTTAACCAATAATGTTGACAAGTACAAGTCGAAAATGAAATTACAATTAAAAGTGTATTCTAGATGTCAACACCACAATAGTAGCTAGTATGTGCCACTATTTGCCAATTTAGTTGAAAATTGTTCTATCAATCTAATCAAAGGATGTTGTCAATTGCATTCAACTGGTAGATGAATTTCATACCTACTAATTTGGCATGATGTCACTCAAAGATATAATTATAATTTCAACTAGGTTGCAACAATGTAAGTTGAACATTTCGACTATGTTACAACTATGTAAATTGAACATTTGGTCAATTGTTTGGTGACATGTGGCACATCCACATCAATAGGCTAAGCCACATGGTGCCTAAACATAGGTTAAGTCTAAACTTAAACATAGGCCATTTAATTTAGGCTTAAGTTGTGTAAGTTAATCTAAACTTAGTTAGGCCTAGACTTAAACTAATAATCTACTTAGTTTAGGTCTAGTTATTTACCTTACTTACTTATATTATTCATCAACTATTTTTAATTGTATAGTTGTATAATTAAATAATTAAACATATTATCATTATTTATTGAACAATATGGTGATTAGTTAATTTTAAAAAATCAGCAATTAAATGTAATTATCTATTAAATTATTTATTATTTATTTACTGAATATTTTAAAATTTTCCAAATCCATTATAACTTCTTATTAGCATTTCAAAAAACAAAGAATTAACTCAAATATAAATATTTAGTAATAAAATCTAAATGATATTTTAATTAAATTAAGTATTAAAATTTTGTGATAATTAATAATTGGCTATAATTACAACAACAACATTAATAATGATATTGTAACTAGTAGTTAGGCTAGCTAGTTATTTAACTACTCTTATTCATATTTTTTATCTAACTTGTTGGAATTATTATGAACTAATTGAATAGATATTAAATTAAAAAATATAGAAAATATATTTTAAAGTATAATATTGTTAAATAAAAAAAAATATAATTATATAATAATTTTTAATGTATTTGCTAATTATTCTAATCATTATTTCAATTTAGCTATAAATAATAAAATATTTACAATAAAATGAAAAAAAGAAAAATGTATTGGAACTAATAGCCAACATTATTAAAATAAAAAATAAAATTCTAAAAAAATTAATTATGTATCATTACATAATATGTTGTAAACTAAAATTGACCTACACGGAAATAATAAATTACACATTTATTGAACATATTCCAAAAAAATATTAATTAAGTATTATTATGTTGTAAACTAAAATTGAATCTACGTAGAAATAATAAATTATGCATGTATTGAACATATACATTATGAAGTTGACTTATGTTTCAGAATTTCCTTAAAAATTATTTTCAAATTAAAGTGTAATATTTATATGCACAAAAACATTTCATGATACATAACCAAGAAACCATTCATATAATTTTTTTTAACATGTAGCTTAATAATTAGTGAATTTCAATTTTAATTCTAATAATATATTGAAAACATCATATGTATAAAAATGAATAAACTATAAATTTCCACAAAATTATCAATTATGTATCATCACTTTATTTGTTGTACACTAACATTTGATTTACAAAAAAATAATAAATTACATATATTGAACATACATTATTACAAACTCATATTTCAAAATTTCCTTAAATTTTATTTTGAAATTAAGTTAAAAATTTTATATGCATAGAAAACATTTGCATCATACATAGCCATTCATTTGATACAAAAAGAAAAATTACATGTAATTTAATTTATTTAATGAAGGTAGATTATTATTTTTTGGTTTTGTTTTATCATGTCAAGATTTCCCAAACCAAATTGTTTCATGCAATGCTATTGATGTCTTTGAAAAACTAACAATGAGTAGGGGTGCATGAACCTGGGTTGAATTTTTTTGAAACTATGATGCAAATGTTATTGATTATTGAACCATTTTCTTAGTAAACATTAATAAAAGCATAAATAAAAATTATATTTGAATACAAAGGTGCAGTTGGTGTTGTTGGAAAATAGTTATTGAGTCAAATTTAATGAAGTTTATTTCATAATTTTCATACTTGAGGTGTGGAAGATGTTAAATTTTGAATGAATTTTGTTGTTGAAAATACAAACAAATTATAAAAAATTGGGTTTAGAAGGGAAAATGAGTTGAATGTGTTTAAACTTGGGGCCAACAACACATGCTATGTTATCTATCCATGAAGGAAGGTAGTTGGTTTTGTTTTGTCATAATGATATCTCCTAAACCATAATGTTTTAGGTTGTGCTATGGAATTTATCATCAAAACAATTTCAATGAGTAGGGGTGCGCCAACTTGGTTTAGAATGTTTGGAGCTATAGTGTGTAATCTATTGATTATTGAACCATTTTTTCATTGAATTTTTAAAAAAAAACTAAGATTGAAAGCTATATTGAAATTAGGGGGTGTTTTTGGTATTGTTGGAAAACAGTATTGTTGTTGGAAATTCAAACAAATTGCAAAAAAGGAATTTGGAAAGAAAATTCAATTGAGTGCATTCAAACTTGGCCCATTGACATAGGGTACATTAGTGTTTAATGACTATTAATCATAAATTTTAAACAAATTACAAGATATCATGTGTATAAAAATGAATAAACATTAGAGTTGCACAATATTATTAATTACGTATCATTATTTCATATGTTATAATGATCTACATAAAAATAATAAATTACATGTATATCGAACATAAACATTATTATTAACATATATTTTAGATTTTTCTTAAACTTAAAAAAATTTCCTTAAATTTTATTTTGAAATTAAAGTTTAATATTTATATTTTAAAAATTAATTTATATAAATAAAATTTACATGTAAGTTAATGTTATCATAATTTTAAATAAATATTAAAATTAAAGTTGCATGTTAATTGTTTAACCTACTTGAAAGAAATAGTTGCAACAAAGTTGCAAATAAGATTACATTTCATCCATCCGTTAATACATTTTATCATCCATATATGTTTGTTGATGGTGTCACCAAAATAGTTGAACATGTGCCAACTAAAGAACCTTAGATGCCAAGAATATTTTGAAATGGCCTTTTAGTTGAAAAATGTTTCAAATTATTTACCAACATAGTTGGGCATTCAATTTCGAGACATTGTTGATGCCATGAATATTTGGCAAATGACCACTAGGTTGAAAAATGCTTTCAACTATATACCACTATAGTAGACAAGTTGACTTAATTAGTAATTTCCATAATTTTATTTTAAAATTAAAAAACTCCTAGTTGCAAATGTTATGTAATTGAAAACTTTTGGTTAAAAAAGGGGGATTTTCTACTAGTGATTTTGGTGGACACAATTTTTCATAGTGAATCATTATATTAATGGCATAGAAACATTAAATGTTTTTTGTTAAGCCACAACACAATGAAGAAAAAGTTGTAACTTCATACATATAAGGAGTTTGTCATGGGAGGTAGTTTCCCCATGTCATAGTTTTGACATTATCATGGCTTGTGGCTTCCTCCTAAATGTATGTAACAACACACTTTGATTTCAATGGACTAGTGCAAATGGGAAGGAATAAGAAAGCAAGACAAATGAGCAAGTGCACATAGTGGATAGTAAATTATAGTCTTGGGAATGGATATGTGATTGTCATGCCCGTATGCATGGCCTCATACATGACGGCCGGTTATGGGCATGCCAATCATGCATTTTAGGGTTAATATATGCTCTTAAGGTCAATGTACATTCTTAGATTATTGTACGCTATTAGGTGTTTTAGGGTTTCAGCTTGTTGGCGGATATATAAAAGGTTAAGTTTTTTCCCTTTTTTTGTTAATTTTTCTAGAATTCCTTTGTCAGGGAGAGTTTCCTCCATAATTAGATTGGATTTCTAGATGCTCACAGTGGCTAATACACGGCCATCATTTACATACACTACGTTTTCTTTCCTTCTTTGCAATTTAATTTTTAAAAAACTGTTTTTTGTTGCTTAATGTTGAAAGCAACAAATTTTTCTTAGTTTTGAGTTTCCTGGGTTTTTTTGCTTGCTAGTTTCTTGTGTTTTTGAATTACTACTACTTTTCTTTTTTGCTCTTGTATTGTAACTACAACAAGAACAACATCAACCATAACTAACAGCAGCGCAAGCAAAGGAGAAAAGACATCGAAAACAAGCTACAAGCTATGATATTTTGAGTTCCAGAGGGAGGGAGGAGCGAGTAGCTCCAAAGCTTGTTTTGCATAAGTTTTGAGGTTAGCATTTGGGTTGTGCATTCATGTGTGTTTTTAAGCTTGTAGTCATGCACTAAATAGCCCTTGTACTAACTTTGGAAAAAGAAGAAAAAGAAGAGAATAATTTTTAAAAAACACAAAGTAGAAGAAAAAAAAATCTATTTTCTCTTTTGCACACCATTACTACAAAGCTCATAGATGTTCCCAAATCTGGACCGCTTTGCAGCGTTGCCGTTGATGTAATTCATTGCAATCGTAATCCGTTCCATTCTATTGTTCTATTGTGTTGTTTCGTTGCACTATTCGTCCTTATTTTGTTGGATGTTTGTTGTCATTCCGTTCAACTTTCGTCCTACATTCGTTCGATGTTTGTGCGATTTTTGTCTAACGTTTATGCGATTTCCATCCAATGTCCATGTGACTTTCGTCTGATGTCCGTGCGACTTTCGTCCGACATCTGTGTGACTTTCGTCTGACGTCCGTGGGACTTTCGTTTGACATCCATGGAACTTTCGTTTGATGTCCGTGCGACTTTCGTCCAACATCCGTGCGATTTCCGTGCGACATCCATCCCCATTCCGTGCGACTTCCGTGTGACATTCATCTCCATTCCATTCGATGTCCGTCTGATGTCTGTCTGACTTGTGTTCAATTTCCATACGACTTCCATTTGACGTTCATCCGACGTCTGTGCAACTTGTGTTCGGTTTCGCCCATCCGTTCGGCCTCTTCCATCCACCAACGTCTATCCATTGCTTTTCATATCCAATATCGTATTCCTCAAACCATATATAGTGCTTTGTATTACTACAAAATTTTGGGGCATGGGACAACACAATGTCCTTGGATGATGAGAACACTACCGCTCAGCCAAAACCAAGGTATTAGTTACGAAGTAACACATAATCGTTTGGGTCGATTTCTTTGAATTCACGATCTTGACAACGATACCATTGGGTATCTACAATGCCACCGTCATCCAATATAACTTTTACCAAGAATTCAAGTTTAGGTTACACTACATCAACGATACATTATAGTCCATTTATTTGGAGGGGTTAAGCGGCGGGGTATGCTTACTGCCACACCAGCTTTCACACCATCATTATATATTCCGTTGCAAGTCGTGACCTTTACACCCATATACACCATGGAACACTAGAAGAAAAACATGTATTTTCAACTACTCTTTGTGATTAAATTTTAGTCACAAGAGACATTTTGCAAGTAAAATCCTTTTAGTCGCCTAAGACAAATCACATGTGATAAACTAGTCACAAATGACAAAAGGTATTGTATGAAAGAAAAAATCAATAAATACATTTCATCCTTTGACTTCATTATATATGTATTGTCACATGCGATTAAGATGCAACTATTTTGGTCACAATTGAAGCAAATCATGTGCTGCCACGTGTCATAATGTATGATTATTTAAATTATTATTATTATTATTCTTTTGAAATAATCTAGGACATTCAATTCAAATACTTGGATGATTTGATATTATGACACATGGCCCAATGTAAATATGCCACATGACATTAAAAAAAAATTGATTTAATAAAAATATTAATATTAGGTTGGTAGGTACCTAGGTAGGTACATAAATAGGTGCCTACAATCCTTACCTCCCTACCTACATACATACTAGTAGGTAGGTTTTACTTTCCTAGGCTAAATACCTACTCATATAGGTAGGTACTTGGGTAGGTAAGTACATAGGCCGACCTAGATGGATAGGTCAAACTAAGTACCTACCCAACTAGATAGATAAGTAGGTTTGGGGAGGTAAGTACTTTACAATTGTGCATAATTTTTTTTTTTTTTTTGGGTTGCGCCTTTTG
>Ga0209611_10013469_pt1 | contig 11215 bp, 8 predicted proteins | sample S1TSphgellanicum_3_FD_187693 | JGI IMG/M metagenome (GOLD analysis project Ga0209611, IMG submission 187693) | Host-associated microbial communities from peat moss isolated from Minnesota, USA - S1T2_Fc - Sphagnum magellanicum MG (SPAdes) (version 2) | ecosystem: Host-associated > Plants > Peat...
ATGATGCCCAATAAGATATCAAAAGCTAAACATACCAACAAAGGCCATTTAACTTGTTCCATTTGTTGCATTTGGGCTTAAAGTTCATCCCATTCTAACTTTGTTTTTTTCTTCACTTTATCAACAATTTTTTTTTCATTTTGCTTTTGCCTTCCGCGTGGGTTGTTCAAAATTCAAGCGTTCATGGCATGGTGATTTTGTTGCTTTGGTCCCCAAACACAAGTAGAAGGATGGCCAAATTTGCCTACCTCCATGCGAAACGTGTGTTTGTTGTCTAAATGCTGACAAAGTTACCATTTAGCCACATAAGTGTTGGTGCATCCTTTGATCTTGCACTTCCACCTTCACCTTTCATGCACCTAATTTGCATTTTCCATTGCATGATTTGGTGGTACTTCTACTTGATCACTTTCATGTGAAGCCACCGAAGCCCCTACAACAACATTCAAAATCAAACCAGCAAGTAGTCCTTAAGATTGATGAAAGTATTACAAACAAGCCAACAATAAAAACCTACAAAATATGAAGCTATTGCAAATAGATTACCAAGAAAACCCTATAACATATGAAGGTATTGCAAACAAACCAATAATAAAACCTTACAAAATATGAAAGTATTACAAATAGACTAGCAAGAGAATTCTAAAAATATGAAGGTATTACAAACCAACAAATAAACATTAAATACAAGGAGGCCATTGCAAATAGGCTAGCAATTAAACCCTTTAAACAAGTAGGATATTGCTTGGAAAAAATTGGGCAAAAAAAATTTCCATCCCCATTTTCAAATAGAGAATGAAGATGGGGTTTAGGGTTTGGATTAGGATTTTTTATTCACAATGTGTTGCACTACATTCTTTTAAACCCTATCATGTGAAACGTACCATCCATCACAACAAATTTACTTTCAAGAATAGGAGTGGGTTTAGGGTTTACCTTCAAAAGTATGAATATAAATGATAATTATTTGTTCCATTTCATTTTCCTCCTCAATTGCTACAACAATCACTTTTTTATTATCAGCAATCACCTTTCCTTGGCATTTAAGTTTCTTATGAGGATGTGCCATCCTACAACAAAAGCATTCAAATCTTTAAACAACAATCAATCCCAAAAAAAAAAACAAAAAAAACTTGAACCTCCGCAATAATCATAATTGCCACCATTATTGAAAAACTTCAAGTTCACTTAAAAAAACAATTGCAAACAACATATAAAAAGGGATAGTAACTTATTTTTTCCAACTTGCTACAACTTTTTTATACAAAAACAACAACCTACAACAAGAAGAATTGCAAATTTAAATGTTCATACTATCAATAATAATAAATACTATTCATTATATATAAAGGCTTAAAAATCTTATACTTTATTAGTTTTATTTTTTATTAAAATTATTTAATATAATCTAATTATAAAACTAAATTATTATACTTATATTTTTCATTATAATTGAAATAAATTTATATGAAAATCATAAATGTATATTATTAAATTTATTTTTATTATAATTATTTGGTTATATTGACTAATTATTTAAATGAATTCATTTAAATTTTATTTATATGATTGAAAATTTATTAATAATTGCATTAAATCTTGGGCATGACACATAGTGACTTTTTGTACAATAATGAAAAAAATGCAAAAGATGACAATGAGTTAGGAGGTTCATCATCGTTTTCTACATTGGATGAAAAAAACCAATAGATGATGACTATTTTGGCTCATTGTCGTCTTCTATGATTAAAAAACAAAATGTAGAAAATGACAACAAGCCGAGAGGGTTGTTGTTGTTTTTTGCAATTGAAGCAAAACAACCAAGGACGACGACAAGCCAAGATCTCGACTCATTGTCGTCTTTTGCACTTGAAGAAAAAAAAAACGACGACAAGTTGAGAAGCTTGTCACCATCTTCTACACTTGAAAAAAAAACCAAAAGATGATGTCAAGCCTCTTGATTCATCATCATTTTTTACACTTGAGGAAAGAACCAAGAGAGGATCATTGTTGTCTTCTACACCTTAAAAAATTGCAGATAATGGAAACAAGCTAGGAGGGTTCATTGTCGTCTTTCGCAACTTAAGCAAAATAACCAATAACGATGACGAGCCAAGATCTTGGCTTGTCATTGTCTTCTACACTTGAAGAAAAAAACTAAGAAATGACAATGAACCTTTCAACTAGTTGTCATCTTCTGCACCTAAGAAAAAAACCAAAAGATGATGATGAGCTTCTCAGCTTGTCGTCGTCTTCTACACTTGAAGAAAAAAACTATAGAAAATGACAATGAGCCAAGAGGTTCGTTGTCATCTTTTATAACTGAAGCAAAACAACCAAGGACAACTACGAGTCGGGATCTTGGCTCATCATCATCTTCTGCACAAGAAAAAAAAAACTAGGAGATGATGATAAGCTTCCTAGCTCATTGTTATTTTTTGCACCGAAAGAAAAAAATGTAGAAAATGACAACGACTTTCCTGGCTTGTTGTTTTTTACAACTAAAACAAAACAACCAAGGACGACAATAAGCTAGGATCCCAACTTGTCATCATCTTTTGCACCTGAAGAAAAAACCAAGAGATGATGATGAGCCTCCCGACTTGTCATCGTTTTCTACAACTAAGGAAAAATAAAATAAAAATTACATCGAACTAGGAAGCTCATTGTCATCTTTTGTAAAACAACCAAGGACAATGATGAATTGGGATCCTAGCTTGTCATCATTGTTGGCAATTGAAGAAGAAAACCAAGAGACAACAATGAGTCGAGAGGCTCGTCATCGTACAATTGAAGAAAAAAAATGTAGAAAACAACAAGGAGTTGGGAGGCTTGTTGTTGTCTTTTGCATCTAAAGAAAAACAACAAAGGATGATGATGAGTCAAGATCCTAGCTCATCATCATCATTTGCAACTAAGGAAAAAAACACAAAGATACGACGACAAGCCAAGAGGCTTGTCCTCGTCATCTTTTGCAACTAAAGAAAAATAACCAAAGATAACATGAGTTGGGATCTTGGCTCGTTGTTGTCTTCTGCAAGCGAATAAAAAAAGGTAAGAGACAAAGATGAGTTGGGAGGCTCATCGTTGTCTCCTACAACCAAGAAAAACCAACATAAAGGTTTTTTTCTTGGGTTACAGAAGATGGAAGGCTCATTGTCCTCTTTTGGTTTTCTATGTTTTGTTTGTTTTTTTTCTTGAGTTGTAGAAGACAAGGACAAATCAAGAGACTCATCATTGTGTTCTACAACTCAAGAAAAAAAAAACAAAATACAACGATGAGGCAATCTCGTTGTTGTCTTTTGCCCTAGTTTCATAAAAAGACCAGAAGACAACAAAGAGTGTTGCATTCATTGTCATCTTCTACCCTAGTTTTATAAGAACAACAGAAGATAAAAATGAGTGTAGTACTTGTGATTGTCTTCTCTACAAAAGGACAAGACTGAATAAGAAGTGAAAAAAATAAAAGTAAAAATTAATGTACACCTACTTACCACATATGCACATGTTATTTTTTGGAGCAACGCCTTCTACAACATTATTTCAATAACGTCTTTTGTCACAACATCTTTTACAACATCATTTCAACACCAGTTTTGCATTCTGATTTTGCAATAATGTTTGATTACGGTTCGATGTTACACAATATTAAATTGTTATGTTATAGCAGCACTTGGTTCCTAATCACTCATAATCACATAACAACTCTTTTGTTCTCTTAGTTACATTCAAGTTTCAACTACAACAATGTTCTTCACCTCTTACAAACTACAATGGTAAGGTTTGAGTGGCGACAAGGTTTAGGGTTTTTGGTGGGGTGGAGGTAAGTAATTGCAAAGTTAGGTAGCTCATTGGGGTTTGAAATGCTTGGGTAGTCAAATAGATTTTTTTTATGGGTAGCCTTGAAGTAAATGAAGGAAAAGAAAAAATGATTTAATCTTAATGCTTGCAGGAGATCCAATAATTGGGATGAACTTGAATTCATCCCAAATGAGACTCATGCAATCATGGGGGCCGGGTCACTCCAACCACCTTTAAAAACATCTCCAACTTTGAAATGCCAAAGACGAACTTAATGTTAAAATGGAGACCTACTTGGTTGCTCCTCTATTTTAGGTAATGTAAGATTGATTTTTGAACCCCCAACAATACACCATTATTGCACAACAAAAATTGATCAAAAATTCAATGCAAAGGATATGACGATTATTAGGCCTTGCCCTCATAGGGACAAGGATTGGATTGGATCCAACTTTTGGACGTTTTACCTTATTAGAACTAATTTCACATTAGGGGAACTGGTTTTTTTGGTGAAAGTGTTTACATTATTTAGATTGGAATGGATTTTTTTGGTGTTCAGAATGTGGACACAATATATAGATGTACAACATCTTATCTATTGGCAAGGCCACTGTGTTTGTGATGTTTTTTTTTCATTGTCATTTATTTGCACAAATTTGCACACACACCTTGCATCTTTGTTGTTGCACACAAAGTTTTATGAAATGGTTATAGCAACATGAAGGCAACATTTAAATCAACAATTGTAAGATTATATGGCAAATGAAAATATTAAGGAGCTATTTTATGACTAGTGCAATGTAGTAACTTGCAAAATAATACAGTAAAAGTACTAAGAACACATGGTGGTTTTACACATAGGTTTTGCTAAAAGAATGGTAGTAAGGTCACAATAAGATCTTTCATGATTACTTTGCACTTTCACATTGTGTATGGTGAAGAATTGTATAAGTGTTGATATAGGATGAGTAATAGATTTTTTTGAAAACAATGCATTACATTTGTGAGAGTGTTGTTTTTTATTTTGCAACAATTAAATTATATAAAAAAGCTTGAATCAAGCTTGCAATCCAAAAATGTATAGTAATTCTCTAACACCTCATGTATGAAATAGGCATAAATATTGTGGATAGATGTTAAAGATTTTATGAAAATACTATAATTGAATGCTTCAAATAATTCATGTGCATGATTCTTGCAATGTTTTGATCAATGTATTTAAGAAAGTTCATTTGAGCTAACATTGAAAGACAATTGAATAACAACTTCATGAAAGGATTTCCAAGGATGTTTGTGAGCTTGGACTCCATGCACTACATGTGGAAACACTACATCATGAATTGGCAAGGCCAATTTCAAAACAAGGATGGATACAAGTCCATCATACTTGAAGTAATCATAGACCAATCCCTTTGAATTATGTGCATATTTTTTGGGCTTCCTAATGGAAGCAATGACGTCAACCTTCTAGACCAATCACCATTGATTTGTTATTTGTTGAACAAACTAAGCCATGATTTCAATTTTGTTGTGAATGGAACAACATACCTTTGCTACTATTTTCTAACAAATAACATATATCTCCCATGATCTTGTTTTGTGCAAACCTTACAGAAGCTAAAAGATGCAAAGAAACAATGTTTTGCAACGATGCACAAAGATGTGAGGAAGGATGTTGAAAGGTGTTTTTGAGTTTTACAACCCCAATTTGCTATCATCCACAATCATTGTAAATTATGACATATGGATACAATTTACAAGATCATGGTTGCTTGTGTGATTTTCCAGAATATGATAGCGAAAGAGATAAAAGAAATAATAACTTGGAACCTTTGTTTGAACAAGCAAATCAATTTAGGGCCATTGAAACAGGGACTCACATTTTTAGCAATAGATGCAAAACATTGAAGAGTTGGAAAATTCACAAACCCACTTCAATTTAAGATCAAACCTTGTAGAACACTTATGGATCATGAAGGGCCTCAATCAACTTGATTGAAATAAAGGCCTCCATTAAGATTGAAAGTCCTATCAAAATTATTGTTCATGTTGCCCTCTTCATCTATTTTTGGTTGCATATGATCAAGTTTAGTGTGCATTGTTTAGTCATGTGCTTCAATTGAATTTGTTAAATATATAAATCCACCCAAATTTGGGTCCTATTGTGAAATTGAAATTTTTGTTGTCAAGCTTTCTTGTTTTCTTCCAATATATTGTAACATCCCAATGATTTTCATGAAAGTTTGTGACATACACAAATGAGACATGCAAATTGGGTTTAATGGTTTTCGTGAAAGTTTTCAACAAATCAAAATAGGACATGTGAATTAGGTTTAGGGTTTCCATGAAAACTTGTGATAAACACAAACAAAACACTTCAAAAGAATGATCAACATAGTTTGACTATGCTACAAAGCCATTTGTTAAGCTTGGTATCTCACACCAATTTCTAGAGCCCAATTCAAAATTTGTTAATGTCATTAATTTATTTCCCAATATCAATGATTGTTGGGGTCAAACTACCATATTTTTTAATGGCAATATATTGCCAATACAAAGCAATACACCTCTTCCATTAGAGATGTTTTTAATGGCCATATTAAGCACAAAAAGGTTAAATTTGAACTGATTTAGTTTCAACATGCAATATTTGTAATATTTAAAAATAATTTAAATAGAATTTTGGATTTTTACCATGGTAACACCATGGGTGGAAAGTGATATACCTCTTGCGTGAGTTCACCCAAGGTAATAACATGAATTTGAATCCAATTTCAACCATTGAAAAGTCATTAATTCTCACCAAAAAATTATGTCGATAGTTTTATGGGTGATTGTTTGATTTTCTTGTGTCAATTTGTGGGGGGAGGGGGAGGGAGGTGTTTTTGAAACTACAAATGATTTTTTAAAGAAAACATTTGTTCATGTTGTGTTTCTTTGGTTTTGAAACTTCAAATGAGTTTTTTTTTATCACAAAGACATTGTTTTGTGATTTTCTATTAAAAGAAATTTTAAATGATCTTTTATTCAAAGGACATTTGTTGTAATGGGTTTTGTTTGTGGAAATGAATGAATTATTTTTTGTTACAAGGAAAAAAATTTGTTGTGGTTTTTGTTTTGGAAACTCTAAATGAATATTAGTTTTGTTTTATATAAAATTTAAATCATTTTTTTCATTACAAAGATATTTTTCACAATTTTTTTTGAATTTTCTTTCTTTAAAGATTTTCTTTTTGGGTTGGTGTATTAATTCACCTTTCATTAAAATTTGCAAGGAGATTTTCAATTTTTTTTATAATTTTCTTTCTTTCTTTAAAATATTTTCTTGTATAACATTTTGTTTCAATCTCTCATAAATTTTCACAAGGAATGTTTTAGGTATTTTTTCAAAGAAAAATTCTCTTTATCTTTAAAGATTTTTTTTTAATGTCATTTTGTTTTGACTTCTCATAAGATTTTGTAAGGAGATTTTCGGGTAGTTGTTTTAATAAAAAATTCTCTCCCTTGTATAAAAAAATAATAGTGTGAATCTTACAAAGGAGGATTTGGACAATAAAATCTTACAAAGTCATCATATTTTGAGGGAAAAAAACTGAAATTGTCATAATTAGATGACAAGTTGGAGCTAAGTATTTCCTCCCCACTTTTGTGGTGTAGGCAACCATCCAAATTAAGATTTAGCCAAATTTCACTATAGGACAAAACACGTAGGATAATATAAAAACTTGTAGTCTTATTGCTATTTGGCAACTAAATTTGGTGAACCCAATCAAAAAACCATTGTTTGACAAAAAAAACTGAAAAATTCCAAAATCAACCTTTGTGGGAATTACATCCCCAAAAAAATTCACATTTGAGTGAAGTTTCACACAAATTTTTTGTTTGGTTCAAGCATGTTGCCAACACATCACAACAATCTTAATTTTTTCTAATGTCCTCTCTAACTTATAACCAAATTTGGCTAAGACTTCTTGTTGAAGATTACTAACCCACCTACCTTCCAAAATTGAAAAGAAAAACCTTGCCCATGATTGGTGTTAAATGATTTTTAAAAGGTTTGGCCAAAAAACAAAAAAAATCAATGACATTTGCCAAAATCTTTGAGAATCGATCTTGCAACTTTGGAACATAGTCCCTTGTCCCATCATTAAATTATTGCCATAAATTCAAAATATAAGGTGTACTCCTTGTACTTACTTTTGGTTGTTGAAATTTCGAAATATTTGATTTGAAACTATCAAAGCTTATTTTCTCAAATGAATAATATTTTGACATAAAAGTATTGATTGTCAATTGTAAGTACAATAATAATACCACTTATTACAACAAATGTTTTTATATACTTGTTTTGGAGTTTAGGAACAAAACTATAACAAATATTTCATGTAAAATATTTCTAGAGTTTACCTTAATGTAAATCTCTTCATAGATATTTCTTGGGAATTCGAAAGGAGGAGAAAATTTGTAGGACAACAATAAGGGGCCTTCACCCTTGTTACTATTTAACCTTATCTTATCTAAGATGCATAACCTAGGATGTGGGTGCAATCCATGCAAATTATGGAAGAAACTTTGCATGCATCAATTGCCTTGTCCAAGTAACTAGTAACTTTAACTTAGATAGATCAATGTTTCATCCTTGTCTAGCTTGTCATGATGCCATTATGTTGATAAGACCATGGTGAACAATTTTTGGCATGGTGCCATTATATTGATAGGACCATGGTGAACAATTTTTTGCACCATGCTAGGATGTTTTGGGACTTCATTAAACATCATCCATTTTTGTGAAAATCATTAGGGACAATTTAGATGAATATTCAATCTGTATGTTCATCCATACCATTATGCTTTTAAGGATTAAAAAACCCCTATTTGACTGAATATGGTGAGAAAATCAAATTGTCCTATGAGCATGAGTAAAAAGAACTTTGTGAACAAAAAAGAACTTTGAAAAAAGTTGTTAGTTAATAACAAGTATGTCCTATATACATAAGAATCTCATGTGACCATTTTCCCACTTATGAGGAGGGTTGCCAAAGGGCCAAACCCCACCAAGTCAGCCTTCTTAGCCTAGCCTTGCTATGGTAATAGGTGATGTTTAATCAATCGCATTTTGTTAAAAAAACAAGGCATCACAAATACACGAGCCTTGCCAATAGATAAGATGTTATACATCTACTTACATTCCACATGGGATTTTTTCCATTCATTATATGAATGTTATTCATTGGAAGTGTTGGATGCAATTCATTCTATACTCAAGTGAATTGTAATTTTGGCATGGCATGCTTCATAGCTAAGATGTAATATTTTGTTATGAGGCTTGATTCCATGGGTAGTGTCTCGTTGTTTCTTTGTTTCCAAGCACTCAAAGTGCTTTGCCATAGCTTCAAGCAAGAGCTGCCCCCTTTAGATTGATACATTTTTCAATGCATGATTTTGCTCATATGTTTATCAAAACACTTTGAAATTTTCAAAAACTTTTTTTTTACCCTATATTTTCCAAATCCAATGGTGTGTTTCTCCTATCTCTTAGTATGTGCATAGAGTCCATGAAAAAATATGTTTGAAACTCTTTTGGTAGTGAAAATTACCTCCCAAAGGCGTAAGCTTTCCGGGGTTAATGATTGACAAATTATTATTTTTAAAATCTCCTTTTGAGAAATAATTATTTTTGACACATTTTCAAACCGCAAGAAATAAAATTATATATATATATATATACATGAAAATCTTAGTCTCCAAGCTTCCAACAACGTTTTTGGATGATTACCAAAATTAGAGAACACCCCAAGACCTTTAGATTTGAACCACTTTGATTGATCCTCTTTAGCAAGTAGTACTTAAATTATCTTTTTTTAAAAATTGAGTGTAATTCAAGCATGGGTTTTAACTAGTGTTGTGTGATAATTTGATAAAAAAAGGTTGATTAGGTTATTTCAAAAGGCTAGGGAGATTATGGGTGAAAACCAGTATTATTGGGTGGGTATCATTTTTTTAAAGGGAAAAAACACCTTAATCTTGCAATAAGGATATTTACTTTTAAAAAATCAAATACCCGGCTATTATATATAACTGTAGTTGTCCCAAAAAAATTGAAAAAAATAAAATCAAATAACCGCCTTACACCCACTGGGTCTTTGTTTGTTCTTTCATGAGACCTGACGGTTCTATGAAGTTTTTGAAATACCCAAATCCAGCAGTTCTTGGAATTTGATTTTTTTCAAATACCCAGACCTGGTGATTCTTTGAAGTTTTTTGAAAATTTTCAAAAACTCGTTTTGAACCCCAAATGGACTACCTAAAACCCTTTGAACATCCAAAGCTGAAAGCAATGGGAGAGCAAACACACGCTGTTTAAAAAGCTTAAATGTTCACTCATCAGCCTATCTACCCTAGTTGTGCTCACAATCATCTCACAACCCGACTAGTCAAAGCATTGATCGATTGCAAGAGCTTTGAGTGAAACTTGGACTAGCCATAAAAACGACATCAGTCCTTTTTTTCATGAGAACATGTGTTCACAAAATGATTAACTACATAAATTCATTTCCTTGCACACTTGCAGCTCTCCAATGGAAAGCAACTATAGCTGCAGTAAGAAACAAGCCCTTTATCAATGGCTTTCCATTAGGTTGTAATGTCAATTTGGTTGTTCAGAGCAAGTAAGAAACAAGCCCTTTTTGTCAATGGCTTTCCATTAGGTTGATATGTCCATTTGGTTGTTCAGAGCAGCCTCGTGGTAAAAGAGTACCCTAACAAAACCCATGTGACGAAGAATATTTACAAATGCAAAAAGGGAATATTCTCCGTTTTGGGGAGCTTCCTATGTGGGTTGTGATCATGTTCACCACTCGTGAAAAATAGCCATTTAAAGTTGACTTTAAAAATTCCAAAATAAAAAATAAAAAAATGAGTTCAATGCAAGAAAAATCAATTGGTATAATAATAATTATTGGGAATAAATTAATTAAATTAAGTTACGGTGGACCCCTCTCATGGGATGGTGGCTTTTCTTGCCACCCGTGCCCGTTAGGGTTTCTAGGGTTGCGTGCTGCGTCGAGGACGTTCTTCCTCCGCAGCAGCTGCTCCACGACCACGACGCGCAAGATCGTCGCCGATTTGGACTCGATTTTTTCTCAGCAATTTTCTCTGGAAGAAATCCTACAAGTCTTCTCGTCTTCTCTTTTGTTTGTTGGAGTCGCAAAACTGTTTTTTCCTGTCGGTCTTTCAGTGAATTTTCTTTGAGTTTTGTGCTGCAATTCGTGATTTCTCTTGGACCTAGTAATCTCGTTTGCCAGGGTTCGAGCACCGATCTTGCAATTTTATTTTATTTTTTAAAAAAAATTAATTTTTTTTTTTTTGGGGTTGGTGAGGGGCGCAATTTGTCAATAATGTCGTGAGCTCGGCT
>Ga0209611_10013470_pt1 | contig 11215 bp, 4 predicted proteins | sample S1TSphgellanicum_3_FD_187693 | JGI IMG/M metagenome (GOLD analysis project Ga0209611, IMG submission 187693) | Host-associated microbial communities from peat moss isolated from Minnesota, USA - S1T2_Fc - Sphagnum magellanicum MG (SPAdes) (version 2) | ecosystem: Host-associated > Plants > Peat...
ATGAGTTTGTACTTCGTTGTATCCCCTTCCATCATTAGTTCCAAAAGCCATATGGCTACTCCTTCGAAAAGAAAAAAGAAGAACAAAACAAAACAAAAAAAAAAAAAAAAAAAAAAAAAAAAAAAAAAAAAAAAAAAAAAAAAAAACACTTGGCACCTTTGTGAACGTATGAGGCCTCATACTTTCTTATGTATACGGAAGCTAAGAAAAAACATGAGCCGACTTTAAAGGAACGACAATAATAGGCCATGATCATGGTATGGTGCATAATTTCCTTTCCGCAATCACTAAGATTACAAAAAACTTGGCCGAGAATGGAACTCCCAGGCCCCCCTAAACCCACACCCCCCGCCTATGGTGGTGTCCTAAAATGTCTAACTAACTTTGATCGGAGTGGGTGTGTTTTTTCCCCCATTGTTGGGCAGTTATTCGGAACAAGAACCGACAATTTCCGGTTATCAGGGCGGTTCTTAGGATTCACAACCACCGTTCTCACACAAAGTCAAGACCTCGTTCTGGTATGTAAGGTGCCAATAAAACCCTAAACCCTAAACCCCTTTCGGGTGCTAGGCAACACATTCCACCATAATGGGCAAGAGCAAAGCCATTCCACAACATCAACATCTGGGATGGCAGATTCCACCATTTTTGGGGCAGATTTTATCATTTTCAACACACACATCAAGGTCTCGGGTCGCACAGATTATTACATTTTCTTTGACCACATTGACAAAATCTTCTGGTGATGATTATACATGTTCGTAAAAGTCATCAAAATCTTTGTTGAACAAGAACCTTTTTTTTTAAAAATATTTCTGGAATCTGTCGCCCCAGACCTTAATATCATGGAATGGCCTTGCACTTGCCCCATTCATTATGTTGGGTGTATAGCCAAGCTTGCCGTAATCGGCTGCTCACATGGCACCTTACCCAATGTAATGGGCAGGGGCTGGACCATTTGATAGTACATTTTGGTCACTATTGTGTTCAAGTGTATGATCAATGGATTGGAAAACACCCTACATTTGTGAATATCCTTTCTAGTCTTACACCTATATATAGGCATAAGATCCCTCCCACTCTTAAGGAGTAGGCATAAGAACCCTCCTTCACACCTATATATAGGCATAAGATCCCTCCCACTCTTAAGGAGTAGGCATAAGAACCCTCCTTTACAACTATTTATAGGAATAAGATCCCTCACACTCTTAAGGTTTAGGCTTAAGAACCCTCCTATGCTTTGTGATTTATGCATGTTTAGGTTCACGATAACATTGGCCTAGTGATTTGTTACATGTAAAGCCCATGGGTGGGTGACAGCTCCAAAATGTGGGGCGAAATTTGACAAAAATCAAAATGGTATTCTCAAGTCTTGCCTCACATTTTGGGAATGCCCTCACCCAATGATATTTTTTTCAATTTTCGAATTTTGCATCATTGGCTTGCATCCCAATATATGGTGATAGGTTTTTAGAACTTGCCTAAATAGCAAAAACATATTTTTTTAAATGCTACCTAATTCAAATCAAAGTTGAAATGTGGCCCAAAAAAATATTCAAATTAACTATTTTTCAAGATAGGGAAATTTTTTATATAAAATTCAATAATTGCAAATGGCTTATTTGTGGTTTCAAAAATGAACACAAAGAGTTATATCATTACACAATTTATAAATAACCAATTTAGGAATTCAATCAAATTAAAAACACAAATTGTCTTTATTTCAATCCATAATCATGTTTCAATAAAAATTCATTTCCAACACAAAGTTGTAACAACTAACAACAACCATAAACTTAAAGCCTATTATGCAATCAACTCCCTCAATATTTAGATTGTCAATTAGAGCTTCTAGTTTATAACTTCTAACCTTGATAGATATATATATAGACACTAAGCTGTTAGTCCATCTTCCAAATTGTGCACAATTTGGTACTTTCACAATAATCAAGTTAAACACAAGGTTTATCATTCTTTGAATGCAAATTATCTCAAAAACTCCTAAGAATGCAAATCCACCCACCCATTAATATCTTGTTGTTAAAAAACTATCAATTAATGAGGATACCCATTCAATAGGTTTCTTATGTCATCATTTGAGTGACCTCTACTTCCCCCACCCCTAATGTTTGAATTCAAAAGGGCAATATTGTTAAATTTCACCTTTGCTTTTACGTGTTTTTTATATTCAGCTTAAACATACTTGATTTTGCATCATATCCTTGAGTTTCCAACTCCTAACACAATAAAAATAAATCCAAAAGTTGCCTTTAAGGTCTTAGCATTGCCTAACAATTAACAACCAAAACTATTAAAAGGTTCACATTTCATACATCAAACCTATTCATCCACCTCATTAAAGAAATTCATCATGAAACTTAGCTTCTTGCCTAACTAACCAACACATTGTTTCACATTTTTAACCATCGTTCAAAGCTTTGCAAACCACACATCGTTAACTGCACCATAAATTCAACTTTTTAAGAACATCATTTACAAAGCAACTAACACACACAAACAAACAACAAACATACATTGCAACATTGCTTCAAACTACATTACAACATTATGCAACACTTCAAAATGAAACAATTTGGATCAACCTTTCATGATGCCCTATTCTTTAAACCTTTACACCATGAAATATCACTTTGGATTTTTGCCTTAATTTTTGCAAACATTAATGATTACATAAACTTGACAACAAACACATAAACACATTCAACATATAGGCCCTACATTTTCACATTCCTTTATATCCCCAAAATCTTACATTTGAATATATGCATCATTTCATAAGAAATATTATGTTTCATGCATTCAACAAAAACAAACCAAATTCATATTAATTCCCATCTTTCTACACATAACTTTCTTTCACTAAACATAATTCTCATCAATAAAACAATCCAACCTCAAAGCTTTATAGAGCTCCAAATTCTTGTTGTTTTCCTATAATAAACCTTCAAAACCAAAATTACACAAACATTCATTTTATTTTCAAATTTTTGGCAAAATACAAAATCCAAATGGCTCTAGAACCTAAAATTTATCATCGTTTCCCATTTTTCAAATTTGTATTAAAGAATAACACATCATGGTTGACTAAGGACATCGTGCAAATATTTGAGGGAATTAATCCTTGCATGACAAAAAAATAATGGGTACCATCTTTTCAAGCATGTCATGTGCTACCATATTAGTGCCTATGTTTATTGTTGTCCACACATCACACAAAATAACATAAAAACACCATAATTGGTGCATCATACTGAAACTTTTGGTGATTCAAAATGTTATTTACCTGAAACAAACATGACTCCAATCCTAAAACACAAAATGAAAAATCACAACACATAAAACCATGCGCTAAAAAAACTTGCATAACACATAAATTTACAAAGATAGAAAACATAATGTGTTTTGGAATCTCAAATCACTAAAAGTGATTTTAAACCCCACAACTTGCAATAATATCCCAAACATATCCTTAAACTTCATTCACACATGAACTTAATCCAAGTTAATTTATGAAACACACAATTGTCTATGTTAACCCAACTTATCATTAACCTAATTATGACTTAACGAAGGAGCAAAAGAACATTCTTAAAAAACTTCTACAGAAACCAATATCATTCCAATTCATCAACATTGAAATACCCAATAACATTCACCATAATATTATTTTCATCAATGACATTCCCTTTTTCCATAAAAAAATCATCTATAGCCTACCATTATCATGGGCAATCCACACTTGCATCACTTGACAAATATTTCATAATGATGATAATTTGTTCTAAATTTTCAATTCCCAATATACAACACCATAAGTTAATCAACATTCCAACTATACCACATTTTCATTCAATGTCAATTTGGGACCTAAGCATTTGGAATATTTGTTAAACAACAAAATAAATGTTTATAAATCATATTTTACAAGATTTCAACCATGTTTTCATTAAAAAATTTAGTTTTTAATTGCACAACTTTGCATGAAGCCATGCCCTTTTCCGCTCACTCTAACATTTGTCGAATTTCGTAATCCATGTCATTGTTTTTTGTATGGCGAATTGTGTGATCTTCAAATTGATTTCTTAAAAATCCAATGCAAACATTTATGTCATTATAAACATATTGGTATGTTTTGTTGAAAACATGGTCAAAACACAACCCTTGTGAAGGAGTTACAAATATTTGAAGAACACATCTAATCACAAAATTAAAAACTCCTACAAAGGTGGACAAATTACCACCTTCATTCCTCACATAGGCAACAATTTGTATAATAACAAAATGTATAAGATGATAATAGATCCTTAACTTGCACTGCCATTACAAATCTAGTTATATCAATTACTTCAAAAAAAATTATTGTCACATGGTAAGGTACCCATTGTGAGTTGAAGAAATTAATCATAAAAACAAATGTGTCATGCTATATCTAAACATTCACAAATCAGTAGAAATGATTGTTGTAACACAAAAATCCAAAGTTGGCATCACATATTTTTCCATGGTTTTGGTCACCAATGATAGGATGGCATTTTCGACCATTTGCTTTTAGTTTGAAAACACAACTCAAGGATTGTGATGCATGATTAAGCACCTCAACCATTGACTTTAGACAAGTGCAAGAAACATATAAGCTTTGGGGACAAAAATCAACATAGCCTCCATGAAATTACATTGCCTCACATCTTCTTTATATGGAACACTGCTTGAAAAATGATATGGGATTGCCCCATAACCAACACATATATTTTCTTGGACTTTCCTTGATGTTGCCCTTATGCAACAAAATTAAAATTAACATCTTTCACCTTGCCCAAGCATCTTTATGCTCTAATGTCACATTTTTTTTCATATAAGTAACCCCATGTTGTTGGTTATATGTGATCACATTTTCTATTTTTCTTGTATACCATTAAAATCATATGTCTATGAAATAGAATGGCAAATCACATAACACATGGTTTGAACAACAATTGAAGAAGGTTTATTGCCATCATTAACCACCAAAAAATGCAAGGGAAAAGAAGTTTTCTTGTGAAGGATTTAGGATGTCTAATTCAGGGTCAATTGTGCCTCTCTAAGAATTCCCATGTAGCCTTTGTTTATAAGTCTACAATGCATAGGATTACAACCACACATAATGTTAAAACCCATGGTGTTAAATGGCTAATCAAAAGTCTAATGGCATCGTGAATGTTATGGCAACAATATTTTCAATTTGAAAATGAATAGTCCACACCAAAATATTTTGCTAACATTACATCTTACATGGCATCCATGTTATTGCAATGTTAACATTGATGTTAAAATAATGTGGCATCTACAAAATAAAATAAAATAAATTCCATTGTAATGTAAAATAACAAAAATTAATCAAATATTCTGATTTTAAGCTACCACCATCCTTGTTTGACATGCCATCTCCCTTTTTGTCCTCTATTCGTAAAAACACTACACTTGAAATCCTACATTATTGTCATCAAATTACAAACATTCATAATCATAATGTATTCCATCAACATTCTCATTATTGATAACAAACATGAAACAAACATGAAGTCACTAACTAATGCCAAAAAAATTATTGCCAAGGAATAAATTTCGAACATTTTGTTCTTTTCAAAGATAATTTTATGCCACTCATTAATTTTTTTAATTATTAAGATGTAACAAATTGTATTTTTTTAAAAATTTGTTTGCAATAATACATCAATTGGTTTTGTAATCAAGAAAGGTGACAAATACATAATTACAAGTAATAGATCATCAAGACAAACAAAAAAATCATGAAAGAAAACTTGCATTAAAATTTATAAAAATAAATAAATCTAGTTGAAATTTGAGAGAAGCAAAAATTAACATAAGCAAGAGATGCTACTTAAATGTTGAAGCCCCACTATTTAGGCCTTGTTGCAACATTTTCCAAGTTGAAAAAAAAAAAATGAACAATAAAAAATGGGTTTGAACCTAGCTAGTTAATTCCACTAGTGTGTGTTTGGTCTTTGATAATTCAAATTGTTCCACTCATAGCTCACTTTGAAATGATTTGAATTTTTGTTGGACTTTTGGTGACCTAAAATTAATTGGTGAGAAAGTTTTTCACAACTCAATCTTAGCATTAGACTTCCTTACTACTAGCAACAATGGCATAAATTGTCATCAAACCTGTTTAGTAAGCGGCAGAAAGCACGATAAAACGTAGTAAGCGGGAGAAAGCAGAATAAGCGTGATAAGCGGGAGATAGCGAGGTAAAGCGCAATAAGCGGCAGAAAGCGGGGTAAAGCGCAGTAAGCGAGAGAAAGCGGCGTAAAACGTGGAAGCCTTAAAAAAATGCACGTGTTAAAAAATTACTATGAATATAAATAACACATTTGAAAGTTGTGAAAAACATGCCAAAAATTTACAAAAAATGCACAAAAAAACCACCAAAAAAATGCAATAGAGTTACAATGCAAGAATGAAAAAGACAAGTTGAAAGAAACTTGTTTACCTCTTTCTTCTAGGTCTCATAGGTTTAGATGCACTTCAACTTTCAAAGATCATAAAACAATGATAGGTATGATTCAACACTTGGTCTAGACAAGACATAAATCGTTAAAACAACAACAATGTTAACATGATGATGATGACAAACGTCAAAAGGTTACACATGTGACCTTAATGCAATGTTAGCATTAAGACCTAAACACTAAGTGTGGTGTGACCTTAGAATCTAGATAACATCATAATACTAAATGTTAATTGCATTTTTGTTTTTCATTCGTGCACTTAAGTTAATATTATCTAAATTAAGATTTGAAAAAAGAGTTACAAAAGTACCCAAATAAGACCCTAAATCCAAGTACCAACTATGGAATGGATAAGACCCAACACCAATTACATGTACCAATCAAATACCAACATGTGTACTAGGGAGCCAATTATAAAAGCATCGGAGAAAATAATTTATTTCTGGGGTATTTGTGATGAATTTCTACAATTTTTTGACCTGAAAAATCTGGTTCCCCCCTATACAAAGGATTTTTTTTAATGAAAAGAAGTCCAAAATTTCACCAAGTTTGGAAAGAGGAAAATTACAAATGGCCCAGATTTCTACAATGGGAAATTCCAGGAGGTAGCCCAAAATATGGAAGGATGCTTTTTAAAATTTTAAAAGAGACTTTTATGTGTAATTTATAGCCAAAATTGGCTAAATCTTCTTATGGGTGATTGCCAATTCCATTACATCACACAATTGAAAAAGAAAACATCAATCCTTTGATGGCCAAAATTTGAGTATTACTTAAGAGTCTCTTGTTGAACATCCGACCATCCAGTCTGAAGTAATTGATGAAGTAAATAGGATGGACGACTCGGATCCAAGAGCCAATTATTGGAAAAATGTTTGTTAATTTTGATTTTCCACTTTTGCTCATTGCATGAAAGGAGCAAGCTTCTGGAACATTCTGCCATAAATGGGCAGTTGAAAAAAAAATTCAAGGAAAAATCTGCCTTAGCCATTTCATGGTTTGCAACCATCCTAAAAAAAAAATGGGCAGGGCAGTGAAAACTTCTAGATCAGGTTTTTTTGAAATTTTTTAGAATCTCCAAACCTCCAATTCAAGTTCTTTTAATATTTTTAGATTCAAAAAAAACTTGCAATTTATTTGTGGTTGTTGGTTTTAATATATAAACTAGTGTAGCATGTGCCATTGGCCCCAAGTGTGAAACTGGTTACTCAACTAATTTTTTCTTTACAAAATCATGTTTTGTAATTTGATTAAAATTTCAATGCCAAAAAAAAACTACTCTCAAAATTTCAATATCTCCCACAATTTTTTTAGGTCTAAAAAATTTCAAATCACCTTCACTAAATCCTATTCACTAAAGAAGGCTTTCCAACAATACCAAGAGCATGCCCAAAATTTCCCTTGTAATTTTTAAATTTTTATTTAAAAGAAAATTTAATGCAAAAATTATTCAATATTCAATAACTTCTCCACCGAAGGTTTTGTAACTATGAGATTCACCAAATCATGTTCTTGGTATTTTTGGAAAGCTCTTGACGAGGAAGGGGTGCATAGGCTTTGGTGGTTTCCTGATGTTTGGACTTGCGGTGTAAAAGTTTTTTTATTTAAATATTGAATAAAATTTTCACTAAAAATGAAATTAAAATCACAATTGAATATTTCAGAGGAATTTGGGATGTGCCTTTGGTGTTGTTGGAAAGATCTTGAAAACCAAGATTTTAATGAAATATATTTTCATAAGATTTGGACTTAGGATGCGGGAGATATTGAAATTTAAGTGATTTTTTGTCACTGAAAATTCAAATAAATCACCAAAAAACCAAGTTTTTTGGAAGCAAAAAAATCAGTTGAGAATGGGTTCACACTTGGACCGAGTGCACATGCCACACCAGTCTCAGTTAAGTGTGAAAACTCTAAACCCTAAACCCTAAAACCAATTTTTGCGATTTTAAAAACTTCGTTTTAAGGATCACAACTGGTTGTTTGATTTTGGAGAGAATCATGAATCAAACTTGACTAGGGGTAGTTTAGTTGTTGGGTTGTGTAATTTGTTATATACCTATGTTGTACATTCATTTAGGGTTTGAACAAAAGTGTTCAGAATAAAAGGGAAGAACAAAAGGTAGGGAGGGATTCATTCCACAATTCTGGTCATTGTGACTCCCGGAATGTTCTGACATAATAAACGGGTAGTTGAAAATTTGTGTATGGTAAAAGTCGTGACATGATGCCATTCCACGGCGTAAAATTTGACTGGAGTTTTACATGTAAGGTGTCTCCATTTACACTACCAAAAGCGCTAAAGGTTTTTTTTTGTGTTGGTTTAGTGTGTAAACGGACCCTAAACCCTAAACCCTACTTTCTTCACCATGTTTCACTTTTGACTCTTTTTGTGCAAATCCTGTGTACATTTTACATAACTGAATGCAAAATGTCTTGATAGCCAACCATGGAAATACGTTCCACTCGATCTCACATCGTGGGTCAAATTTTTACACCCAGGTGAGGTCAAGTGGAACTCCAAAATGAGGGTAATAATAAGAAGAAGAAGAAGAAGAATGCAAAGAATTGGTTTAAGGTTTAGAATTAGTAGAATTAAGTTGGTTTTTTAACACCTTTAAGCTTAAGGCTTGAGTATGCTTGACTTGCGACACATGGTTGCCAATCTCTTCCCCAATAGTGAAAATTTCAACAAAGCACAAGATTCCCACAACCTTTTGAGGTGACCAAATTATATGTGTAGACCATTGCATGCTATTACTAATAGTTGGGTTGGATAGGAATTACCATAGTATTTTGGCTAGTTTGACACTAATTATGTTATTTTCAGAAATGTTACAAATTCATATATATATATATTTCACAAAATAAAAATAATATAAAGAATTTGATGAAATATTCAAGAGTACATCATTTGTGGATATTGATTCCTCAAAATTAATTAATTATTCAACAAACATGTGTTGAAGTGGCAAAGGGTACTACAATAAACATGGGAACCAACATATTCTAGCTACATCACCTAATGGTAACTTGAATCCCAAATATACCAATTCAAATGCTCCATCTTACATAGTGTGAAAAGCCTCCCCTAACTTTTAGGGTTGACCCATTTCTCTTGGTAGGGTCGGCTTGTGTAGGGTCTAGCTATCATGACCCCGTATTGATTTGAACCCACCACCACTTCAATCTATAGGGTTTTTTTTAATAAAAAAATTGTGATGTAGCTAAAGTGGTAATCATCAATAAGATGATTTAGTCAAATTTGATCACATTCTACTTCAATCTAAAGAGGTCTTTTTTTTCAATTTTTTGTGATGTAGCTAAAATGGTGATCACCCATAAGATGATTTAGTCAGATTTGATTACATTCTACTTCAACTATAGAGGTTTTTTTCTCCAATTTTGTGATGTAGCTAAAGTGGTGATCATTCACAAGATGACTTCGCCAGATTTGATTACATTCTACATATGGAAGTAGAAAAAAAAAAAACAAAACAGAATTCTTCTATATTACTGACTACCTACTAGAACTTATCATAAAAATCTGGCGGCTTGAAATTTTTTTCTTTGAAATTTAATGAATTAGGGACTCTTTTTTTTTCATGAAGAATCCTCTGTACAGCAGGTTGAAATCATATTTTTCTGGTTGAAATTTGACAAAATATTACCCAAGAAAAAACACTGCTTCAAGAGATCTATACACATAGATGCCATAGCCTAGCATCATCATCAACATTCACAAAAGAAGAAAATAATCATGTTTAAAAAAGTTGATTTGTTTTAATTTTTTTGCAATTAGTATGATATTGTCAGATACAAGTGAAATGATTCATATTGTAGCCTATGATAAACTACAACTTTTTCCAACACCTCTTGCTTTCAAATCTCTAAGCATACACTACCCAAATTTCATGGAATTGAACTCAAGACCTTCCCCATATAGGGGATAGTCCAAACAATAACATTGAAATGTCTCAATAACATCAGTAATTGATAAAAGACTTCATGTACTTATTGATGTCTATTTCAATTTTAAAATATTCAAATTATGGCTGTCCAACTCCTTTTTTCAAAAAATTAATTATTTCAGCAAACATCTGTTTATTACCTTCTAGTTGTGAGTTTAATTCTCTTATGATCTTTTTTTTGTTTCAAGTTAATTCTGTGGGTGGTGTCATCCATTTTTTTCCTTTTCTTAAAAGAAATGGTTTTAATTTTGAAGCAAAGGGCTTCTTAGTTTTGTGGAATCTTGAATGAAGATTTTACCAACAATTTGACACTGTCTATAAAGAGATTTCTTATTGGTAAGTCCAAATTAAATGGAATTACCCTTTTGAAAATTGCAATGTTTATTGATCAGGAGTAAATTCTTCTACTAACAAATACAAAGAGTCTTTTACCCATAGGTTCAATTGTTCTCTATCTAAGAGCAAGTCCACCCATGCTCACTATGTGAGCCTTTTAATAGTATAATCTCACATCCAACATTAGTTAATTACTTTTTCCAACCCCACCCATAAAACTGGAACAGCAAAAGGTGAGAGATTATTAATAGCAACCCACTTGGACCCGTCAAACTGTCCAGCCAATCAATAGCAAGTGTTAGGCTTTTACCGTACCTTTTGCCAGCCTCAACATCCTTCACTGAAATGCTAGGCCAAAACCATTTTGCTGAGCCAAAT
>Ga0209611_10013471_pt1 | contig 11213 bp, 5 predicted proteins | sample S1TSphgellanicum_3_FD_187693 | JGI IMG/M metagenome (GOLD analysis project Ga0209611, IMG submission 187693) | Host-associated microbial communities from peat moss isolated from Minnesota, USA - S1T2_Fc - Sphagnum magellanicum MG (SPAdes) (version 2) | ecosystem: Host-associated > Plants > Peat...
CCAAGTTCGCAACTGAAGTTTTAAAACCCTACCCAAAAAAAATTGGTCATGAACCAAAATTTTAAACATTGTCCAAAATAATTGGGCATTAACTGAAATGTTTTGGGCATTGACAAAACAAATTCACCCATTGGATCAATGGCAACTATTGATCAAACAATTAAATTTTTTCAAGTGGATAACAATTTTTTTTTAAACAAATTAAAAAATTTGGTAACTAATTATGGTAACCAAAAGTTGGCGATCGAAATTTTTTGGTTGCCAAATTAAGTGATAAGAAAGTTGAAAATTCGGCCACTAATCTTGTGGTGACCGAATTCATTTTCAATCAATAATCTTATGGTGACCGAATCCATTTTCGGTTGCCATAGATAACAGGGGCAATTTGGGTGTAATTAATTTTTTTCTTACATCAATTGTAATAGATGCAACTAAAGCATTAGAACAAATGTCGAAATGACCTCTAACACAAAATGGCCACATCATGTTGGTTTTTGACAACTATGTTTTGTTTGAAAAAATGTCTAGCATGATTTTTAAAAGAAACTTTAATAGTCATAAAACCTTTGATTCTAAAAAATTTCATCTAAATTTGGAACTTATCCAATTTAAGATTGGGTCCATTTCCATCTACCTTACACACGTAAAACTAAAACATTTGTGTAATATTTCTCTTGTCCAACAAGTGTATAAATCTTAAAATAAAATATTGTGTGTACTTATTCATTGTTTACAACCAATTACAATTGACACTTTGCTTGGAAGTACGGTTTAGTTTTTTCCCTTTCAAAAATGTTGTATTTTTCTACTTAAAGAATGTGAAAGTTGAATTTAATTGTTGGTTTTCATTTTAGTAAAAATATGGTTACACAATTCAATAGATCCCATTCCATTTTTAATAAAAAGTTTGTGAACCTTTTGTTCAAGTACACTAAAACCTAACCTATAACCAACCAAAGAACATTTCTTTTAGGAAAACTTGTGGACAATTATTAACTATGCTCCCCAAGGGTATTATTGGTTCAATTTGCTTGGGAATGTAACATTATCACATTCCCTTGGAAACATGACCTCCTTTTCATGAACAACATTACCTTCCCCAAGCAACGTAATTAATGATCCCTAATTGAACTTCCAAGGAAGTTGATTCGATGTTGATTCGATTAGTTGCCCAAAGAAGTTATTTTTTCTTGAATGAAAAGCCATTAAATGAAAAGTCATTTGAGAAGAAGATTATTGAAAATGGATTTGAACCTTGGGTTGTTCCACTTACAGAAATCTCAACCATTGAGCCTAGATCTTCTACTAAAAAAGTAAGTTATACTAATTTTAGTTGATGCAATTTTCATTTTAATTTGGGTAGTTTTTAAAAATTTGAGAAAATGATTTCACGTTAGGCATTGATGGTGAACAAGTGTACTTTTGTGATGAAGATTAAGCAACGATTAATTCTATGCTATCATTTACTGCTTACCATCTTTAGCTCATTTATTATGAAATACTTATACATGCATTGAAATTTTGAATGGGTGGCTATGATCAAGGTAGTTTTCTTGCATTTTTGGCGACATTACAAGTGCAAAGCATAAGGCCTTTAGTTATGCACAAGCCAAATACTTTGGGATTTGGTTACAAGCAACAAATAAATTTCATTAAAAGTTGAGAAAATTTTCAACTTTATTTTAGCAATAGTTGGCAAAAATCTAGCTAATGAAGAATCAAATCATAGCAATATTGCCCACAAATTAAAAATATGGACAAGATGCAAAAAACTTGGTATGTAATTTCAAAATTTTGTTATTTAATGTATTGTTTCCAAAAAATCAAGTAAAGAACTTTATCCAAAATTTGAATTAACCTCTCCAAAAGAGACAAACAAAATGACTAAAAGTAAAAACTATAAGTTCCTTGACAAAAAAAACAACTAAGGAGAAAAAACAAGCATTTGTTGCCCCATTAAACCTTTATCATCCTACTTTTCATCTTTTGCCACTCTTCAAAGGTTGCATCATACAAAAAGTTGTCCAAGATAAATAAATTCTAAGAATATAGGCAAACCACCAGGTGGAAATATTTATTGAATTTATTTTTGGATTTCATGAAGTTGAAAATGTTCACTCATCCTCCACGTTCCCTAACATTTGAACTAGAACAATTTTCTAAGTTTGAAATATTCTAACATAATGCTTCACAACATCTTCAAGGTTGAAAAAAAATTCCATAATCAAATGAAAGGATTCACAAGGATTAGTGGTTCCATGGTAAAATCAACATTTGCCTTCATAATGCGTTTGAAGGTGTTACATTGGAGCTCAAGGGCAATTAAGGAAAGAATAGGTGAAGATACCACATTTGACCATCCCTCATAAAAATAATGTTTTTTCAAAAGGGTGAAGTGCTTATGAAGATTCTCCTTTACATCAAATTGAAAGAATATTGAATATACATTACCCTATAGTCTCCATCAAGTAAATTGTCATGAATCAACTATTCAATTCTTTTGTTAAAAACTTTGCATCCCCAAGTGTAAGACACCCACAAAAATTGAAGTGAGAGTGAGAAAAATATTTAAGTCTAATGGTGATGAAGTGAAAGACATTAGAATTTGGTTACCCTAGCAAACTAACAAGAAGGATGACCATTGATGGTAATAGGTCATCACTTTAATGGTTTAAATGTTCGTAGACTAGCGATGGACACAAAACATATATATGACAATTTTGACAACATATATAAGTTAAACATTGATTAGTTGCCAAAATTGTCATATATATATATATATAAACAAACATGTATAATGACATTCTTTCACATATAATCAAGTAGCAAAATAAATTGTGGATGAACCACAATTGAATTACCATGTAAATTTTCATATGTCCACCTCAGAGTACCTATGTAAGTGGAAAAGTATCGTAGGTGGGTAGGTAATGTAAATAATTGCTATGTATGTTGTTAAATAGGTAAAGCAATTGGAAGCTACTAGGTAGGTAGATTAATTTTGTTTTTTTATAAAACCGTTTTGTAGCCAAAGTGGCTATCATGCACAATTTTTTGCACACTTTCTACAATTTTTACTTTTTCTCACTTTTGGCAATTGAAAACCTCCCAAGTCATTTAAAGTTTAGATTTTTGAATTTCTCATTTTGGCAAATTTCACCAATAAAAAAAAGGTTAATAGATACACATGGATTGTTAGTATATATAGCTTACGATGATATCGTCTTTTTTTTTTGAATTTTGTGATATTGCGAGACTCTAAATAACTTACAACAAGATTTAGTGAGATATGGATACAATAAATGTAACACTAGAATTTTTTTAATCCTTTTATATTGTGGCTAGGCATAAGGATGGTAAAGTATTTCATAAAATATTTCCAAATGGCAATCATAGTCATAATTATGACATAACCATTAAAAGATTTATTCAAAAGGTTCATTAGGAAACCATGGGGCCTCCATTGAGTTTATGATCACTTACATGTAAAGTTTGGGGAAACTTAATATAAGAAGGATGGAGGAAAAGTATGTTCAAAAGTGGTTACTTTTCAAAATTTTCAAAATATTTTAATGTTAAGTCTATGATAGATTATGACTATAATATGAAAAGTTGAAGCTAAATTAATGTATATTAAACCATTATCAACTTTGAAAATATGCAATTTTCAATTGAAGTCCTATTTTCTTGTATTTGTATTTGTAAAATATATTTAAATGCATATTAAAACATGTGGTTCTTCAATGTTATACATGCAATCAAAAAACCTAACTCTTATTCATCATTGAGATAGATATTATCCATAAGTTTAATATGTTAAGGCATAATTTATGAACGTTTTCCAAAAAACATAGAAAGTATCTTTAAGTGGGCATAGTTTCTTGTGCTTGGACCTATCTAGATGCTCTAACATTTGGTAGAAATTTGGCAATTCAAAAAATCTGACAAATTAGGTCTTAAGAAAAATCGTCATGCGTTGATGTTGTTGGGCACCTTTTCCCTCAAAACGGCAAAAATTCTCCACAAAAGAAACCATTGAACCATGGTGATTGGCTATGCAAGAAGAATACAACACAAAAATGTTTCATGTTCCCAAACTATCCATCCTACATGATGTGTTGGTGAGGTGTTCATTCATTGTAGCCTTCCCAAATTCCGCATACATCTCCAACAGCTTCATCTCCTACACCATTAGGTGTTGTTCTACATGATGTGAAAAAGGTTTAAATTTGAACAGTCCATGTGCCCTTCACATGTGAAAGACAGCTCCAGAAACTACTCTTCACATTCACAAATTCATGACAGTGCCATTCACAATTGAAAGATTGTTCAAAAACTTGCCCTTCACAAAAACACAAATGTATAAACCATTGACAAGTTAGATTGAAAATATATTCAAGCATCTCCAGAGAAAACACTAAAATGGCATGTATGTCAAATTTTGAATGAAGTTAACATCACAATGCTCTGAAAATGAGCGCACTTATAAATTTCAGAAGATATATTGAGTGTCAAAGACCCTTTAAAGGTTTAAGAATGAATACTAATAGTTGGATGGCCACATTGGATAGGATGACCATGTATGATGCAGGCCCAACAAGGTCAACATGCACACTAAAGATCATGTACATTCAATCTGATGAAACACCTTCTAATATAGAATAATTTGGAGTTTTATTTTTAGCATGTTGCCCTTTACATGTGAACGAAATACTTAAAGAGATTGCGATTCAGTTTTGAGTTTCCCAATACTGCCTCCAAACTGTAAATCAGGTTGGAACTTGGGATAAGTGTGTTTTGTTCCACCAGTTGCAGGACAGTGTTAATTACAAAGTACATATCTCCTGCAAACCCAAGACACAGAATCATAATGGACTAAAAACACTTCAGAACATAAGGAAGAAAGAGACATAGGTTGCTAATGGTGTTTGGTTACCAATTAAATCTAGGTTACCTGTATTTTGACTCATAAGAGGTTAACTGCACAACGTAGTTTTATACCCATTTTGTGTGTGTAATAGTGGTTTCTTTATACCCTCTTCAGTTTTTTTCTTTTTTTGTGATGAAAAATTGTCAAAAGGAGACACTGATCCAAAATTTTGGGGAAAATTCCTTTTCTTTCAACAACAAGTTGCCATGTTTCACCCCTGCTTTTTATTATTATGGGGGAAGCACGTCAGGGCAGGTCTCTATACTGGCTGCACTTGAAATGCCCTGGACAAAACTGTTGACAATTAAGTCAGAAATCTGTCTGGGGCTGGTTGCTAGACTATAAAATTGGAAAAAAAAACTGACCCTGTTGGGTATTAATCAGTCTTCTTTTCTTTTTCAGCGAAAAATTAGCCAAAACACAACACAGTTTTCTGAAAATAGACTATTTTGTCACAAATTGTGTTTTTCAAAACAATTGCCAAATTGCAACAGAAAACTGTTTCTTTTGCCACATTCATGTCTATTAGCTACACATATAAGAGTTCTCTAGAAAAGGTCCGATGGTTAGGTCAAAAGATACTTGCCAATTTGGCTCCATCAGGGAATTGAAAAAAGAAACACTGGTATGGATTTTGGATCTTCCCATACATTTCAGGGTACAGAAGAAATTCTGAAAATCTAACACCCATTACTCTTTTTTGATTGGACAATATTCAACCCATTTAACCAAGGAATTAAGAAGCAGAGTGGTACATCACAGACCCTGCAAACATCAAGGAGTACTGAATTTTTTTATTATTATAACTATTTTGATACTAGATAACCACTCAGTATTTCAATTTTAGTTTTGTTAACTCTGATATTAATCCTAGTTCAAATCACATCTAGTGTCAAAAAAAAAACAATGTGCAGCTACCTGATTTGTGCAAGTAAGTCACAAACAGGAAACACATTTTCGTGACAATCTTGGCATAGCTTTAACTTACAGGGATGAACCTAAGGAAACCTGAAACCACTCTCTAGGTTCAACCTGGTAGGAATGCTTTGATTTTTATCGGTCAGGGTATGAATGGGGGTTACAGCCTATTAATAACCCACCCGAGTAGGATCTCACCACAGTATCCAAGAGTCCAGTACCTGGCAGTCAGGGTATCTCAACAGTTTTTCTACAGAAGTAAGTAGGGCTTTCAGTTATGAAATATCCTTGTGGATAACCCATGGTCAGACTGACACCCACACAACACCACTTACTACCTAAATTTTGTGGGCTGCTTTAAGCATCAACTTAATGTTCCATTCCACTCTTGATGTCATGAGCACTGGGTAATGCTTTTGATCTCCCAACTTGAAGTTGGATGATACTTCAGCAACCTTCATTCCCTCCGAACTCCACTAGTAGTTGCCGATAATGTACTAGTGGTGATACTGACTATGCCATAACTAAGTTGACTTCATATTTAGCACTGCCCATGCAAGAGAAGAGTTGAAAATTAGTCATCAATTGAGCACTCACGGTTAAGCATACTGACCTTGTGCTTACATACCTGAAGCGTGAAATCATGATGTATTATTCGTTCCAACATCTTGGGTACAGTTGACTTTCACGACTTTGCACAAGTTTCAAAGCCTGTAAGGTGCAAACAACATCTCATTAGTTGGACATCAATGACAGAAAACATACCTACGATTCACCCATCAGCTGGGTTTGTCATATACGGTTCAATTTTTTCAAAACTGTAAAGAATTTGAATTACAAATTCCAATTACACTCAAACTCTATACAAACTGATTTGCTAATCCTACATTCCCATACGTGTCATCATCTGCTTCACAAAGATTACTTATGTACACCGATCTGTCATGTGGAACCATGATCATGGAATTTTTGTCTGCATTGGGTAGATGTATGGTATCGCCATCTACCCACAATATTACTTGTGTATCTACTTTAAGTGGACATCTGATACAATACCTAAAATCTGGACTGAAAAATATTCTGAGATGGCATATTTGTGTCTGTAGTAGACACAGATCAAATTCCCTAAATTGTATTGATCTTATCTTCTGCGTGACACATATTTTGGAAGTTGAATGGATCATTAAATACACTGTTTAAGGTTGGAAAGTGTCCAACATTTGCCTCCTTTCCTAAACTGGCCACACACATACAAAGGAATGGGGAGATGTGAAATTGGCAGGCTTGCGTGGAACCTACGTGGAGTAGTCGCATTCTACAGGACAAGTTTGGAACCCATGAAGCTGGTTATAAGTAACAGGCTAATTATCACAGAGTTCACCCAATTTTCAAGTATTTCGGATCACAGAAAAGAAAGCTCTCGAAAACCAGGGTCAAGACTGAGACTTACAAGATCTGAAAGAATATTGGAAACTTGCCTGCCTGCAGTGCAACCACGATGTTTTTTTATGCTGGGGCATTGAAATGTGTTTTCAGATCAGCAGCATCTGTATTCTGTGTGAAAAAACGAACAATGAAGTCAAGCCAAAACACCAAAAGAGTATTTCCAGAGATCAACAATAAGTGATGCAATGCAAATTTTTTGAAGTCATCGAGCAACACAACTTAGAAAGGATGCATGCAGATGTAATATGCTTCGGAAGGTCCCTTATGAATCGTGACTCTGCAGCAAGTGCAAGAATCTACAACAGGCATGTTCATTCTCCTAAACTTCAATTTATCGTCTTGCTGCAGCAGAGAAAGCGTGATCATATCTGACCTTGCAGTCAACAGAGAGGTTGTCGACTCCCAAGAAACAGTTGGGATGCACCTGAAGACATAAAACTGTCACTCCCTCAGCGTCCAGCTCGTTACGGTCCATTGATCAAGCTAAATCTGCACACAGGTTATGCCACTCCAAAACAGAACTGTGGCATACAACACTAAGCATGAATTCACACATCTCAAGAACTCATAGGGACACTCCGGAACTGACAGTCTTGGATCCAAAATATTTACTCGAGTGTCCGATTCAACAGTGCTCATCGCTAAACCGCAGTATCAAGAATTCGCGCCGAGCGATCTTATGACCGAAAAAAGCTGCTCTGAAAAACTATGCAATCTGCAGGGCTACTCTGCACCACAGCGAAACTTCACGCATGTGCAGACAACTGAGTTCTCTCGATAGAGATGTGTTGACTGAATCTTAAGAGAGAATTACGTTTGCGAAAAAAGTTCCTGAAGCCTCTGAAGCACACCGGTGAGAGTCAGCTAACCACGCCGTGGCCCGTTACAAAACTCTCCAAGAAGACCTCAAGAAGAAAGGACAGAGTGAGAAGGACACTGGCGAAGAGAGACAAGACAAAGTCTCTGCTTAAAGAGCTGTTGCTGAAGTACTTCTGAAAGAATAAGAGGACTTGTTGTAACTGGTCTTCTCATGATCGGCATGGCTGCTGCACTGCAGGACTGATCATAGAAAACAGCATCACCACCTCCTCCATGACTCGCGACCTTTCTCTTCTTCTTCGTGTCCTTGGTGACCAGTGTCGAAGACGGCACTGCATCATCTTTCCCAATATCGTCCAGGGCTTCAAGGAAATGCGCCTGCAACTGAAGGAACTTCACGTACTCAATTGCCTCATCCAGCATTGTAGCCGTGTCCATCTTCGTACCTCCGGGAATGAGCTTCTCTAAGATCCTGATACGTTCACTGATCCTCTTACGCCTGTTGCGAGCAGTCACGCTTTGTGGTTCAATTGAGGTCGTCGCGATCTTAGCATTTGCTTTTCCACGTTCTGCGAGATTTCCAGGTGTCGTAGCGCCTCCAACTCGAGCTTGAACTCCTCCGGTTGAAGCTTGCCAAGGGATCAGAGGCGGGTCTCGGATCTTGATCTCTTTGCAGGCTTCTGCTGAGGACAGTGGGGAGAGTGCGAACCCCAGCCCTTGTGTCATGTCCGCAGCAAGAAGATATTGCGGAGGATACTGATCTGGTGCATGTCGGAAAACGCTCTCTCGATCATTCGAGGAGGAGAAATTCCTGTCACCACGATTGAAGGAAGCGACCGCGGTACTTGTCGCCCATGGCATTAGCACGTCGAAGGAAGTTGACGCCGCCAACACATGATGCTCTCTTCCAAACTGCATCGCGTCGTCACCTTCTTCGGCTTGATTGTAGATCCAAGAAGCATCCGGTAACGGAAGGAAATTCTCGTGCTGTTGCATGCCTTCAAGACTCAAGGAATGCACAGTACTATTGCAGTCGCATAAGGCGCAAGTTCCGTCAGAGACAACTGACGATGAGTACCGCTCTGCTGGAAAGTTAGGCATACATTCCGTCAGACGGAGCATATCGGGCTCGACTTTCCAGTTCTCTTTGGCCATGTTAATACTCTCAGACGAAGTGTCTTCTTGCGAGGCGCTATTGCACGTCGCACATTGTGCTGGCCACATCGCCTCCTCCGCCGTGAACATCGGAATGCTGCTGCAAGTACTAATATTGTATTGCTCTTGATTAGCCAGAGTGTCGAACTGCAGCCTCTGGGATATCTCGCACTGCATGGACGCGAAATGTGGATCTGCAAGGGCATCGGCCGAGGGTTGCAGATTTCTGTACAAACCGTGATCGAGAGTCTCATACGCGCCTTGATGAAAACATGTCAGCATATCGCTGTTGAAAGCCGGGGCTCTAGACATTGGCGCGCGATCATATTTCCAGGAATGGTCAGTCCCAAGGAGAGTGGGATCCGTTGTGGACCACGTCGAGACTTCCGGAGCTAGCTGTTGATAAGCTGGTGTGCGGACTGCGACGAGAAAGTTATCCTCGAACAACGCCGTGCCGAGCGACATTCCGTGTACAGTGTTCTGTTGATCTTCCATCCTGATCGGTTCTTCACCTCTCAAACTGACGGTAAAATCGCCAGACAACCCTCTGGGACTGACGGGAGACATAATCCGCCAAGTTGTACTTGCAGCGTACTACGGTATCAGGAATAGATCATCAAAGGAAGCTTAGGACACTGCTGCAATATGTACAAGTCCGCACGATACTGACAAGACATCGAATCGAGGACACCAGAAGAGGGAAAAAGTCTATGAAATGGGGATTTCGCACTCCGATGCCTGCCAAACGTCTCGGCATTCGTCAAGACAGAATGCACAACTCTTGCAATGAAAACACTGGGATCAAAGAACTTATAAGACACACCGGTGGAGGAACCTCTACTTCGAGATAAAACCTGATTCGTCCGTGGTTCAGATCCTTGAAGATTCCTGTCTAACTACCATAGCTCCGTACGCACCAGAGGGCCAATTTTCTGCAATACCAGGCCGTGTATATAACTTGTCAAGACACGATCCAGAAAAGAAAGAAAGAAAGAAAGAGATAAACGAAATGCATATTGAGATCACTGCAGCATGAGAGTATCACCATCATCACCGAAGGGAAAAAAAAGAGCGCAGAATGAACACCAGTCCAATATATAACCACTCATGTGACTTCAGCAACACGCATTCATGAAGACAGGAAGTTCGGAGGATATCAGACGAGGTTTGGAAACCACAAAGATCACAAAGTGGTTCTCGAACCATTTTGGCTCTTGAAAGCTCAAAAGAAAGCGGGGGCGGGGCAGCTCTCGAATCATCCATTACCAAATAGAATACCGCCAAGGAGAGGGAATTCCATCGCATATCGCAGCAGAGCAGAAGACGCCGCTCTCCTCGCACGACATGATGAAGACAAAGCGCAGCTCTGACAAGCGCAACAACAAACGGAAATCCCAATCGCCCCATCATCGCCTGGAAGGCTGTCGGGCACTACATCTACAATGTCCAGTGGACAACTCTATTATTCGGTAGTTATTCTCAGAAGAGAAATTAAATGCGTTACGGAACCCAAGAATGCTCTACTCTGAAGTTGGCCACAAGAACATCCCCATTTACCCATTGGTTTTCGAACCATATTTACACGTCAGTCTGTCGCTACGAGAAGTCACCACCATCTGGTTCCGGTTCTTTGAAGTGTTCAGAAACTAGAGAACCATCGGTTCCAATGTAAAAAAGAAAATTTCGGAATAAAAAATCCCAGGTCTGTTTTGGCTATTCCAAGACCTTCAAAAGATCATTACTGTAGTAGCGTGACGGATTTAGCACAAAAATTTCGGATAATTAATTTAAGTTTAATTTCCTGGTTCAGGGTTTGAGGTTTTAATTCTGAAAATTTTGACAATAAAATTATATTTTATTGTAAGGTACCCAGGTGGTGAGACTTAAATAATCTTTCATTTTTGTACAATTCATTTTTCCAGGTTTATGTAAACAACTCTCTTTT